>VAPK011053543.1_pt1 | contig 17199 bp, 19 predicted proteins | sample 3395031 | NCBI WGS metagenome assembly VAPK01 (sample SAMN08290443, study PRJNA428436) | hydrothermal vent metagenome | isolation source: Deep-sea hydrothermal vent chimney 1 | place: Pacific Ocean: Juan De Fuca Ridge
ATGTCGTTGTTACCGGCTTTGAGACGGTCTAAATAACCTTCTAAGGCGATGGTACCTTGTACCAGTGATTCATAGGCCTCTTCACGTTTGTCGATTCGTTTAGCCAGTAACTGTTTGATGGTTTCTTCCATTTCTTCCAGCAATAAGGCGATGCCATAATATTCCAAAATATGGAATATGCCAGCGATTTGGTGTAGCCGGGAGACGGTAGGCAATAACGGTCCGATATTATCTAACGATTCGCCGTATTGCCTTAAGGAATGCCTAATTTCATCGATTGTCTGATCAAGCTCATTTTTTAGCCAGTCTAATGGTTGATGGAAGTCGTTATATTTTAATGTATTCATCCATAGCCCTCCCGTATCGAGCTGTATTAATTTGTTATTTTTTTGTACGAATCATCGTGGCAGGTAAGTATTAAGACGTTTGTTTTGTGCTTGGTGAGGTGAGAAGCGCTCTTAAATGATTCCGTGGTCGAAAACGCTTTTTACATCACCAAGGTAAAACGTTTTACCTGTAACGTATGGCAAATTTTACTGCGAGGTTTTTATTTGCATGCAATCTCTGACAGCATATGACACTGAGTGTTAGCCTGAAATTCGACCGAACTGGCATGAGCCGCCAATTTATTTGGTAGGCCAGGTTGTGCTTCAGTTGAGCGTAATCAAAAAAATCAAGGTTTTTTTCGTCAGTGCATAAAAAATGATTTGCTTTAGATTGTATTTGAGTGTCGCCTAAAACCCCACCATAGCAACGTGATAATTGCCGCTTTATTTGTTGATTTAACATCATATTTTGTTATTGCCGATGGCTCAGTCTGACATTCTAGAATGACCACGAGGCATTTTTGCATTATAACCTTGCTGAAGCCACAAATCGCGTTTTTTCGTGAGTGCTGAGCGTGAGGCATATATCTTACATATAGCGTTGGTCAAATCGTTACCCTATCGTTTTTTGATGTAATAGAAACTTAATGGGGTTTTAACCGACATTGGGCGGAATCGGACAATCGATTATCGTCGTTTAGGGAAGCTTAAATCCTTTAATCAGCGCTTTGAGTTGTTTGGCGTGATTTGCCAGGTTGCCTGTTAAGTTGACGGTTTGTTTGGTGCCGGCTAAATTCTGGTTGGTGACATTGGCAATGGTGTTCATATTACGAGAAATTTTATTGGAGGTGCTGCTGAGTTGATTGGCAGCATCTGAAATATTTTTTGTTAATTCGGACAGTTCCGTTGATATACTTTCAATACGGACTAAGGCTTTACCCGCACTATGGGCTAATGCGGTACCGTTTGAAACATCGGCGGTTGTTTGTTCCATGGCGTTGACGGCTTTTGCCGTATCGGTGCGAATCGAGTGAACTAAGGTTTCGATGTTATGGGTGGCTAAACCCACTTTATCCGCCAGTTGCTGGACTTCTTCTGCGACGGAGCTTGGGTTATCTATTTTACCACTGCTCGCCGAGGCCTGGATGGCGGAATTGAGCGCAAGAATATTTGTTTGGTCAGCAATATCTTTTATCAGTTCAACGGTATCACCAATTTCTTGGGAGCTTTTGCCGAGTCGTTTAATTTGTGCGGAAAAGTGTTTAATATCGGTTTGAATGGTAAGCATGCTGGCGACGGTTTTTTTTACGGTATTTGATCCAGCCACGGCAATATTGAGGGCTCTAGTGGCGACGTGGGATGATTTAACGGCGTGCTCAGAAACCATTTGTATCGCTTTTGCCATGCTTTCGATGGATTGAGAGACTTGTGCAATTTGTTCGCTTTGCTGGTCGCTGGCGCGTGCTAGATGAATGGTGGTGACTTGAGTTTCTTCGGCATTTTCTGCGACCTGGTTTGTCATTTGATCAATGGCGGTAATTAATTTAACTAAGGAATAGATGGCTGAATTAACCGCGTTTGCGATAGCGCCGGTGATTTCACTATCAACGGTGGCTGTGACAGTTAAGTCGCCTTTGGCAAATGTTTCGATGTCGTTCAGTAATTTGGCAATGGCTTGTTGGACGTGTTTGCTTGGTATACTTGGGGCCGGATCCATGGCAGGTGTGGCTGCGGTCTGATTTTTTTCGGTTGAGTTGTTTGGGGTCAGGGTGATGTATTTTATCAATAAAAAGATTAAAAAAAGTAGCGTAATTGTGCTGAGCGTGAGTCCTATCCAGATGATTTTTTGGTGCTGCGCTTGGCGAACGCTAAACGAGTTTGTTAATAGAGAAATACTGTTGAGTAAGGTATGACTTTGTAGCACGATATCTTTTGAGGCTTTTTGAGCACGAATAAGTTGTGGTGTTTTTTCTGATATACGATTCACCAATTGTTCTATATTCGAGAATGTTGATGCGATGGTTTGTAATTTATTCTGGATCTTTCTGTTTGTTATTTTATGAATGCTTTTATTTTTGTTGCCACGCAACAGACTGGTGAGTAATTCATCGAACAGTTTGGTTTTTCGTTCAAAAAATTCAGCCGCCGTTTTAGATCCGATTTCACCACGGATGATCACCATTGCGCTATTGTTAATGGTTTGCACGAGAACCATCAGTTGGCTAATCATGCTTATGTGCTGCGATTTTGCATTCGCGTTGTGCAGCAGATCTAAAATTTCATTGAGTTTGTCGATGAGTTCCGGAGTGATATCGTTAATGGTAATGCTAAAATTTTTGAGAATGCGAATAACGCTTTCGGTTTTGATAATGATATTGAGTTCGTTTTGGAACGCGTTCCATTGATTAATGGTTGCCATGGATTCAGCGGATATGGAATGGGGCACGGCCGGCAAACCAAGTGCGGGATCACCTTGCTTTAGTATACGAATATTTTTTTCAATTTGTTCACTGGCGTTTTGTAATTGGATAAAGGCTTCAGGTTTTGCTGATAGCGCTTCGGGTATGTTGCTAATCACTTGTAGCGCTAAAATTTTTTGCTGAGAGACTAATTCTAGGTACTTATTTTCAGTGGGACTTATCCATATGGCATAGCTGAGGGTCGTTATTATTGAACACATGAAAACCAATAATACGGCAAACAGTATTATTGGTTTGCGAGATGCTGTGTCAACAAACAATTCCGTGTCCATATTATTTTGCTTAAACTAACTATTACCGATCTAAGGAATGAATTAGGCAAGTGAGCAGGTAAATTTATTCAAGATTAGGATGATGAAAATCCGCATTGTGGATTAATTTTTCAGCGGCGCAAACACCCCAATAGATGCCGTCTTGGTAAAACACACCCGATAAAAAACGAGCGATTAACCCATCAAAGGCTGGCCCTTTTTTGATTTGTTCTGAGTGCTGAAAATACTTGATTCCTAAGACTTCAGGGACCAAAAAACCGACATTGCCAGATCCTGAGTGCAAAACTATTATTCTACTATTTCGGCAAGAGCCGGTGGTTTCTTCAATCAAGTATCGATTTAAATCGATAATGATGACTAATTGGCCATGTAGATTACACAAACCACGCATCCAGTGTTGTGCGCCGGGGACAGCTGAGAATGGGGTAAATCGATGGCTATAAATGCTAGAGACCATTGATTTCGGGAAAACCAGGTGATTCATGCCTATTTTAAAAGCAAGACCGATGTAGTGGGTATGGCTGGAGGTGGGGGCTATTGTGAGCGGGGGAGGGGTCTGTTGACACTGTGTTTGGATTTCTTGTAAAACTAACAATGGATGTTGTAGTGGGCTATGATGTTTTTTTTGTTGTGTCACAATGCTTTGTTAGGCTCGCTATGGGGTGTCAATGGTTATAAAATTTTAGCTGATTTTATAACCAATATTATTCCGTGGATTAATCGAGTATATGACGTTTTTTTAGCATTGGGCAACCTGCTGGATTCCCTGGAAGGCATGAGATTTGATAACGAAAGGCCAGCGGAAATCAAAGGTCGAGCGCGATTAGATAATAGGTTGCCCAAGTGACAAGTCGGATAGGCTTTACCACAAATGGGTGTTAGCTTTGTTTCATAATGATGCTATGTTCTACTGGCCGTGCTTGTTTGGGTTGTGGTGTGTACTCTTTGATTGCCTCAAGTAACTCTTCCTTGGTAAAAGGTTTGGTAAGATAGCGATCAGAACCGACAATACGACCTTTGGCTCGATCGAATAAACCGTCCTTGCTCGATAGCATGATAATTGGCGTATGACTAAACGATTCGTTGTTTTTTATCAACGCACAAGTTTGGTAGCCATCAAGTCTAGGCATCATAATATCCATAAAAATGATATCAGGATGGCAATCCACGACTTTAGATAGGGCTTCAAAGCCATCGTTCGCTGTGATGACTTCATAGCCCGCCTTAGATAAAAGTGTTTCGGCGGTACGGCGTATGGTCTTACTGTCATCAATGACCATGATTTTGAGCGCCGTTTCGTTATGTTCCCCGCGACTGTTGTTAGCTTCCATGTGTTGGTGCCTTCTGTAAATGGATAGTTTCTATTCTGTTATGCAAAAGAGTTTCTAACATATAGCGATTCAATCATGTAAAATTTATTCTGGTAGCAACAATAAAAACCAAGCATAAATCTCGCCATTCCAGGATTATACGGTCCTAAGATTAGGTTTGTCGTTTTTTTTAGGTTTGGATTGGGCTATTTTGTTAAAAACATGCCATTACTCGTCGGCGTTAGCAATTTGTTCACTGCTTAGCCTATTTATTGGACAATATATTAGACGGTTTATTGACAAGAAAAAAGCATTCCTCATGAATAATGTAAATCAAGTTATTTTAGGGGTCGTGATGGACCCGATAAGTCACATAAAAGTACATAAAGACAGCACATTTGCGATGTTGTTGGAGGCCCAGCGCCGAGGTTGGCGATTACGACATCTATCGCACGATAGTTTATTTTTGCAAGATGGCCAAGTATGGGCGTGCTGGCAAGAGATTACGGTTACGGATGATCCCCATCACTGGTTTGATGTAGTGGATGAAGCTATCGGCTTACTCAGTGATTGTGATGTGATTTTAATGAGAAAAGATCCTCCATTTGATATGGAGTATATTTACACGACGTACTTATTGGAGTTAGCTGAACTGGCGGGTGTTTTGGTGGTAAACAAGGCCGAAAGTTTGCGTAGCGCCAATGAAAAGTTATTTACGGCTTGGTTTCCTCAGTGTTGTGTGCCCACCCTAGTGACTAAATCAGAGCGAAGAGTCAGGCAGTTTCTCAAGGAAAACCAAGATATTATTTTAAAACCATTGGACCGTATGGGCGGCGCTTCTATTTTTCGGTTGAGTTTAAGTGATCCCAATTTGTCTGTTATTTTAGAAGAAATGACGGAAAACGGCACAAAAACAATCATGGCACAACAGTTTATCCCTGAAATTGAGCAAGGAGATAAAAGAATTCTTTTGATTGATGGTGAACCGGTTCCCTATGTGTTAGCTCGGGTGCCTAAAAAAGGGGAGACTCGCGGCAACTTAGCTGTCGGAGGGGAAGCCATTGGTATGCCATTGTCTGAGCGGGATCGTTGGATTTGCGAGCAGTTGGCTGGCAAGCTAAAGTCTATGGGATTGATGTTTGTGGGCATTGATGTCATTGGTGACTATCTGACTGAGATAAACGTCACAAGCCCCACTTGCATTCGTGAGCTGGACAAAATTTACTCGTTAAATATTGCGGGTATTTTGCTCGATGCCATTGACCAGCGTCTGTCAGATACCGAATGATTACTATTAAGCCATTTTCACCCAGTGCGTTTGTCCTGATACTGCTGGCTTGTTTTGTCTTATTTGCATGTACCGAGACGAATAAAACGGCGCAACCAATCGTCAAAGAAGAAGTCTATGCGTTTGGCACGCTGGTAAACATTACGCTTTATGGGTTACCCGAAGCAAAAGCCTATGAAATCATTGGGGCGGTAGTGAATGATTTTTCTTATTTAGAAAATGTTTGGCATCCCTGGAAGGCCGGTTCGTTAGGGCGAGTGAATCAGTTATTGCCGACAAAATCCGCGTTTTCTACGGGGCCGGGTGTGATTCAATTGATGACCGAGGCCCGTAAGTTATCGCGTATGAGTGATGACTATTTTAATCCGGCGATCGGTGCTCTGGTGAAGTTATGGGGATTTCATCAAGATGAAATCCCGCTTGGGCCGCCGCCAAGCTTGGCGGATATCGAAAATATTTTAAAGCAAAAACCCAGCTTGGATAATTTAGACATCAAGGGTTTTACCGTTCGGAGTAATAATGAGGCGGTGATTTTAGATTTTGGTGGATTTGCCAAAGGCTATGCGGTACAGCAAGTCATTGATCACATCAAAGCGCTGGGCGCGACTAACGCCATTATTAATGTGGGCGGTGATCTACATGTCATCGGCAATAAAGCGGGTCAACCTTGGCGAATTGGTATTCGAAATCCGCGGGGCCAAGGCATTTTAGCGTCGATTGATGTCGAAGGATCGGAAAGTGTGTTTACCTCGGGCGATTATGAGCGATTTTACGAGTACCAAGGTAAGCGATATCATCATATTCTCGATCCGCAGACAGGGTTTCCCGTCCAGGGGGTCAGCTCAGTCACGGTGGTGCATTCCTCGCCGGCCACGGCGGATGCAGCGGCCACTGCGTTATTTGTCGCCGGACCGGTGCATTGGCGAAACATTGCTAAACAAATGAGTTTGCATGAGGTTATGTTGATTGATGATAAGGGCGTGATATATATGACGCCGGAGATGCAGCAGCGAATACGCTTTGAGATTGAACCACGCCCGAAAATCATCGTGCAGAGATGATGACTTGGGCGGATAAAATAGTCATTGTTGTGGCCGTCGGCTTTGTACTTTTTTTATATGTTTGGTTATGGCGGGCGCCTCAAGTGGGAGATCATGTTTCCATCCTGGTGAATGGGCAGCAACAATATCGCTTGGCTTTGCAACAGGATAAAATACTCGATGTGGTCGGTGACTTAGGGACGAGCCGTATTGAAATTAAAGCGGGCTCGGTCCGGTTTTTTTCTTCGCCTTGTACGAATAAACAGTGTATTCACCGGGGTTGGTTGAATCAAGCCGGTGATTTTATGGCCTGCTTACCGAATAAAGTCAGTCTATATTTACTTGGGGCAAATAATCACTATGATGCGATTAATTTTTAGACAAAAAGGCAGGTGATATTTGGATTGGAATATTTTTTGCTGCTGTCGATAAGCTAGGAGGCGTTGTTTTGAAAATCAAATTAGTGGCTTCCCATGAGGATCAATTGATCGCTCACTTAGCTGCTTTAGCCATCGGCATTCATATATTAGAGAGTGCTTTGCCAAGCCCGTTACCCGGCGTTAAGCCGGGTTTTGCAAATATCATTACGCTGATGGTTTTTGTATTATATGGTTGGCGTATGGCTTTGTGGGTGTCGTTATTGCGGGTTTTTGTCGGTAGTTTGGTGCTGGGTACTTTTTTGTCACCCACTTTTTTGCTAAGTTTGAGTGGAGCACTCTGCAGTTTATTGGTGCTCGGGGCGATAAGCTGTTTATCCGGCCTAGGATTAAGTGCCATCGGTTTGGCTGTGTTGGCTTCGATGGCGCATATGCTAGGGCAGTTTGCGGTCGCCTATTATCTTTTTATACCGCATCAGGCGTTATTCAATTTATTGCCGGTATTGTTGTCGTTAGCGATTGTATTTGGTTGGGTGAGTGGATTGATCACGCAACAGTTGTTAGTAAGAATGTCAGGAAAACATGAGCCAATTAACCGCCCAAATTACCACAACTGATCGTTTAGGTCTGACTTTAATTTTTGCTTTGGTTGTTCACGCCATTATCATTTTTGGTATTGCATTTGGGGTGGATGAAGACGCTTTTGATAGTAAAATTCCACCCACGCTGGACGTGACATTGACGAATACTCGCAGTGAAAGCAAACCAGAAAATGTCGACTATTTAGCGCAAACCAATCAAGAAGGTGCAGGTAATACTCAGGAAAAAGTCCACCCGGAAACCTTAACGCCGGCCTTGATACCTAAGGACAGCGCAGAAATTACCTCCAAAAGTCCGCCGATTATTACGCCAGCACCTAAACAAAAAATGACGCGAAGAGAAATATTAACCCAGCAGACGTCAGAGAGTCATATGATTGCGGACGTGTTTCCTGCGAAGGAGACCGAGTCAGAAAAAATCTCGGCAGCACAGCTCATTAGTCGAAGTCTCGATATTGCCAGTTTAGAGGTTGAATTGGGGGAATCGATGCAAGCGTATTCGGAATTACCGCGCCAGAAGTTTGTGACGGCAAGCACTCAAGAATATATTTTTGCAAGTTATGTGGACAGTTGGCGACGAAAAATTGAAAGAGTGGGTAACCTGAATTTTCCAGAAGAAGCCAGCCGCCGAAAAATCTCCGGGAGTCTCATTTTAGATGTGGCGCTGAATGTGGATGGGACCATTAATAAAATCCGTGTGAGTCGCTCATCAGGTCATAAAATGTTGGATAATGCCGCCATTAAAATTGTTCGATTAGCGGCGCCATTCGCCCCTTTTCCCAAAGAAATCCGTAAAGATTATGATGTGCTCCATGTGATTCGTACCTGGAAATTTCTAGGTGGCGAGCGTTTTACCACAAACTGAGTATCGTTATCCAATGGCGGTTGATTTGCCCCCCCAGCATCAATCTCATTTTACTTATTTTTTAACCGTTTACGAATGCATTTTAAATACGCTTTTTCATCGGGCGGCTGATCCAATTTTTGTGCTGCCCAAATCATTTCACCCAAGCAGTCCATGAGTTGATGTTCGACTTGATGGGCATCTTGCTGCTGTTTTAATAAGGTTTGGTAACTAGCGGTAATGCCTTTCGGGCGATTGGTCGTCAGTTGTTCTGTTAACGCGATGTGCATCCCCATGTGTAGAAATGGATTAACGACACCCTCTTCAGGGGTATAGTCTTTCGATAGTGCTTGTTCTCTATCGCTCAGTAATACGTGATATTCAGGGTGTTGCTGAATCACATTGACGATAATTTGTTCGATGGGTGCTAAGGTTTGGGCCTGGTTGTGCTTATGCCAGGCGGTTAAATAAAATTGGCGGATTTCGTTTCTGTTTTGGCTAAATAGCATAGGTCGTCATCGGCTTACGAATAAGTTTTTTGTTGATATTCACACAGATCTTCAATGATACAGCCTTGGCAGCGCGGCTTGCGAGCCATGCAGGTGTATCGGCCTAATAAAATTAACCAGTGATGCGCCTCCTGTTTGAACGCATCAGGGACAAACTTGAGCAGTTTTTTTTCTACTTCTAAAGGGGTTTTTCCAGGGGCAAGGCCGGTTCGATTGGATACTCGATAAATATGGGTGTCAACGGCAATGGTTGCTTGACCGAAGGCGGTATTTAAGATGACATTGGCCGTTTTTCGTCCGACACCAGGCAGGCTTTCTAAGGCGACACGGGTTTGTGGTACGTTACTGTCAAACTGATCAATTAAAATATGACAAGTTTTTATGATGTTTTCGGCTTTGCTATTGTATAAGCCAATGCTTTTTATGTATGGTTTCAACCCTGCCACTCCAAGCGCAAGCAATTGGTATGGCGTATTGGCGATAGGGTATAAGAGGTGAGTGGCTTTGTTGACACTCACATCCGTGGCTTGTGCAGATAAAATAACCGCGATGAGTAATTCAAACTCGGTTGAATAATTGAGTTCGGTGGTCGGCTGAGGGTTATTTTTTTGTAAGCGGATAAAAATGTCTGTTCGTTTTTGTTTGTTCATGGATGAATCATGTGGTTAATTTAAGAGGTTGTGTGAATAAAAAACAAACATTTATTTTATGTTGTATCGGTGTCATCAGTTTTCAGCTCCCGGCCAGTCCGTTGGCTGGCGAGGTGCCTGAAGATCATATCCATGGCCAGCAAACGTGTTCAGCATGCCATACCACCGAAGTGGATATGAGTCCGCTGATTGCTCGCGAAGCTGGCTGCATTTTACATGGATCGTTATGAAGTGACCAATTTACAATAAGGAAAATCGGATCATCCAGTGATTTTACCGCTGGGGTGAGTCCACGATATGTCGGGGAATGTGTGGGAATGGACGGCGTCTTGGTATGAAACCTACCCAGGTAATGCGCCGTACTCCGAGAACTATGGAAAACGCGATAAAACATTAAAAGGCGGATCGTGGTTTAATTGTTTATTTTATCAACGTGGTATTTCGGCACCGGTTTACAATCGGGCATTTTTTGCCATCAAAGTCAAAAATGCTACCTTTGGGTTTCGTTGTGCGAAAGATAATAACTAGCGAGTCAATTTAACGTGATAATGCTTTTTCGAGGGTGTGTTGTTTGTTTGAGCGTGCTGGTACTGGCATGCAGCAAAAATAGTGGTGAGGCGACCGCCAATGTTTGGCTAGTGGCACCGACGGTAAAATCGGGTCCGGCTGATCAAGTTGCGATGGTTAGCGTGGCGGCGGGTGAGTTTATCATGGGCCGTAATCGGCGGGATAAAGAAGGGCTGCAACAGCGATATGGTTTTCCATTCCCGTTGTTTTTAGATGGCGGTATTTTCGTATTTTTCCTTCGTCATCAACGATCTGTATCCATTGCTCATACAACGTTCCGGTCTCTGTCTTTTTATTGAATAGCTTGAAACTTGATCGGTCGACCAAAATTTCTCCTTTACAGGATAGACTGTTGGGATTGATGGCTGGCTCGACATTGACCAGAAGCGGTGGTTTTGATGGTATAATCGCGACGGCCTTCGATAAAATAAACATTATTTTCAGGAAATGGTTGAGGTGCTTCGCGGCTATTTTAGTTCGATGCTGTCAACGGAAACACACCATGGCATACCGTGATTTTAATTTAAAGCGAGTCAAACACGCACTTGATATCAACGTATTCGAACAAGAAGGTATATTTACCCAAATACCCGAGCAGGATGTTAGTGATATTCTCAAAGCCATACTGAAAGAAAACGTGCCATTAACCAGAGCCATTAATACGGAAAAAGCACGATCAGAACTGATTATCACCAATATATTGATATAAATTAGGGAAACCTTTAACCACCCAATCAGCTTATTTTCTGGAATCGAATTTAATATGGATAAAGAAAAATCTCTCAATGATGATTGCGATTTTATTATGAGCCATTCGCCTGAGCCGTTGTTAATCAGCGCTCCCATTGTTGTTATCGTTGAAGCAAAGAATGAAAATATCATTAGCGGTCTAGGACAATGTATTGCAGAAATGGTCGCCACTCGGATTTTTAATGAACAAGAAAGCAATCATCGATCTTGATGAATATTTCATTGACTTTCCGAATAAAATTATCGGCCATGATCAATCAACAAGCGTGAACTCACATACCCATTTACTGAGCTATTTCGAGCCAATCACATCTCTCAGGCGTTTCATCACCGAGAGGGCGCGTGGGCTTTTAACCAACCGCCGGTTTGTCGGCCTAAGTCATCCCACCATTTTGCCCCGTGTTCGTAGCTTTTGATCGGGATTAATTGTAATTCCAGGGCTAAACGCCATAAATGACGAAGGATTTCCAGTTTGCGGTTCGCATTGCTTAGGACATAACGTTTTTGATGGCTATAGGCCGCTTCAACCAGGAGTTCTAATACCTCTAATAGCCCTTTTTCTAACCGATTCCCTAGGGTGAAACGTCGATTACGGGGGAATTTATCTAAATGCGGGATGAGCCATAATAACAAATCATGACACAATTGCACCGCTTGCGGGACATCGAGCTTGTTTGGTGAATTTTTGATTATCGGTGTCCCCCCAAAAATTTTCGCGCTACGCTCAGATTTAAAGAGTAAAAGGGATAAAGCATAAAGATTAAAGAGTCCTGGCCAATCGAAAACCGCTGCCGTTCCAGCTATCGTGGCTTGCGCTACTCGCACCGCGGGTCGCCGAGCGCAATCTCCCCCGAACGTTGTCCCAAGAACCGCCACGCAACACCCTCCCCACAAAAAAACTGCGAACAACTATACAGTTTCTAACCCAAGCACTGCCATCCGATGGTGCCCCTGTATAACTATCATGCCCACAATCTTCAACCCATTCCCAGACATTGCCATGCATATCATATAAACCAAAGGGATTAGCTTGAAATTGTCCCACTGGGGCCGTATTTAGATAAGTATCTCTTGTTCCGGCTACTGCTAAGCCACCGCAACAGCTATCTTTACCATAATTAGCTTTATCGTGATCAATAGTATCTCCCCAACTATACGCCGTCGTCGTGCCCCCACGCGCCGCATATTCCCATTCCGCCTCTGTCAGTAAGCGATAACGCTTCACATCATCTAAAGCAATGCCTTGTTGCGTATTCAACCATTCAAGATAAACTTGTATATGATCCCAGGAAACGTTGATCACTGGACGATTACCTCGCCCCCAACCATTATCATACCCTTCATCCAATGTTCCCGTAATATTGCTAGTATCAACGCCTTTCGAGATTAAATAAGAATCATACTCATCAAACGTCACCTCATATTTCCCCATCTCAAACGTTGCCACCGTCACCGTATGCACCGGCACTTCATCATTATTCCCAGAACCCCTTGTTACCCCATTCGGTGAGCTTTCATCCCCCATTTGAAAACTCCCTCCAGGGATAATCACCATGCCAAGCGTCGCCTCCCCTCCCTTAATCGCTGTTAGCACTAAACTATCCGTCGCACTCAAAACCGTATCATTGACTTCTAACTGCAAAGTATAATCACCCTCCAGATCCGAGGTGAAACTAGCCTTGGCAAGGGTGGAATCAACTACGGTAGCGGTACTACCCGGCGGCACTGTCAAAACACTCCAACGATAAGTCAAAACATCCTCATTAGGATCACTACTCCCACTGCCATCTAAATTAACTTTGGTATCAATAACAGCCGTGCGATCCGAACCCGCTATGACACTCGGCGCGGTATTTAAAATAGTTACCTCTACACTATCTAAAGCCGTATCTCCTTGGCCATCACTGACGACGACATCAAAAGTCAATATCCCTGCTTTAGTGCCCGTGGCCACCGTAAAACTCGGTTTCTCTGCCGTGGTACTTGATAAGCTCATACCCGCTGGCGCTGTCCACTCATAACTCAACGTATCCTTATTCAAGTCACTACTGGCACTCGCATCTAAGGTAACAACATCACTTACACTCGCATTTTGATCTAACCCCGCATGAGCCACAGGCTTAGTATTCATCACCACAATATCCACCGTATCCGGATCAGAAACACCGCCTTTAGCATCATCCACCACCAAGCTAAAGGTCAATGTGGTGCCTGCGGCCTGTCCTGTGGCTAGCGTAAAAGTTGGTTTAGCCACTTTGGTATCTGATAAACTCACTCCCGTCGGGACTATCCAAAGATAATTCAAACGATCACTGGCATCGGAATCACTGGCATCGGGATCACGGCTCGCACTCCCATCGAGTGTCACCAAAGTATCCACTTCCACCTGTTGATCCAGACCCGCATCCGCTGTGGGAACTTGATTGGAGAGAGGAGATTCAGAAACCGTGATTTCCACACTATCCGAAGCACTACCCCCTTGGCCGTCGTTGACGACGACATCAAAGCTCAATATCCCCGCTTTAGTCCCTGTGGCCACCGTAAAACTCGGTTTCTCTGCCGTGGTACTCGATAAGCTAATTCCCGCTGGGACCGTCCACTCATAACTCAAATCATCCTTATTCGGATCACTACTCGCACTGGCATCTAAAGTCACTACATCACCAACTTGAACGGATTGATCGATACCCGCATTGGCCACGGGTTTAGCATTTTTTATGCTAACCTGCTGAGTCGCTGTTTTTTTCGCCGCATCATCGGCACAGGTCCAAGTCACGGTAAAATCACCCACACCAAAACCCGTCACGGGCCTATCATGGGTCACGGTCACCTCTCCCGTAAAATTCAAACCACTGGCTTGGCCTAATTCGGTGGCGGTTGGCACCGTCAACTTATCTCGCGCTTCTATATTCACATCCGCCGGGGCTTGACAGATCGACTCATCCGATGGTGGTGCTTGATTCACTATCAAGGTTTGTGTTTTCGTGCTTTTATTGCCATTAGCATCCTCTGCTGTCCAAACAATTTCATGACGGCCTGCGGCATAAGTCAACGAAGCAGGCGCATTTGAGCTCATCTCTACGGCAAAAATATCTGTCACTTCCGGTACGGCTAACCCATCCAAGGTGAGATTGTCTTCGGTCGTGGCCACAATGATCTCTGGCAAATCATTAATAAACACCGGCGCCGTAGTATCTTCAATAGTAATGCGTTGCGTCGCTGTTTTAGTGACGTTGCCATCCGTCGCGGTCCAGGACACCAGCGTTTCACCCAGGCCAAAACCCTCTGCGAGCGCATCATTTGTTATCGATACATTGGCCTCATCAAAACCCACTATGGTGGGTTCTCCCAAGCCCACCGGCGTTTTCTCTGCACTGGCTTCCTTAGTTTTATCCCTTGGGGCGGTGAAATCGGGTAGCGGCGGGGGATAATCACTGGCATCTCTAGGATTGGTACCGGCCAGAAATTCTTCAAAATTAGTATACTTATCTGCATCATCGTTAATATCAAATGTTAATTCGGGCACAACATCAATATCCGAGGCACTCAGGGTAAAACGATCCTCTACCCAGGCGATTAGCGTATTGCTGGCTTTGATATAATATTCTAAACGATAGGTATAGCTGCCTTGGGGCAGGGAGGCGGGGCAAGAGACGTTTTGAAAGGTAAGGTCCGGGGCCAATCCCAGGGTGCAGTCAATGCCAGCCTCTAGTAACACAAAACGGATGCCCACCTCCCCGCGGCGTTGTTTGAGCAACGCCTGTTTGTCTGGCGCAAAAGTGGGGGAGACAAGGCCTAATTGGGATTTATTTTTCTCCCCGCCCCCACAGGCGATCAACGTTGCGCAAATCCATAGGATTAACCCTACTCGATATCGATCAAACCCACTCTTCATCGCTTATCCTCAATGTCATTTTTTTTATCGATGTGGTCTTTTCACTGATAGACCACATCACTGTCATCATTGCCACCCCCACTGCGATTCAGTGCATAACCGGTCGCGGCCGTAGCCGTCAGTGTACCCAGCCAAAACCAGGGGTTTTTCCAAAAGGGGCGTTTAGTTTTGGCGGAGGTCACTGGCATCGGACTGGAGCGATTCGATACCCCCTCCGGTGAACCCAGACCGATCTCCGGGAGACCGAGGTCGAGGTTCGAGCGAGCAAAAATAAACTCGCCTAACTCATCCCCTGCCCCTTGCAATACCCCGCTCTCCGGGGTTTGCTGGACATTATTGGCCACGGCTTTTTTGATATTCAGCGCCAATTCGCTGGCGGTGAGCAAGGCCTCGTTATTGTGTTTTAATTCATTGAGTAAAAAATGCGTAAACGGCGAATGCCCAGAACCGCGATAATTGTCATCGACAAATTCAACGCCGCCAGCGGCTAAAATTTGTACACTTTTTTTGTCCGCCACTTTTTGATAATAACGTTGATTATTTTCCTCAGCGCTTTTGCCCCGCGCCCCTTTGCGTAATAAAGCACCACTAAAACACGAGTCCGATATCAGTAAGGTATGTTTAGCCCTGGAGGCAATCACGCTAAGTTCATCACGGATCGCACTGTTACGGATATAACTGGTGATTTCCCCGGCCGTGGCATCCACGGGAATCCAAAAGCCTTGATCCCGCCATTCATCTAAATGGCCATGACCCGCATAAAACACCACCACACTATCATCCGCCTGAGTGCGTTTGGCCAAATCCGCTAACGCATTGATAATATTGCGTCTTGTGGCATCAATAAGCAAGGTCACATCGGTAAAACCGTAATCGGTTTTCAATAGCTCACTCACCGATCGTGCATCGGCCACCGCCGTCTCTAATACCTGCCATTGGCCTTTAGGATCTTGATAATTGTTGTTGCCAATGATCAACGCACGATAATTATCCGGGGTGACGATGCGTTGCAAGCCTCGCGGTGTCTCGGCCAAGACAGACACACTCAACAACCACCCTATAAAAACAACATTTATTTTTAAAATTGTTCTATTATATATCATTGAGAAAACTCATGTTATCTTCATGCTATTTAAAGGCTCATTCTACTCTATCGTGGTTCTGATAATAAAATACATTTTTTTATCAGTGTCCGCAGCTAATCTAATGAGACGAATAGGAGGCACTCTTTGAGGGGAGAGGCCATCATTTTTTTAGAGCCCCTAACAAAATGACTTTAAGCTTCATCTAAAAAATTCCAGACTATCATCGCCAAAGCAAGTGCTAAAAATGTTTCATGAATATCTGATCGACGCGCATAACGCAAACGACGAAACTGATGCAACCAAGACAACGTACGTTCAACCACCCAGCGATAAATACCAAGATCACTGCCCTGTTCGACGTTTAGCAAGCAAAGGGTTAATGCCCATTTGACGCCGCACTTTACGATGTGGCTCGGAATCATAAGCACGATCCGCTTGCACAATAACCGGTCGCTTTCGTGGCCGCCCACGCTTACCTCGCACCGGGGAAATATTTTTTACCAATGGCAGCCATTGGGTTATATCATGGGCATTGGCGCCGGTTAACGTCGCCGTCAACGGGACACCTTGCGCATCCGTGACAATATGATGTTTGCTGCCATTTTTGCGCCGATCGGTCGGATTGGGACCCGTTTTCTCCCCGCCGTGTACTGCACGCACACGGGCGCTATCGACGAGGGCTCGGGACCACAATCAATTCCATCGGCTTGATTGAGTTTAGCTTGTATCACTTCCACTAAGCGCTGCCAGACGCCCTGCTGTTGCCAATCACGTCATCGACGCCAGCACGTGATCCCCGAGCCACATCCCATCTCCTGGGGGAGATATTCCCAGGGAATGCCCGTTTTGAGTACAAAAAGAAGACCGGTAAGTGTTTTTCGATTATCTTAAAGGTTTGCGCCCTGGATAGCGGAATCGCCGCGCTTTAGGTGGCGGAAGCAATGGTTCGATTGCCTCCCAGAGTCTGTCACTGACTAATGATTTGGACATGAGTAGATCCTCCCATCATGATGCCCTTATTCTATACATAGTATGACAACTTTTTAATCATTTTGTTAGGGGCTCTTAGATATTTTTGGCTCTGTTTGCGTTAAGTGTTGAAACTAATATAATATTTAGTGATTCAATCACTTACCAGGAGAGGCTCATGATCCCTCATCAATTTTAAAAACTCGTCCGCGCCATGAATGATCTGACTCGACACCAA
>VAPK010331690.1_pt1 | contig 17197 bp, 13 predicted proteins | sample 3395031 | NCBI WGS metagenome assembly VAPK01 (sample SAMN08290443, study PRJNA428436) | hydrothermal vent metagenome | isolation source: Deep-sea hydrothermal vent chimney 1 | place: Pacific Ocean: Juan De Fuca Ridge
AAAGGCTGAAAAAACTCCAACAAACCAAGTTCTTTTGCTACTTTTTCAGACACTATCTTTCCTTTATATACATTGATAGCCTTTTTTACCCCTTTATCTGCCAACACTCCACTTAGGGCATTTGTAGCAATTTCCTGTATATATTTTATTGTTACATTTGTCAGCGCTATAGTTGATGCTTTTGGATAGGCGCCAGGCATATTGCTTACACAGTAATGAATCACTCCATGCTTCATGAATACCGGCTTTGAATGACTGGTAGGTCTTGATGTTTCAAAACACCCACCTTGATCAATACTTACATCCACAACAACCGACCCTGCCTGCATCGTTTTCAACATTTCCTCAGTTAAAACCTTAGGGGCTTTTACACCTCTACAAAGCACTGCTCCAATCACTAAATCTGCAGTTACAATCTGTTCGGTAATATTTTTCTTATTTGAATAAATAAATTTCACATCGGGTAATAATTCTTTATTTTGTAATTGCCACTTCACCTTATCTAACCCGGCAACCATTACATTAGCACCCATTGCAGAAGCCACCCTAGCCGCATGTCGCCCTACTATACCATCCCCTATAACTACGACCTTGCCATATGCTTTTCCGAGCACTGAGCCCAGTTGCATTCCATTTCCGTGATTAAATTGAGCCAGATAATAGGCCCCCATCAGAACCGACATATTTCCAGCAATTGCGCTCATCGGTTCTAAAATAGGTAAGCGACCCTGCTCATCTTCGAGCGATTCATACGCGACAGCAGTAGTACCTTTGATTATTAATTCATCCGTCAGACTTTTAGCCACTCCCGCCAAATGAAAAAAAGTAAAGACTATCTGGCCAGCCAAATATTGATATTCAGATGCTTGTGGCTCTTTGACCTTAACAACCAACTCAACATTCCAGGCTTCAGCTGTAGATACCAGCCTTGCCCCTGCCTTCTCATACTGCTCATTTGAAAAACCTGAATCAACACCCGCATTGAGTTCTATAACGACTGTATGTCCTAACTGAACCAGTAATGCAACACCACTGGGAATTATTGCAACCCTGGCTTCTTTATCCTTAACTTCTTTTGGTACTCCAATTTTCATCAATTTATTCTTCTTGCAATGCTTACAGCCCCTATTAAGCCAACTTCTGGATTCAAACAAACTTTAACCGAAACATCCTGAAGTACAGTTTTATATCGACCTTTAGATAAATAGCCCCGCATAAAATCACCTTTTTGCATACTTGGCAATATTTTCGCCGCAATCCCTCCAGCCAATACAATTCCACCTTTAGGAAGACATTTTAATGCCAGGTTCCCCGCTTCAGCCCCATAAATTTCACAAAACATTTCTAATGCTTTAGCACACAGTGTATTTTTAGCATTCATTCCTTTGTCACTAATCACAGCCGCAGGGTCCTCTTGCCTCATTCGATTTTCGTCATCACCCTCTATTTGAGCATACTGAATAGATTTCAAATACTGATAGATATTGACCAAACCTTGTCCGCAAATTACTCGCTCATTACTAACGTGTTCTGGGTACAACTCCATTAAATAGCGTAACAAACCGATTTCCAGCTCATTTCTGGGCGCAAAGTCTGTATGCCCGCCTTCAGTTGCTACTACATGATATTTCTCATCACTCCATATTACCAACGCTTCACCAAGCCCTGTTCCTGCAGCCAGCACCGCCAAATTCCCTTGCCTTCTTTTTGCCTGTTGGTTTAATTCAACAAAGTCACTCTCTGGTAGTTCCATTACCCCCCACGCTGTCGCTTCAAGATCATTGAGCAGACAGACACAATCTGCACCTGTCTGCCTGCTAATATCCTTTTTTTTTAGCACCCAAGGTAAATTCGTTGTAACACAATCCCCATCAACCACGGGCCCGGCCACTCCAATACAAATACTCTGCAACTGATCTGTTTCTGCACTCAAAAAACAATCTAATAACTTTGCAAAACTATCAAAATCAGCACTGGCAAATGTTTCTTTTTTATAACAAACCCAGTCTGCTTGTTTCAGCTTATATAAAGCAAGAATTGTTTTTGTACCTCCTATATCACCAGCTAGAAGCATTACTTACCCTCATAACTGCTAAATACCTTATAATTTTTTTCACTATCAAATGATACAACTTTATATGGGTCTTTTTTACCCCCCATTTCCATACCGGGAGTCCCTACCGGCATACCCGGCACTGAGATACCTATTACTGACGGTTTTATTTTCAATAATTTTCTTATATCTGATGCTGGCACATGCCCTTCAATAACATATCCATTCACTAGTGCAGTATGACAAGAAGCCATATTTGCAGGAACGCCATACTTATCCTTTACTGCCTGCACTTCATTGGTCACATGATCTATTACTTCAAACTGATTATCCCTCAAATGTTGTAACCATTTACTACAGCACCCACAACTTGGGCTACGATAAACCTCTATCACAAGAGGTTCTACTGACTTTGTCTCTACCTCCGCTTTTACACTCAAGCTCAGACTCAGAAGAACTAAAACCATCAACACTTTTATACTATTCATAACACACCTCACTCACCATTTATTGTCGCTATTATATGCCTACTTCCAGCACTATTTCGATGCTCACACAAATAAATACCCTGCCATATTCCCATCTGCAAGCGCCCATTGGAAACTGGTACTGTTAAATCCCCACCTAATACTACAGCTTTCAGATGTGCAGGCATATCATCACTACCTTCCAAAATATGCCTATAATAGGGTTCATTTTCTGCAATGGCATGATTAAAATATGCCTCCATATCAACCCTTACATCTGGATCGGCATTTTCATTGATTGCTAACGACGCCGATGTATGCTGCATAAACAAATGAAGTAAGCCCACCTTTATTTGCTTGAGTTCAGGTATCTCACTAATAATTTCATCTGTTACCAAATGAAAACCACGATGTCTAGCCTGTAAATCTATTTTTTTTTGTACCCACACTATGTCACCCATAAAAAAGGTATTAACCAATAACTGAAACAACTAATCACAAACACTGCGATTATATTTAGAACAAAGCCCACTTTCACCATCTCGAACACCTTAATCCTTCCACTACCAAAAATAATTGCATTTGGAGGTGTCGCAACAGGAAACATAAATGCACATGATGCAGACAGTGTTGCAGGCAACATCAGCCATACTGGCGCAATATCCATCACTTTGGCTGTTGAAAGTAGAATAGGCATGACTAACTGAGTTGTCGCGGTGTTAGATGTTAATTCTGTTAATAAATTCATTCCAGTAGCAACAGACAAAATCAGCACATAGAGAGAAACTGACTTCAAGCCCTGCAATTGTAGGGCCAGATAGGCCGACAATCCACTCTCAGTAAACCCGTAGGCTAATGCAAATCCGCCACCAAATAACAGAACAATTGACCAGGGTAATTCTGAAAAAACTTTTTTATCCAAAATTGTAGTTGCCTCTCCTTTATGTCCCGTTGCGGGAATAAAGAACAGTATTGTTGCCATTGCTACAGCAACACTACCATCATCTATCATTTCCCCAAAAGGCAAATAACTGCTCCAGCCTTGAAAAATAAAATCGCCTATATGAATACCTTTACGGGTAATCCAAAGCATTGCAGTCGTTATAAAAACAAGTAACACCACTTTCTCAGCAGAACTGAATTTCCCTAATTGTCTTATCTCACCATTAACCAGCTGCTTCAAGTCATTTGAGCCGGGTAATTTTCTTAAATACAGCACACTTATAATTACAAACAATACAATAAGCAAACTCATTCCAACAGGAACTGCCATCATCATCCATTGCGCAAAGCCTACTGATTCGCCACTTACAATCTGGTAAAACCTGGCAAAAACCAAATTTGGCGCAGTACCAACCAAAGTCATCATGCCTCCGACTGATGCCGAATAAGCTATGGATAAAAGTAAACCGAGGGTAAATCGATGTGCTTGTTGTGCTGATAATAATTGTTCATAACGGGAAATAATAGCCAAAGCAATGGGTAACATCATTAATGTAGTCGCGGTATTTGAAATCCACATTGACAACCCAGCAGTTGCCAGCATAAAACCAAGAACCAATTGCACAGGGTGACCACCACACACCGACAGTATATTTAGTGCTATACGTTTATGCAGATTCCATCGTTGCATAGCTAAGGCAATAATAAATCCACCGATTAATAAAAAAACCGTTGAATTCATGTATTGAGCTGCTGTTGCTTTGCTAGAAGCTATTCCCAGAATAGGGAAAAGTGTGAGCGGTAAAAGTGCGGTTGCTGCGAGAGGTATGGCTTCGGTAATCCAGAAAATTGACATCATGACAGCACAAGCTGCCATTCTACTGGTTTGCTCTGTTTCACCAAATTTTGCAAATAGCAAAATAAACAGAGGAAGAGCTATGCCAGAAATCAGCCCCACTCTTTTCATAATCATTATTTTTTCGGTTCGCTATTTAAAAAACACAACAAATCAAACAGACACGAGCTCATAACCCGCTTCAAATATCGACCCGCCCATCTAAAAAGTCGTTCACTGCCAAATATTAAACAAAACGACTATTAACCTATCACTGGTTATTCTCGATTTTGGCATTTGTAGGTTAACTTCACAAACGCTGTCATTCTGACCAACGGGAGGAATCTTGAATCTAAACACAACTTTAGCAACAAGATTTCTCCCGCCGGTCGAAATGACAACCCATTTAAAGTTTGGCCTGTACTTTGTACATATCCATACTAAACAATTTCCAACTATTGATCTATAAATGATATTGAGGACTAAATTCATGAACTGCATCAACCATTACCTTCACATGGTCTGGATTCATATCAGGCAAAATACCATGCCCTAAATTAAATACATGTCCGGAACCCTGCCCATATTTTTGCAAAATAGTTTTAACATTTTCCCTTATCTTTTCTGGCGTTGCATATAGAGAAATGGGGTCCAGGTTACCCTGCAATGCAACTTTGTCACCTACTCGGGAACGCGCATTGGCAATATCAGTTTGCCAGTCCAGGCCTAAACCACTGTATCCTGCATCAGCCATATCTTCCAGCCATAGCCCACCACCTTTAGTATAAAAAATAGTCGGAACCTCTTCACCGCTAACATTGGTCTTAAGTAATGAACGCACCTGTTTTGCATAATTCAAGGAAAACTCATTATAGTCTTCTGTAGAAAGCAGCCCACCCCAGGTATCAAAAACCATAACAGCTTGAGCACCCGCTTCTATTTGGGCATTCAGATACAAGGCCACAGATTGTGCCAGTTTATCCAGCATTTTATGCATAACCAAAGGTTGCTGATACATCAAGCCTTTTACTTTTTGAAAGGTTTTACTACTCCCCCCCTCAACCATGTATGTTGCAAGCGTCCATGGACTTCCAGAGAACCCTATCAACGGTACTCTTCCCTGCAGATTTTTTCTGATTAAACTTACCGCATCAACAACATAACGTAAATCTGTGCCAGGATCTGGAATAGGCAGTTTATCAACATCACTTTGTGTTCTGACAGTGTTTTTAAACTTAGGCCCTTCACCCTCTGAAAAATACAATCCCAAACCCATTGCGTCTGGAATTGTCAGTATATCTGAAAATAAAATCGCGGCATCAAAATCAAATCGCTCTAATGGCTGTAAAGTTACTTCACATGCCAACTCCGGATTGGTACATAAATCCAGAAAACTACCGGCTTTTGCTCGTGTTGCTCTATATTCTGGTAAATATCGCCCCGCCTGCCTCATCATCCATACTGGCGTTCTATCAACAGGCTGTTTCAATAGAGCTTTAATAAAAATGTCATTTTTTAAAGATGTCATACACTATCGTTAATTATTTATAATTTTTTGTAAATTGCTAAAACTTCTTACCCATGATTTTCTATATTTGGCGGGTAAGGATTTCATTTTATTTGAAGCTATTTCTTTATTTTTAAACGAACCATATATTACTGCATATTTTTCCTGGCCTTGTTTCGACATCTGAAAAAACCTGAGATTCTCTTTTAATTTCTGATGCTTTTTTGAAAATTCAACAACTGCCACTCGTTTAGATAGCACTATCAATTGTATCGTGTAATTGTTGCCTGCTTGTGCCAAGACCCACAGCCTATCATCTTTTTTACCAACGGGTGCATCAACTTGTGGGATTGCAACAATCACTTTATCTACTTTTTTTGCAACTAGCGTTTTAATTTTTTTCGTAACTTTTTTCTTTTCAATTACTTTTTTAGCCACTGGAGCTTGTTTGACAGGAGTTTTATCAATAACGGCTCTATTCTTTTTCTCATCTATTGTAACATGCTCATTATCTAAGCCTGCCGTCTTAACAGCAATTGGCTTTTGCAATTGCTGAAGCTGCTGGCCATCTATTTCAACATTAACTTTTTCCGCATCAGGAACTACAAAACTACTGTTAACTTCTATCTTTGCTCTCGGTGGAGCTGGAATGCTATTATGTTTATTTAACAACTCATTCGAAGCTTCACTTATCTGTGTATCAATATCAGAATTTACTAAAGGAGATGAAATCTCAACTTCTTCAGCTTCTTTCAACATCACGTGAGCATCTATCATCGCTTTATTTGCTTGCAAATCCGAGTCATCGGAAATCAACCAACTAATTCCAATTGCACTTACCACCATTATCAAGAGAAATGTAGCTCCACCCCATTTATAACCCACAGTTGCACTGTAATTAGATAAGTTGGGAAGTTCAGAAATAATCTTCCCTGGTAATCCGTGGGTTTCACGATATAACTTTTCAACCAATCGTTCGCTAATTGCATTAAATGAAACAATCGCCCCTGGCTGGGCAGATAAATTTTGTAAAAAAACAGCACACTGCTTTTCTGATAACGGTGGAATTTCTATAAAATGGCACTCATCAATTGCTGAGTCTGAACTACTTTTTATATGTAGCTCGTCATGAGTCAATGCAAACACAACTCTTAAACAGGTAATATCAGCTGCATATTGAATTAGTGTTGTTATCAGCCCAGGAACCAATCTCCCAGCATCATCAATAATGATAACTATTTTCTGGTTCTGGCTATTCAGTGCAGACAGAATGGATGAAAGCCCCTGGTTTTTATACTCAGCATAATGTTGTGTTAAAAATTTAAACAATTGCCCCTGTATACTTTCAAAGCTTGAATTAGAGGAACCCTCAATATTGACCATAGGCCAGACATCTTTTTTACACGCTCTTAATTCATTTAATAAGACTGTTTTTCCTATTCCAATGGGTCCACAAATAACGAGCGACTGTCTAAGATTAGAAATCAAATGGATTAATAAATCCAGTTTCTGGACACGCTCCAACGTTATTAACGTTGTCTCTGCCGACTTTGGCTGCATACCCAGATTTTTATTCACATGATAAATAGACGATTCATTATCCGACATAATTTTTCAGCGTTTGCTCAAGCAACGATTGATCAACATTTGTGGGTAGTGTAGCCTTACCTATAGCCTCAAGTAAAATTAGTCTTATTTCCCCATCCACATTTTTCTTATCTACAGACATTAAATCTATAAATTGAGTCACTTTCATTTCTTTGGGTGGAATAACAGGCAAAGTTGCCGACTTTAATAATGCAAGAATCCTTTCAACATCTGTTTCGCTGATCAAGCCCATTCTTCTGGAAAGATCAGCAGCATAACCAATGCCTATCGCCACTGCTTCACCATGGAGATACTTGCCATAACCCATTCCTGTTTCTATTGCATGCCCAAAAGTATGGCCTAAATTTAAAATAGCCCGAATGCCTGATTCAAATTCATCTTCAGCAACGATTTCTGCCTTGTTGATGCACGAGTGCTCAATAACGTATGCCAGCGCATTTTTGTCTCTTGCCAACAATAGCGCAATGTTTTTTTCCAGCCATTCAAAAAACTGTAAATCACGGATAAGCCCGTATTTAATCACTTCAGCTAAGCCTGCAATTAGTTGTCTATCATCCAGTGTATCTAGCACATCCATATCTGCGATAACACACTGAGGTTGATAAAATGCGCCTATCATGTTCTTGCCCAAAGGATGATTAACGCCAGTTTTCCCCCCCACTGAAGAATCTACTTGCGCTAATACCGTAGTAGGAATCTGTATAAAAGGGATACCTCGTTGATAGCAAGCCGCTGCAAAACCTCCCATATCACCTATTACACCACCCCCAAGGGCAATTAATGTTGCATTTCGACTGAATTTTTTTTGCAGTAACTGATCAAAAATTTTAGTCAGGTATTCTAAACTTTTATATTGCTCGCCGTCAGGAAGCTCTATGACTTCCACCTGAAACCCAGGCAAACTGCCAACCACACGATCCAGATATAATGGAGATATCGTTGTATTGGTAACAATCAATACTTGCTTTGATTTAATATGCCTCAGCAATAATTCCTTTTGCCGCAACAAGCCAGAGCCAATATATATTGGATAGCTCTTATCATTTAACTCTACTCGCAACTGTTTCATTATAATCAATATATCTCGTAACCCTACAGCCTTTTGCTGCAAGGCCAATTAAATTATGTTGTCATTTCGACCAATGGGAGAAATCATTATGCCAGGTGCTATCTGCCCTGACTTAAGACATCTGGAAATAAATAATCATCCAACCTTGCTGGTCTTTTTGTCCGTCATCAGCACTATAACAATAGTTACGTAGCCTGCTATGTGCCTATTACTACAGCACTGATGACAAACAGAAACCCTGCCCAAATATTAGACGATTATTTATTTCCAAATGCCTAAGTTCCCCGGTAAACCCAGAATGACAAAAGTTTCACCCAAAACCAAATAAATCATTTGAAGCATTATCTATTCAGCATGGTTTGTCATGCCCCGAAAAACCTAAACCCTAGTGAAGGATTTCTCCCGCTGGTCGAAATGACAGAGTAACAAACCAGCCTTTTGGGAAAAAGGCTATATAGTTACCCATTATATTCATTTAAAATGGATTGCACGACGCTTTTACTCTGCATAGAGCTGGTTTCTATTTTAAAATCAGCGCACGATAAATATAAAGCTTCTCTTTCCGCAAACAGCGCCTCAATACGTTCTCTCGGGTTTTTGGTATCCAGCAGCGGCCTTTGATTATCTCTTTTGGTTCTTTGCAGTATTTTATCTACTGAGCATTGCAAATACACTACAAAGCCGTTTTCCTTTAGTGCCAGACGATTGGCTTCTGTTAAAATCGCCCCCCCACCTGTCGCCAGTACAATACCATTAATCTGGGTTAATTCCTGAATCATATTCTGTTCACGAATTCTAAAGCCTTCTTCGCCCTCATATTCAAATATAGTAGGGATATCCACACCCGTCTGCTCTTCTATGGCCTTATCACTGTCGTAAAATGGGGCATGTATTGCTTTAGCCAGCTGCCTGCCTATAGTTGTTTTACCAGCACCCATCAGGCCAATTAAATATATATTCTCTGTTTGCTTCATAATTAACCGAGTACATTAAACCAATAAAAAAGGGGGCATTATGCCCCCTTTATGATTTTTTTTATAGTATTGTTATCTTACTGACAGTCTACTTTTTACTATTTTTGGTGTTACAAATATCAATAATTCTCTTTTAGTCCTGTTATCATCAGTATTTTTAAATAACCAACCTACACCAGGCAAGTCAGATAACCAAGGCACTGTATTAGTAGCGTTAGAATCTGTTGATTCAAAAACACCACCTAAGACCACAGTTTCTCCATCCTCAACCTGGACCGTTGTAGTTATTTCTCTTGTATCTATCGCAACTGCAGTTCCTGCACCTGATGGGACTGCTACCCCTGGAGCATCCTTTTTAATATTTAGCTCCATAATTACACTACCACTCGGTGTAATTTGTGGTGTCACCTGCAATTCCAACACAGCATCAATAAGCTCTGTAACAGTACCATTCTGACTGGTTGATTGATATGGTATTTGAACACCTTGTTTTATAGTTGCCGTCACACGATCGGTGGTTATAACTCTTGGGTTAGAAAGCAACTCGGTATTACCATCGAGTTGATTTGCTTGAATTTCAAGATTTAATAAGTAATTAGCACCATCCGATAAAGTCATTGCTAAAGCGCCAGGACCTGATGCCGTCAATGCATTCACCAAGTCTGATAGAGCACTTGAATCATTACTAGCCTTCGTCTCTACTCCTCTGCCACTTGCGTTAAAATTTCCACCGTTATATGCAATACCAAATTCAACACCCAATTGTTTAGAAAAATCAGTACTCGCTATGACTATTCTTGACTCGATCAAGACCTGTCGTACAGGTACGTCCAGCAACTCTATAAGACTGCGTATTTCTTCTAATTGTTTAACCGTGTCTTTAACTATCAGCATGTTGGTTCTTGAATCTACTGTAGAGTTTCCTCTTTCTGATAGCAAGCCAGACCTTTCACTTCTGCTAGTGTTAGAACTACGCTGAGATGAAGAAAATCTACCACCCAACCTAGAACTATTTGACTGATTACTTGTAGAACCGGAAGACCTTACAACACTTTGTCCTGTTAACAAAGCCTGTATATCTTCAGCCTTAGCATAATTAATCTGGATATACTCCGTTCTCAAGGGTTCAAGTTGTTCAACTACAGCTTTTGCTGCTAACTCTTCTTCTTCGATTTTAATGATTTCAGCGGTAGGAGCCACTAAAACCACATTACCTGTTTGTCGTTTAGACAAACCTTTCGATTTTAGAATCAGATCCAGCGCCTGATCCCAAGGCACGTCATTTAAGCGTAGAGTAACTGTGCCTCCCACAGAATCAGCAGCAATTATATTAAGCGATGTAAAATCAGCCAGAATTTGTAGAACAGATCTTACTTCTATATCCTGAAAGTTTAATGTTAATTTTTTTCCCGTATATGGAAATTTTTGCTTCAACAAAGCCTCTTTTTCCGCTGAGGTTAAAGGGATAAAATCTATCGTTAACAACCCCTCAGACTGATACGACGAGTAGTCATAATTCCCATCAACAGGTGTTATGGTGATATTGACACCTGCGCCTCTGGATCTGGCATCAATTTTCCGCACAGGGGTAGCAAAATCTGAAACATCAAAACTTTTAATCAGGGCTTCTGGAATTTTGGTGTTAAGAAAGTTTAAAATGACTTTCCCACCCCGCTCCCTCACATCGACCACAGTATTTTCTTCAGAAAGCTCTAGCATCAGGCGCCCTTCACCTTTTGGACCTCTGCGAAAATCGATCTTTTTAATGGTTTGTTCAGGTAGTAAATTAGTAACCCTTCGGTCTACAACCTTACCCTGACTTGAGCTTTCAACTGAACTTATTGAAGTTACCGATTTTAATACAACATAAACATTATTACCTACCACTTTTGTTTCATACGGTACGGTTTTAGATAGATTGATAACAACCCGCGTCCTGCCAGAGGCCTCCACTACATAAACCGTATTAGCTGCCCCTTGATTAATAGGGTACATCTTTTTAGCCAATTCACTCTTGACTCCAGCAAAATCCAACGCAATTCTGGAAGGGTTATCTGTTTGAAATATCTTAGGTGCTATAGCCGGGCCATTCATACCCAAATGAATCTGAACTTCATCACCTGATAATGAAGAAAAATTTAACTCAGTAATCGCTGAACCACCAGCCCATACAGAGGACGTCTGTAACAGCACCAGAAAGAACCCCGCCAGAAACCAACCAACAACTGACTGCTCTTGTATTCTCATCATTTTATTATTTTGCATATTCATTATATAAGCCTTAGTTACTCAGCCAGTGCCAATGAAGCCTGTTGTTCACGCCATGCCCCCGGTTTATCAGGAACTATTTCCATTAACTCAATCCTGTCGTCTAAAATCCGTATTATTTCACCGTAATTACGTCCCATGTGGTTACCTTGCCGAACACGATGTATTGTCCCTTCAGCCGCTTTAACCAAAGCCCACAAAGTATTGTCCATTGTTAATGTTCCTACCATTCTTAACGTATCTAAAGAATAACTCTCTAACTCTTCTTTTCTTCTCGATCTATCGGGACGTATACCTGCACCACCAGAAAACTCAAGCCGTTCTTCATCCTGTCGTCTTTCAATAGGTCGAAAAGGGTCACGCAGACCTGCTGGATCAAAAATAAAAGGCTCGACGACTTTGATCTCTGGTAAAGGCTGAATCATTCCCTTGGGTTTTGCCTTGATACCTTGTACATATTGACTTAAATCACTTACATCACTGCTAACACAACCGCTCAAACCAAGTACAAGATAGCAACAGGTAATACCGGCAATTACTTTTTTATTTCGATAAAAACGATTTTTGGCGAATACCATTATCTTCTTCTCCCTTTTTTCTTCTTTTTCTTAACGTCCCCGGATTCCTCGTTATATGTTTTTATTATTGCATCCATTTTCAATAAAGGGGCCTGCTCAGGTGAAATAGCAACATTATGCACCGTGACTATTCGAGGTAATGAGGCTAAACCACTAACAAACAATCCCAACTCTTCATATTTTCCAATGACAGTAATATTGATAGGAAGCTCAGAGTAAAAATCCTTTCTGATCACTGCAGCTGGTTTAAAAAGACGAAACTCCAAGCCACTTGCTAACCCTGTTTGAGAAATATCAATCAGTAAATTTGCCACTTCAGCTTTTGTTGGCATTTGTTTAATCATTTCACCCAGCGATGCCTCAATCTGCTTAAGCTGCTCACGATAATCAGGCAAATTGATGGCTTTCTTTTGTTTTATTTCAAATGTATTTTTCAGTTCTAGCTCTTTCTTCTCTAATTGCTCCAGCTCATTGAGCTGATCAAGGGTAATATAATAAACTCCAGCAGCAGCAACCAAAATGCTGACCAAAGCAATGGTTGCTGCTTTTATAGGGAATGGCCAAGTTCCTGCGGCATTAAAATCCCAGTTGACTTCAGATAAATTCATTTTTTTGCTCCTTTCTTATCTTCAGCCTTTAATTCCCCTTGCTTAGCAGTCATAGAAAAATCACTGAGCAATCCATCTTTAGTCTTACCTTTCCCCGTTATAACCTGCAACACCGGGCTATCAAGCCACTCAGAGGCATCTACACCCCGCATATACGCAGAAACTCGGGCATTTGATTGCGCTTTACCACTAAACACCAAAGCATTTCCAGTCTGCTTAAATTTGGACAGAAAAATACCCTCTGGTGTGCTTTTTGCCAGCTCATCAAACAAATGAACGATTTGAGGTCGACTTTCCTGTAATCGTTGTATCACTTCAATTTTAGTTAACAACTTGCGTTTTTTAGCTTCAATATCTTTAATTTCATTAATCTTTTTATCAACCAATAGAATTTCGTTCTTAAGAAGAGAATTTCGACTTGTCTGATATTCTTTCATTGCTTCAATTTGCAAATAAACAAGAAAAAACACAAAGCAAGTGAGTGCAACTCCTGCTCCTATTGCCATCATAAAGTCCTGTTGCTTTTGATTCCGAAGTTCTTCGCGCCATGGAAGTAAATTAATTCTTGCCATTAATCAAAACTCCTTAACGCTAACCCACAGGCAATCATCATTGCAGGCGCATCATTACTTAGACTTTGTGGTTTTACTTTATTAGATAATGCCATATTGATAAAAGGATTTGCTACATAAGCAGGTATACCCAGGTTTTGCTCTACCAGCTTTTCTAACCCTGCGATAGAAGAACAACCTCCTGCAAGCACAATACTGTCAATGCCTCTATTTGCACTTGAGGATACAAAGAATTGTAGTGAACGAGCAATTTGCTGAACCATGGCTTTTTTAAAGGGATCTAATACATCGGCAACATAGTTATCAGGTAATCCTCCATGCCTTTTTGCCAGGCCAGCTTCTTCATAGGATAAACCGTATCGACGCTGAATTTCTTCCGTTAACTGCTTACCACCAAATCCCTGTTCACGTGTATAGACAGTCCGGCCACTATGCAAAACATTTAAGGTAGACATGGTTGCACCAATATCTGCAATTGCAATAGTCTGGTTTTCAATAGCATCTGGTAATTGATCGGCTAATAAAGAAAAAGCATTCTCCATGGCAAAAGCTTCAACATCAACTATCTTTGCTTTCAAACCTGCTCTGTCCAAAGCCTCTACTCTATCTTCTACATTTTCTCGTCGAGATGCTGCCAGTAAAACATCGACCATTTCAGGATTGTTTTCTGCTACACCCTGAACCTCAAAATCCAGATTAACTTCATCCAGAGAATAAGGAACATACTGATCAGCCTCAACCAGAATCTGTTCTTCCATTTCATCTTCTGCTAAAGAGGCTGGCATAGAAATAACCTTAGTCATAACCGATGAACCTGCCACTGCTACACAAGCTTGCCTGGTTTTAGTACCCGATTGTTTGAGAGCCGCTTTAATTGCATGGGCAATAACATCAATATTTGCAATATTTTTATCGACAACTGCATCTTGAGGTAACGGAGAAACGGCATAGCTCTCAACTCTATAACGAGCCCCAGACCTACTCAGCTCTAATAATTTAATTGCCGCCGTGCTTATATCAATTCCAAGAACAACAGACGGTCCTCTGTTAAACCAGCTCATGCATGACCCTTTTTATCTTGTAAAAAACTCAAATATCTACTTACTAGCATTATTAACTATAACCAATTCAAATCAACCAATAACAATCAAAACCGCGTTTATGACAAAGTATAGTAGTGTTTTTCTTTTTTAATACTAAAAGGCAGTAATTTTTTTATTGTGTGAACCATTACCTTAATCCTAGATAAATTAATTATGAATAGTTTTTAGTCAACATAATTAAGCTATCATTGCTTTTTTCTCTATTTAAGATTAAGTTACTCGCTGCTATAAGCTTAATTTATTCATTTATTTATACAGGATTGTTGTGACTTCAAACCGGACGTTTCTAAAACAAACTTTGAAATGGTTTTTTTTCCTCATTTTCAGCCTTGTTATTTGCGTAGCAATCGCTAGCTACTTTTTTCTTAACCAGTTACAGACTGAACTTCCTGATATTAAACAATTAAATAATGTTGAATACCAAATTCCTTTAAGTATCTACAGCAAAGACGGTCTTTTATTGGCTCAATTTGGCGAAAAAAAACGAGAGCCTATTAACATAGAGCAAGTGCCTCAACCGCTAATCCATGCATTTCTTGCTGCTGAAGACGCTAATTTTTTCTCTCACCCTGGGGTTGATTTCAAAGGCCTGCTTCGAGCAGCCTGGCAACTTTTATTGACGGGTAAAAAGAAACAAGGTGGCAGCACTATAACCATGCAAGTCACACGAAATTTCTTACTCACCCGGGAAAAAACCTATACCCGAAAAATTAAAGAAATTATCCTGGCTATACGCATAGAAAACGAATTTTCAAAAGAAAAAATACTGGAACTATATTTAAATAAAATTTACCTGGGTCATCGATCTTATGGCATTGCTGCCGCTGCATCTACTTACTATGGTAAAAACCTATCCGAACTTGACCTTGCTCAACTGGCAATGATTGCCGGATTACCTAAAGCACCTTCTGCATACAACCCAGTAACCGACCCGAAAAGAGCACTACAGCGCAGGAACTATGTTTTACGTCGCATGCTTGATCTAAATCTTATTAATCAAACTGATTTCAATAGCGCTGTCAACTCCCCTGTTACTGCGTCACTCCATTCAAATCATCTACTATCTCCTGCACCCTATATTGCAGAAATGGTTCGTAAAGAGATAGTCGATCAATATGGCGATAAAGCCTTTACTCTGGGTTTGAAGGTCTATACAACCATCATCAGTTCACTGCAAGCAAAAGCGTCTTCGGCTGTCCATTCTGCCTTACACAGTTATGACCATCGCCATGGTTATCGATCCTTGCCACATAAAAACAGGGTTGAGTTCGATGCCTCTGAATATTCGACTATCGCAGACACTCAGTCGGCCCAGGTCATAGAAATCAAACAAAATTTTGCTACCGCACAACTGAAAGACAAGACATTAATTGAATTACCTTTTGAAAACGTAAAATGGGCCAGAAAATTTAAATCACGAAACTATCTTGGACCAAAGCTAAAGTCCATTTCCGATATATTGAAGCCTGCCGATCTCATCAGAGTCAGACTACTCGATAACAACACCTGGGAATTAGCTCAGACACCTGAAACTGAAGCCGCATTTGTAGCACTAAATTCATATGATGGCGCAATACTGGCATTATCGGGTGGATTTGACTTCTTTCATAATAAATATAACCGGGTTACTCAATCCAAACGGCAACCAGGGTCTGGCTTCAAACCGATTATATACACAACCGCTCTGGAAAATGGCTTTACAGCAGCAAGCCTTATTAATGATGCTCCCGTTGTTGTAGATGACCCCTCACAGGAAAGTGAGTGGAGACCTCAAAATTATAGCAAAAAATTCTTCGGATTAACCCCACTCAGGACTGCTTTACGTAAATCCAGGAATTTGATTTCTATACGCTTACTTAGAGAACTCGGCATTAAACGAGTTACTGATACCGCAATACGCTTTGGCTTTACTAAGAAACAACTACCTAACAGCCTTTCTTTGGCTTTGGGAAGTGGCCATGCATCTCCTTTGCAAATGGCCACTGTTTTTTCTGTTTTTGCCAACGGGGGCTTTCTGATAGAGCCTTATTTTATTGATCGAATAGAAGATTATAATGGCACGCTTTTATTTAAGGCATCCCCTGATATTGCCTGCCCAACTTGTAATAAAGAACAATTAAACACACCTGGCTTTGCGCCAAGAATCATTTCTGCTCAAATTAACTTTCTTATGAACTCTTTATTACGGGATGTAGTGCAAAGAGGAACTGCAACCAAAGCAAAAGTACTAGGCAGATCGGATCTTGCTGGAAAAACCGGAACAACAAATGAACAAAGAGATGCTTGGTTTAACGGTTTTAGCGCCGGCATTGTCGGATCTGCCTGGCTGGGTTTTGATACAGCAAAACCTTTAGGACGAAATGAAACCGGAGGTAAAGCAGCACTCCCAATCTGGATAGACTTTATGAAAACGGCATTAAAAGATAAGCCTGATCAATCTCTAGTAATCCCAAAAGATATAATTAAAGCTTATATAGATTCTAAAACCGGATTACTGGCTCAACCTGGCAGCAATGATGGAATCTGGGAGTTTTTCCGTAAACAAAATGTGCCTAAAGAATATTCACCCATTGAAATTGATTTGGAAAACCAGGAAGAAATAGAAGAAGAAAG
>VAPK010431410.1_pt1 | contig 17191 bp, 17 predicted proteins | sample 3395031 | NCBI WGS metagenome assembly VAPK01 (sample SAMN08290443, study PRJNA428436) | hydrothermal vent metagenome | isolation source: Deep-sea hydrothermal vent chimney 1 | place: Pacific Ocean: Juan De Fuca Ridge
GCTTGCGTGCGCATCAACATGTTATCGCAACTGACATAAGGTTCGCACTCAGCGCCATTTAGAATTAATGTGTCGATGTGGTGTGTTTTTTTAATATCCAGTTTAACGGCACTAGGAAAGCCGGCGCCGCCCATGCCAATAATGCCTGCGGCTTGAATGCGCTCTCGAAGATCTTTGGCTGAGAGTTGAGAATACTTGTCTTTGGAATACATGTCCTTTGTTGATCTGCGGGTTTTTATCCATTTGTCCTTACCATCTGTTTCTAATTTAATACAAGCCGTATTAATGCCCGAAGGGTGTGAGGTCGGTGATGTCTGGATCGCCGTTATTATTCCCGAGCTTGATGCGTGGATAGGTGTACTAAACGAATCGTTTTCTTTTGCAATAAGCTGTCCCTTCAACACGTAATCACCAATGTTTACTGTTGGCGAAGTAGCTGAGCCATTCGGTAGCTGTAATGGAAAAATCAGTTGATTCGGTATTTGTGTTGCTGTTACTGCGGCTGAATCACTTTCCACATTACCTTTATCGAGGCGCACCCCCCCCGAAAATGGTAATACTTCTTTTAAAAAAAGTTTTAAAAAAAGTTTTGAAAAAAACTTTAAAAAAAATCTCAAAACCATCAACTGGCTTTCCTTTGCTGTTGTTCTTTCCACGACCCAAGCGGGTAAGGGGTTTTCCATGTATTGGTTGTTTCTTTTATAGGCACCATTTCAATGCAATCGACCGGGCAGGGCGGCAGACATAAATCGCAGCCGGTGCATTCATCTGCAATAACGGTATGCATTTGTTTTGTAGCACCCAGGATAGCATCGACGGGGCAAACTTGAATGCACAGTGTGCAACCTATACACATTTGTTCGTCAATAACAGCCACGAAATTAACTAATTGTTGGTCTTCTTTATTTTGATTTAATCGGTGCTTTTGGTTTAGGGAGTGATTAAGGGCTAGGTTAAGGGGGGGGGCTTCGCAGCCCAAAAGACCTGCCAATGCTTTTATTGTGACTTCGCCGCCAGGGGGACATTGGTTGATATCCGCGTCTTTTTTTGCGATTGCTTCAGCATAGGGTCTGCAGCCGGGGTATGAGCATTGGGTACACTGTGTTTGTGGCAACAGTGCATCGATTTTTTCCACGATGGGGTTGCCTTCAACTTTAAATCGTACGGCGGCATATCCCAATAATAACCCGAAAATAACACCGAGGAGACTTAATGCGACGATAGAAATTAACATTCCTTACCTTTGACCTAGGAGCCTGTTGGACTTAGGATGAATCTGCTGCGGAAAAGCCATTTTGGCCAGATTTCCCGATTAAATTCGTTAAATATACCCAATATTTGCCTCATTTAATCGAAAAATCTGACTCAAAATGGCTTTCACCCCTCAAGGGGGTACCGAGGCCCTCGCGACGATCACCTAAGTCCGACAGGCTCCTAGCCTTTTATTAGCCCAGAGAAGCCCATGAAGGCCAATGACATTAATCCCGCAGTAATCAACGAAATGGCCGGCCCGCGAAAAACAACAGGTACGTCCGAAACCGCAATACGTTCGCGCATTGCGGCAAACAAAATCAATACCAGTGAAAAACCGAGGGATGCGCCGAAGCCGTAAAAAGCGGATTGTAAAAAACTGTGTTGTTGCTGGATATTTAATAACGCGACGCCCAGCACCGCGCAGTTTGTTGCAATTAGTGGTAGAAAAATACCGAGTACCTGATGCAGTAATGGGCTTGTTTTGCGCACAACCATTTCAGTAAATTGCACAACAACCGCAATGACAAAAATAAATGATATTGTACGAAGATATTCTATTTCTAGCGGTAATAGTAAGTACTGATTGACTAAGTAACTGCATACCGATGACAACGTCAGGACAAACGTAGTCGCCAGTGCCATACCAACTGCGGTATCGAGTTTACCTGATACGCCCATAAAGGGGCACAGGCCTAGAAATTTAACCAAAACAAAATTATTCACCAGTACTGTGCTTATTAATATGAGTAAATATTCAGTCATAGTTGTGCAGGGTAATGTGCCTTATTTAACGTTCTCTTTTTGCAGGTTTTGCTTGGATTCGTCTAACATTTTTTCTATATCTTCCTGTTCCACCCGTGTCATGAGTGGCTTGAATTTATTAATTGTGTGGTCCAGCAATGGTGTTGAATAGTTCTCCCAGTCTATGGGTTTTATATTTAAAAATATTTCTACTTTTTCCGCCATATTCGGCAAAACAGGTTTTAGATAGGCGATAAGAATTTGAAACAAATTCAATCCCACAGAACACACATCGTGAACTTGTTGTTCCATACCTTGCTGTTTTGCCAGTACCCAGGGTTTCTTTTCGTCAATATATTGATTGGCGCGGTCTGCAAGTGCCATGATGTCTCGCATGGCTTTGCCATAATCCCGAGATTCATAATGCTGTGCGATAGTGTCGCCATTGTTGATGAACTCTTCGTATAGTTTCGGCTCGCTACACTGCTTGGCGAGTTTGCCTGCGAAGCGTTTATTAATAAATCCGGCGCATCGACTGGCAATGTTGACTACTTTTCCGACCAGATCTGAATTAACACGCGATAAAAAATCATCCAGGTTTAAGTCGATGTCCTGAAAATTACCGTTAAGTTTTGCCGCATAATAATAACGCAAATATTCCGGATCAAGATTGTTTAGATAGGTGCGCGCCATAATGAATGTACCGCGTGATTTCGACATTTTTTTGCCGTCTACCGTCAGAAAGCCATGTACACAAATGCCTGTTGGCTTGCGGAAACCAGCGCCTTCTAACATCGCCGGCCAGAATAAGGCATGGTGATAAACAATATCCTTGCCGATGAAGTGATAGAGTTCGTGTTGACTGTTCTTGCCCCAATACGCATCAAATTCCAGGTCTTTTCTTTTTTCACACAAATTTTTAAAACTGGCCATGTAACCGATGGGTGCATCCCACCAAACATAAAAGTATTTATCGGGCGCGCCGGGTATTTCGAATCCAAAATAGGGTGCGTCCCGGGAGATGTCCCATTCTTGTAAGCCACTGTTCAACCATTCGTCGAGTTTGTTAGTGACTTCAGGCTGTAAATTTTTACCGCGAGTCCATGTTTTTAACATGTCTTCGAAATCCTGCAGCTTGCAAAAGATGTGCTCGGATTCCTTTTCTATCGGTGTTGCACCCGAAACGGCGGACACCGCATTTTTCAGTTCCGTTGGTGAATAGGTGCAACTGCAAACTTCGCAGCCATCGCCGTATTGATCCACTGCCCCGCACTTGGGGCAGTCACCTTTAATAAAACGATCAGGTAAAAACATTTCTTTAACTGGGTCGTAGGCTTGTTTTATGACTTTTCGGAAAATATGTCCGGCGTCATTCAATCGATTGTAAATTGTATTCGACAGCTGTTGATTTTCGTTTGAATGTGTGGAGTAAAAGTTGTCAAAACGAATCGAAAAGTCAGCGAAGTCCTGCTGGTGCTCAATAGAATAACATTCTATTAATTGCTCTGGCGTAATATTTTCTTTTTGTGCGCGTAACATGATCGGCGTGCCGTGTGCATCATCAGCGCATACATAAATACATTGATTGCCGCGCATGTTCTGAAAACGAACCCAAATGTCCGTTTGGATATATTCCACTAAGTGACCAATGTGAATCGATCCATTGGCATAAGGCAGTGCGCTGGTAACGAGGATATTTCGCATATTACTTTTGGCCTGGGTTGGTCCAACTGATTAATTTCGATTAAAGTGAGCAATGATAACAAATACCGCTGACTTCGTGCATGAATCCGCGCTTAAATTGAGGCATTTGATTGTTGTTTCGTTACCGGGTAACTCTGCGCGATTTCGCGCTGGACTGCGGCACAATTGTTATGAATCATACAGTAAGTGTACGCCACGGGGGGGAAATCGTGTAGAATTTACCTGCAGAGTGCAGTTCAGAGTGCTATTTTGCCAGCAATCTGTGGCGGTGAGAGATTGTCGACAGAATGTTGACGAACACGGGGCGAGGAAAGTCGAACAAAGACGAGGACAAGTTGAGGAGTTATAAATGAGCGTAAGTGCATTGCAAGTAGAAACAGCCATAAAAGAGATTATTGACCCTAATCTGGAGCAGGATCTGGTTTCCTCAGGTTGTATTAAGAACACCGCTATAGCAGGCGGTGTGGTTTCTATTGATATTGAGCTGGGGTATCCAGCGAACGGCTATCATGATGAACTTGCCACAAAAATAAAGGATAAGGTTCTGGCTATCGACGGGGTCAACGAAGCGAGTGTAAATATTTCCAGCAAAATTGTTTCGCATACCGTACAAAAAGGCGTAAACCCCATCAAGGGTGTAAAAAATATTATCGCGGTTGCTTCTGGCAAGGGAGGCGTCGGTAAATCGACCACTGCGGTGAATCTCGCGCTGGCACTGCATGTCGAAGGCGCCAATGTCGGCATTCTGGATGCCGATATTTATGGCCCAAGCCAGCCACGCATGCTCGGTGGTAACGTTAAACCGGAATCAAAGGATGGCAAATCGCTGGAACCTGTTGTACATCACAATATTCAATCGATGTCTATCGGCTATCTGATAGAGGAAGATACACCGATGATTTGGCGTGGCCCGATGGTCACTCAGGCGCTGGATCAGTTACTTAACGATACCAATTGGCACGATCTGGATTATCTGGTGGTCGACCTACCCCCGGGCACGGGTGATATTCAATTGACGTTGGCGCAAAGGGTACCTGTCAGCGGCGCGGTCATTGTGACCACGCCACAAGATATTTCCTTACTCGATGCGCGCAAGGGATTAAAGATGTTTGCTAAGGTGGAAGTCCGCGTATTGGGTATCATTGAAAATATGAGTATCCATGTCTGTAGCGAATGCGGCCATGAGGAGCATATTTTTGGATCTGGCGGCGGTGGCCGCTTGGCGGACGATGAGAGTGTTGCCTTGTTGGGTGCGCTTCCGCTGGATAAAAAAATTCGAGAACAAGTCGATGGCGGCAACCCCACAGTGGCTGCTGAGCCAGATGGACGGATTGCGCAGATATACCGCGATATCGCTCGCCGCGTTTCAGCGAAACTTTCGCTTACCGCGAAAGACCACAGTGCGAAATTTCCCAAGATTGTTATTCAGAATAATTAACAGTTATATAAAAAAATAACTATGAAAAAACAGAAGTACATGTCGTGGGATACCTACTTCATGTCAATCGCGACATTATCGTCCTTTCGTTCTAAAGACAGGAAAACTCAGAATGGCGCCTGTATTGTTGATTCCAGTAAAAAGATAATCGGTATTGGTTACAACGGTTTGCCCAGAGGGTGTGATGATAATGATCCAGATTATTGGGCGGATAATGATGATGATGTACTTAAATCAAAGCATTCTTATGTTGTGCATGCAGAAAAGAATGCAATTTATAATTGCATGGCCCACGATATGAATGGTGCGACGATGTATATGACGCAGTTTCCCTGTAACACTTGCGCACAAGCCATTATTCAGGTTGGTATCAAAAGCATTATTTATTCAACACGAAAAGATCATCATGTCGATTCTAATAAGACGGTGGAAAAAATGTTTGCGGATGCCGGTGTGGGAACTCAATCTTTTACTGAAATCGATGTGCTAGACAAGCATTTTTTTGACTCATTGGATCAACTAAAGTCAATCTATCGTTAATAAACAATTTATAATACATGGAAGACAACGCTTATTTCTGAATATCCTGGCTTACCTTTTCTACAGCCTTTTCGTCAGCCTTTTTGTTAGGGAAGCCCTCCAGTTTATAGATTTTAGCTGTGTAGTTGGTTCCTCCCTTTTTTTCCTGTTTTATCCAGACAGGTAAATAACTAAATTTTGGCGCACACCACATTGTGAGGGTGCGCCTCCCCTGTGTTCGGGATATTTTGATCGTTTCTAAAACGCCAAGTTTTGTGCTTATTTTTTCTTTGCCAAGGATAACGAGTTCATAATTTTTTAGCTTTCCACCATCTGCAATAGAATAACTCAATCTTTTCTTTTGCTCTTTGTTGCCCTGTCTCCCTTTCTTGGTTTCTGCCTCTTTTTGCAGATCACGCATCATCACCAGTTGGTAAACAAGTTTGTCCAGCGTATTATCTTCAATATCCATTTTCCAGGGATCAGAATTAATGGAGTTGGTTACTTTGTGGTTTTGCCAATCAAAAGTAAGTTCAACATTTCTGTTTTTTTTAGTTGTGCGCTGATAGATATATTTCATTGGCCGAATTTTATTATTGTGGTATCGCCAGTAACTTTGTTCGAGAACTTCACCTTTTGCAAATATACTCATTAAACCGGTAACTGTTGTCTGAGATTGATATAGATAGCCGCCGTCTTTTACTGGTTTGAGTGATATTATTGTTTTACCGCTAATGAGTCCCTTCGCAGATTGATAGTAAGCGGCAAATTCTTCTGGCATTTGCTGAGAGTGGGCAAAAAGTGAAATCGAGCTTAGGCACAAAAATGTGAAAGCTTTCCATGTGAAAGTTTTCAGGGATATTTTATAAATTGATTTTCTCTTGTGCATTAATGATGACCAGATAGGTGCGAACAGTGCTTGCCTTAACTATTGATAATTAATTATTGGCCTGAGCAAATAAAACAATACCAAACCCAGTATTACGTTGCACCGGCATTCTCGGGTGAATTCCAGTCTTTCTTTGAGGCGGACGCGACCTCCTCTTTATTATAGATGGTGTAAGATTTTATATCACCCGTTTCATAGTAGTTGCGAGAAACTAATTCGCTGAGTACGCCAGTGGTAATCATTTGCACTGCGAGCACAATGAATAGTACACCTATCAATAGTAGTGGTCTTGAGCCTATATCTTCTCCAAAAAATAATTTCAACGCAAATAGATAACTTAATGCGATACCGCCAAGCGCACCGAATATAAAACCGATTTTACCAAAAAAATGACCTGGTTTGGCTCTATAGCGCATAAAAAAATAGACAGCCAGCAAATCCAGGATTACGCGAAACGTTCTCGATAAGCCATATTTGGATTGCCCAAATTGTCTAGGGTGATGGGCGACCACTTCTTCTTTGATACGAGCAGGTGCAGTCTGTGTTGCCATCCATGCGGGGATAAATCGATGCATTTCGCCAAATAGCCTGACTGGTTTGATAATTTCGGCTCGAAACGCTTTTAATGTGCAGCCATAATCATGCAGATTCACTTTGGTAATGTTACGAATAAGAAGATTTGCGGCGCTAGATAAAATTCGGCGTAAAAAATCATCTTTTCGGGATTTTCGCCATCCAGAAACCAGGTCGAGGTCTTCGTCCAATAAACGTTTAACCAAACGCGGAATATCTTTCGCGTCATTTTGTAAATCTCCGTCGAGTGTGACAATCACTTCTCCCCGGGCGGCATCAAACCCGGCTTGCATGGCTGCAGTTTGCCCAAAATTTCGTTGCAGATTTATTAGACGTACATGGCTGCCAAATTTTTCAATAGCAGACTTGGTGTGCAGGCTGGTGTCGTCGGTACTGCCGTCATCAACGATGATTAGTTCCCAGGGATGCTGGTAATTTTCCAAAGCATCATGTATTTGGGACAGTTGCGGCGCTATACTTTCTTCTTCGTTATAAATAGGGATCACGATCGATAATCGATGTGCTTGCTGTGTTTGTTCACTACTGCTTTGTATATTCATGATATTCGACTCTGGGGGTGATATAATGTCATATCTTTTTATTCGTGTTTTTATTATCTTGCTGCTTGTTCTCACCGGGAATTAGTGTTGCTATGGCACCGCCTGCAATAGCAGAGCCAAGTATAATCAAATGCAGATAGACTGCTGCTTGTAGTGCGGCTTCGTTATTGATTATGTTATTACTATTTTCAAAAGGGTATAGTCCAGCAAGAATACCCGCCTCATAAGTACCGAAACCTGCTATGCCGTAAATGGGTAAAACGCTGGTCAGATCGCCCATGACTGCACCCATGATTGCAATATTAAAGGATGTATCCAGAAAAAGTAAAATAATCCAGGAAGAAATGCCTACTTTGACAATCCAGTTAATCCATGTCCAAGCCCAGGAGCGAACAAACGTTCGTAATTGTTGAGGCAGACTGGATAAACATTTGACTAGTATAGTATTAATTCGATTGTTTGTTCGCTTTGTTCGCGTAGTTAGTTTGTTTAAAATAAATATATTTGTCTTAAATAGAACAACAGGAACGGTCATCCAAATAAAGAACACGCCAATAGAGATGTAAATATTGTATAAATATCCAGCTGTTACAAGCAGCGCGATACCGAGTAATGTATGAAGATCAAGAATTCGAAAATATAATAATGCCGGAATCGATTTCGACGTCGAAATATTGAAGTAGCGCGACATTAAAATCGGGAAACTGATTTCCCCCGTTCTCATGGGCAAGAGATTGTTTAGCATATTATGATGTAGCACCAGCTTTATACAATTTTTATATGCACCTTGCATATCTGGATTAAAATAATCATAGATGCGCATGGATCGCACCCAATAACTGAAGAATATGAACAATGTCGTGAATAGCAGGTTTGCTGCTGATAATTTATGCCACGCGGAAAGAATATCGCGCCAGTCGAAATAGTGTTCTACAATTGCGATAAAGCCGACGAAAACAAGAATGCCGATGAAGTATTTGATTTTTTGTTTCAAGATTTTTAATTCACCACAAAGGCGCAAAGAAACTCATAAACGAATTATTATCGATCTATTTTGCCTGACTTGATAAGAAATATAAGGTTTTAAATATAATTGATTTTCTCGGCAATTAGGGTGTTTGCGTCCGTAGCCTTTTTACGATGAATTATGTTGATGTGAATTACCTCAGTTTCTTGGGTTGACCTTGTCATAAATTTGTGCCGTCGAAAATTGTGCTTGTTTTACGTATATCTGTAATTTACTTTTTCTATTACGCAAAGTGGCTAGCGCCATTTTTTTTATATGTTTTTTCATTTCCTGTGCGGCTTTAGTTAATCTTGTTTGTTGTTGCGCGATCTTATCGACGTAGACTTTTTTAAACATTTTTGACATATTTCTTATTCGATATATTGCAAATGTCCATTTTTTCAACTTTTTTTCCAGTGACTGCAAGTCCTTAAAATTTTTTATTGCTTCTTGAAACTCACTATTTTTATATAAACCCAGTAAGTATTTTGTGTTTTGTGTTACCGGTAACAAATTTGAATTGCGCGATGATTCAGGCCCGTTTTTGGTTAAATGCTCCAAAATGGTATTGGTGGTATCTCCTTTTTTGACTGAACGAATTGCAATATCGATATGTTTTACCTCTGCGTGGAAGATGTCTATTGCGTTTTCATAACTTTTTATAGCTTGTTCGAATCCACCAAGTTCGGCATAAGCGAATGGGGTTGCAAGCATTGATTCAAGTACGGTATTGTCACTGGGGTCGCGTTGTGATAATTCCTGCCAGGCAGCAAGTGATAGTTTGTGTTTTCCCATCTCAGAATATACCAGTCCCAGGTGTAATAATGCTTTGTTAGCTAGTGGGCTATTTAACCTGATTTTCTGAAGAAAAGCTTTTGCTTTGTCGGGGTTTTTGTTTTGCAAATAAATATAGCCAAGGATGTAATTTGCTTTATCTTTTAGTGCTTTCATTTCAGGATATCGTGGATCCATATCTGCGACGGTTTCCAACTTTTTGATGCCGCGTTTTTCCTGGCCCAGTCGAACTAACGTTACACCAAGGTTATACCGCGCGTATGCTGCCCAGTCTGAACTGCCGCGCGTGTTTTCGAGTACTTCTATGGCTTCCTTATATTTTTTCCGGCGTATTAAAATCTGTGCCTGGAATACTTCGCGTTCACGGGTGAGTTTGTTGGATACGGTTTTGTCCAGTTTATACAGTGTTTCTTGGGCTGCATTCACGTCACCAGTGCGATATCGTGCTTTAGCTATATCCATCCACAATACATTTTTGTTGCGGGTTTCATTCGAAGGCATATTTTTAGGTAATGCGTCGATAATTTTTTCGGCTTCATCGAGCATGCGAAATGTAATGTAGATATGTGCTAAAAGTAATTCTGATTGCAGCTTTTCCTTGTTGTCTGGTCGGTTGCGTCCGGAGATCAAACGGCCGATTGCCGAGGTATATTTTTCTTGATAAATGTCAAACAATACGGCTCTAACATAAGGGCTTTCAGTGTCATATAACTTAAAGTTGCTTTCTGTTGAGGTTTGTTCTGCTGCGACTGACGATGAGGGGCATGTGAATATAGCGATACCGATTGTGAATACTGTGGTAAATATTGTTGTATATAATAATGACATCGTTTTGCTTTTGTCCTTACCTTGCAAAGCGATAGCGCCCTGTAAAACTATTTTTGTTTTGTGGACAGTTTTGTGGACAGTTTTATTGGCAACGCACTGATTCATTAGTCCCATTCCTTTATTGAAAACTGGGGTTCGCCCATAAAGCTAGACAAATTTAACTCCAGCGTTTTTCGTTTCGATGTTTTTTTAAATGAAAAGGATTTTTTACTTTGATACTCGCTATTGTTTCTTGTGCCGCCTATATAGCTGGCAGTAAGGTGGTGCTTGCCGTCTGTAAGATTGGCTATGTAAAGCCGGTGTGCTCCGCCCTTCTGCAGGGTCTGAACTTCTTTGCTGTTGTATTTACGACTTTGCACCGGCTTATCGTTAATGTTTAAATTTATTTCTCTGAGAATAAATTCATCGCTGGTATTTAAAGATAAAAATATGACGAGTTGAAAGCCGGGTGGAGATAATAATCCATCTTCCAATTCTGTCATCGTTTGCCCGAGTGCTCGCAAATCGCCACTGAGTACATTTTTCGATTTACTGGAATTAAACGTTTTGTTGCTTTTAACAGAACGTACTGACCCAACCCAGGCAAGATCTGACAGAGAACGACCCAGTTGTATCACCTCATTTTTTAATGTTTGCGTGTAATTATCCAGATACTGGATACGCTCAGACGAGAATTCGTCGGATGGTTCGCCCTTGTCGGCTGCGATAGCGATGCTGCTGGACAGCATGATTGTGGCAATAAAAAGCATTTTTAATAACGTCAATGTCTTATCTTCCATGTATTGTGTATTCAAATTTATATTCAAATTGTTAACGCAAACGCCTGAGTAGAAAATATTATCACATGCCCTTTGAATGACATAACACACACCGCATTAAGGGAGATAATACTTGTAATAAGTCTTGTGTTAGGAAGAATAGCATCAAGCAGTTGAATTTATTAGTAATTAGTAGCGTTAGTTTGATGCATTCCTGTAATTTTATATATTATAGGGATATTTTAGAGATATTGTTGGGGTATTATTGGGATAAATTATCGTGATATTAAGTGAAGTAATAACTGATGTGTTTTAATCAAGTTTTGCAAGTGGGCAACCATCAAGGTAAGCCTTGTTGTCTTTTAGATTTAAACGTTTATTTGCAAACCAGCGTATCGCCAGTGGATAAATAATATGTTCTTGTTCCAATACGCGCGCTTTGAGCGATTCGACTGTGTCATTTTCTTTTACTGGTACACGAGCCTGGATGATCACCGGACCTGCATCCAGTTCGGGTGTAACAAAATGTACGCTGGCACCGTGGAATTTTATACCTGCATCCAATGCTTGTTGATGCGTATTTAGTCCAGGGAACTGAGGTAATAATGAGGGGTGTATGTTGATAAGACGGCCTAAATAGTGTTTTACAAATTCGACAGTTAATATTCGCATAAATCCAGCGAGCACAATTAGGTCTGGCTTGAATTGTTCAATAGATTTCTGTAATGCAATATCATAGGCACGGCGATTTTTGAATTCGCGATGATCCAGAGTTTCAGTATGTAAATCTGCTAGTTTGGCGCGTTTCAGTCCGTATGCATGCGGATTATTGCTGATTACAGCGGCAATATTGATGGCAAGTTTTTTTTGGTTTTTATTGGTTGATGGCTGATTTTGTGTTTCATTAATTTTTGTTTCATTAATAATGGCTTGCAGGTTACTGCCATTGCCTGAAATCAAAATTACTGTGTTAGTCATTGTGTTTAGTCATTGTGTAAAGCTAACTTGACCATCATAGGTTTGAGTTACTTTACCTATAACGTATGCTTCTTCGCCGTGTTGGCTTAAAGTATCCAAACTTATATTTACATTTGCTTCATTTACGATGATGACCATGCCAATTCCGCAATTAAAAGTGCGGTACATTTCTTCGTCGGACACCGAGCCTTGTTGTTGTAGCCAATTAAAAATTTCAGGGCGTGGCCAAGCATTGCTCTGTATTGTTGCACAGCAATCGGCAGGTAAAATACGCGGTAAATTTTCTGTCAGCCCGCCTCCGGTAATATGGCACAGCCCATTAATATTTATTTTCTGCAGTAATGCCAATATTGATTTGACATATATTTTTGTCGGCATTAGCAAAGTCTCACCCAGGCTTGTTTTACCAAAGGCGTCTGTTACGCTGGCCTTAGATAGGTCTATGATTTTTCTGATAAGAGAATAACCATTTGAATGTGGGCCAGATGAGGTGAGGCCAATCAATATATCTCCGTGACGTATGCTTGAACCATCAATCAGCTTTTCTTTATCGACAATACCGACGCAAAAACCCGCCAGATCATAGTCTTTTTCCTGGTACATGCCTGGCATTTCAGCCGTTTCGCCACCCACCAGCGCCGCGCCAGCGAGTTTACATCCTTTGCTTATTCCCTCAATAACGTCTGTGGCGACATCGACTTCAAGTTTGCCAGTTGCCATATAGTCTAAAAAGAATAGCGGCTCGGCGCCTTGCACGATAATGTCATTTACACACATGGCGACCAGGTCAATACCGACGGTGCCATGATCCCCGACTTGTTTGGCCAACAATAGTTTAGTGCCGACGCCATCGGTGCCTGAAACCAGAACCGGATGACGATATTTTTCTAGAGGCAACTCAAATAAGGCACCAAATCCACCCAGCCCCGCCATCACGCCGGGACGATGTGTTTTGGCAGCCAAAGGTTTGATATTTTCTACCAATTGATTGCCTTTATCGATGTTGACACCTGCATCCTGATAACTTAAGGAATTCTTAGGAGGGTTTTTGTCAGAGTTCACTGGGTAACCGCCTATTGTTGATAATTCAAGAAGCGATATGGTATCTATACTCAATAGTGACTGCAAACCTTGACTTATTCTTTTGGCTCGAATAGTTTGCCAGACATGAAATACAAATTTGCCTATATATTTATCTTAATTGTGTGGTCACTGGCTTTTTCAGTACTTTCTCCCGTATATGCTGTTGATATTAAAGGACTTTATGAGGTTGAGGTGCCGGTATTCAGTCAGACTGGAAATGAGCGCAAGGCGGCAATGCGCCGAGGAATGCTGCAAGTATTGATTAAAATATCCGGATCCAGCGAAATTCCGTTTGCACCGGGCATCCCCAAGATATTGGAGAACGCCGCGAGTTATGTACAACAATTTCGATATAGTGCCTGGCCCGCGAGCAGGCCCGTTCCACACGCGTTTGAAGGAGGAAAAACACCCAACAAAATACTTTGGGTGAGGTATGACAAACAGGCACTGAATGAGATTTTACGAAATCGGGGGTTACCGATTTGGGGTCGTTCGCGCCCTGTAGTATTAATCTGGTTGGCAGTAGAGGATGGCAGCGAACGATATTTGTTGGGAAACGATACCAGCGAAGAGATGAAGCGCCTGTTCGATGTTGAATCCAAGCGGCGTGGTATGCCAATTTTGTTACCGTTACTCGATTTGCAGGATCAAGTTGCGATTCGCGTATTAGATGTTTGGGGTGATTTCCAGGAAGAAATATTACAGGCATCTGTACGTTACCAAACTAAAGCGGTATTGAGAGGGCGCTTATTCCGGGATGGTTATGAAGGCTGGTTGGCAAAATGGACCCTGTATGAGGATGGTGAAAGAGTTCATTGGGAATCAAGGGGGGCTTCACAGGGCGTGATATTTGGCGATGCTATAGATAACGTCGCCAGCAGGTTATCGGCTCGCTATGCGCAGGTTATAAATGAAGCGGGTTCGGATGCGTTTTTTATTTCTGTAAAGAATGTAACTAATTTAAAAGATTATGCTCGAATAGTGAAATATTTGAGTTCGTTAGCCTTGGTTACCGATGCGAGCGCAGTTCAATTCGATGCAGACACGGCGAGGTTTCGTATTGACATTGATGGCGCAGAGCAAGGTGTCGTGCGAACGATTGAGTTAGGTAACGTGCTCGTCGCTGTTTCTGACTCCGAAGGACAGGAGCAGGTGGATCAGGAGGGCGCTCAAACGGGACTAAATGTAAATATCGATACTGGTAACCCTATCGGTAAGTACAGAGTATATCGACTATTGCGATGACGCGCCGAGATATTCCCAACATCATCAGCGTATTAAGAATTATGCTGACGGTGCCGTTCGTTATGTTGCTGATTGAAAAACGATTCGCAGAAGCATTATTATTATTTGCGGTTGCCGGTGCATCCGATGGTCTTGATGGATATCTGGCAAAGCGTAACGGCTGGGAAAGCCGTCTGGGAAGTATACTTGATCCCGTTGCCGACAAATTGCTACTGGTTTCTTCGTTTATAGTTTTATCCTGGTTAGGTATATTGCCTTTGTGGTTAGTCCTCGTTGTACTGGGCAGAGACGTAATCATATTAGTCGGTGCGTTAGCGTATCATTATCTAATCGGCGACTACGATTTTAGGCCTACCATTGTCAGCAAGATTAATACGTTTTTTCAGATTGTTTTGGTACTTGCAACCGTGCTGTCATTGAGCTTATATCCGTTGCCTGAGTGGTTATTAATCAGATTGATCGAAGTTGTATTAGCAACGACAGTCCTTAGTGGGATGGATTATGTGTGGACCTGGGGGCGTTCTGCGATGCGTTCAGAAAAATTTGCTACAAAATTTTCTATATTAGAGTGGCTCTTGAAAGAGCGGCGAAAAAAAAAATAACAGGTGTTCTGTGATATGAAAGAATCACAAAGATGGCTGGTGTTAATTGTGTTATCCATTATGGGCGTGTTGTTGTATCTATTGGCGCCGGTATTAACACCTTTCCTGGTTGCGGCTTTTTTAGCCTATATGGGGGATCCGCTCGTTGATCGTTTGGATAGCTACAAGCTTCCCAGGTCAGTATCGGCCTCTATCGTTTTTTTTGCTATATTTTCGATTGTATTAACGATTCCAATTATTTTTGTACCTTTGCTTGAACAACAAATATCGTCCCTTTTATCGAGGCTACCTGATTATGTTAATTGGTTACAAACGAAGGTGATGCCAGGTTTGGCGAATTTGTTTGGTGTTAACGTGAATGGCTTTGATATTAGCCAGATTCAAAAACTGGCTATGCAGCATTGGCAGGAAGCGGGTGGTTTAGCGGCGAATCTTTTCTCTTCTGCCAAACAATCAGGGCTTGTTATGCTTGCGTTGATCGCGAACCTTGTATTAATACCGGTCGTTACGTTTTATTTTTTAAGGGACTGGGACGTTTTGCTTGGTCGTATCAGGGAATTGATCCCCCGCAAATACCAGTCCGATGCGGTGAAGCTTGCAAAAAATTCTGATGCCGTATTAGGTGCTTTTTTGCGTGGACAGTTATCAGTGATGCTTTGTTTAGGCAGCGTCTATGCATTCGGTTTGTGGGTGATTGGTCTTGAACTCGCTGTTCTTATCGGCGTGATCGCCGGACTAGTCAGTTTTGTTCCTTATCTTGGCTTTATCGTCGGAATATTGTTGGCCGGTGTTGCTGCGTTTATGCAGTTTCAAGAGTTTTTGCCCCTGATTTGGGTTGTCGTGGTGTTCGGCATCGGTCAGACACTGGAAGGTATGCTACTGACGCCGTTGCTTGTCGGCGATAAAATCGGATTACACCCCGTGGCCGTTATTTTTGCGGTGCTCGCGGGTGGGCAATTATTTGGATTCTTCGGTATATTAGTTGCGTTGCCTGCCGCAGCTGTGGTGATGGTGTTGTTGCGCCATGCGCACGAACACTATGTAGACAGCGAGCTTTATTCCGGCGAAAGCTAACCAATTCCCTCTCATGAAGACACAACTTCCGCTCAATATTAAACTCAGCGACGGCTACTCATTTGATAATTTTTTCCCGGCTGCCAACGTACAGTTGACCGATTTTTTACAAAAATTGCTATATCAAAAGGAGTCTCAGTTTATTTATATTTGGGGGGGCAGGGGCTTAGGGAAATCTCATTTATTAACTGCGTTATGCCGACATTATATCGCACATGACGACAGCGCTTTTTATTTGCCTCTGAAGGAAAAACAGGACTATTCAGAAAAAATAATTGAAAACCTGGAAGGTTTCTCATTGCTTGCCATAGATGATATTGATGCAGTAGCCACAGATGCTGATTGGCAGGAAGCCCTATTTCATCTGTATAACCGCGTCAGAGACAGACAGCGAGGACATTTAATTATTTCAGGTAACGCCGCACCGGACGAACTTGGTATTACCTTAAGTGATCTCAGTTCAAGGTTAAACTGGGGCCTGGTGTTTCAAATAAAAGCGTTAATTGATGAAGAGAAAGTCCTGGCATTACAGGAACGGGCGCATCGTCGTGGATTGAAATTATCTGATGATGCCGCGAATTATTTATTAAAGCGCTGCCCGCGTGATTTACCCTACCTTTTTGATTTTCTGGATAAACTTGATTTGGCCTCCCTGGCCGCACAACGAAAATTATCAATTCCATTTATAAAAAGCCTGCTTTAGTGTCTTGCGTACAGGTGTAACCCATATTCATTGCAGATAATAGGGTATTTGCGGCGTTAATTATTTGTAAGTTAACGGTAAGTAGAGCGCTGTTAATCTGTGAACAAGATGGAATAAAAATGTCAACTAGGGAAGACAAATGAATCCACAATTTTATTGGTACTCACGGCATAAAACGGCGGTAGCGACCGTTGCCAGGTTTTTATCGGTTGAGGTCAATGAGTTATTAGTGGTTTTAGATAAAAAGATAAAACAAAAGAAACTCAAAGCGATGTACGCGTCTGGTGGTTATGGCAATAATCGTAAGTTAAATATCACTGTCTATAACGAAAGCTACATTGTATCTAATAATGATGAGTGCTTGAGTCGTTGTAGAAATCAAAAAAAGGCATCTGTTTCAGGTTTTTAGCTTGGATTTTCAACTTAGACTTTCAATTTAGA
>VAPK010043811.1_pt1 | contig 17183 bp, 13 predicted proteins | sample 3395031 | NCBI WGS metagenome assembly VAPK01 (sample SAMN08290443, study PRJNA428436) | hydrothermal vent metagenome | isolation source: Deep-sea hydrothermal vent chimney 1 | place: Pacific Ocean: Juan De Fuca Ridge
AATATGAATTTGAGCAATGAGCAGTTTAACTCAACGAATTATTGAGATTTTTCTGTAGCGAGCAAGGGTCATAAATTGTATGATATAAGCTCTCCGTTTTTAAAACAAAATGTAGGATCATATCGTTGAATCTAGAACTGTCATCCCGCGTTAACAAAGTTCGCCCTTCCGCCACATTGGCCGTCACTGCCCGCGCTTCGGAGTTACGGGCACAAGGATACAATATCATCGGATTGGGTGCGGGAGAACCAGATTTCGATACCCCTCAACATATTAAAAAAGCCGCAATTGCAGCCATTAACGCAGGCATGACTAAATATACGGCTGTGGATGGCACCGCTGAATTAAAACAAGCTATAATTAATAAGTTTCAACACGACAACCAGCTCCATTATCAAACAGAGCAAATACTGGTTTCATCGGGCGGAAAACAAAGCTTTTTCAATCTGGTTCAAGCCTTACTTAATGCTGGAGATGAAGTCATTATTCCGGCACCTTACTGGGTATCCTACCCCGATATGGTGTTATTGGCTGATGGCATCCCTGTTATTATAGAAACCAGCATCGACCAACACTTTAAAATCACAGCTCAGCAGTTAGCGGACAATATTACCGCTAATACGCGCTTGTTCGTTATTAACAGCCCCACCAATCCGACTGGCGCAGCGTATAGCGCCGATGAGCTTTCCGCTCTGGCGGCCGTCCTGTTACAACACCCCCATGTTCTAATTGCAACCGACGATATGTATGAACATATTCGCTGGGATAACACGCCGTTTATTAACATTTTGAACACCACGCCTGAACTGTATGAGCGAACCCTTGTATTAAACGGGGTATCCAAAGCCTACGCCATGACGGGATGGCGCATTGGTTATGCTGGCGGACCTAAATGCTTAATCAGAGCGATGAAAACAATACAATCACAGAGTACCTCGAACCCCTGCTCTATTTCACAGGCTGCCGCTGTCGCCGCGCTCACAGGGGAAAAAAGCTGTATCTACAGCATGGTTAAGGCATTCAAAGAACGACATGACTATGTCGTACACAAACTCAATAGCATCAGCGGCATTCAATGTATCCCTTCAGTCGGTGCCTTCTACGCCTTTCCTCAAATGAGCGCGCTAATCGAACAAGTGGAAGGGGTCAACAATGATGTCGAACTGGCATCGCGCCTGCTCGATGAAAGTGGTGTAGCTCTGGTACCAGGATCCGCATTTGGTGCGCCAGGATACATGCGACTCTCTTTTGCCACGAGCATGGAAAACTTGACAACGGCTTTAGATCGAGTCGAGACCTTTGTTAAGCAACAAGCCTAGTCCGTATCGTTATTTATAGCAGGAATTGCTGTTTTTCGTGTACGTTCCTAGCCTCCTCGCTCGCCTTGACGTATATTCACTAACTTACCATTTTCAAAAGTCAGTATGCGCAAAAAACGGGTAGGGCCAAAATTGTATGTCCATTCGTCGACAATAATGGTGGTGCGTTGTTTACTGCCTTTTACATTATCCACCCGATATTCTTCACGAGCATCTTTGAAGTAAGGCGTTCCACATTTAAACATAATTTCGCTTTTGCTATGACGAAGTCTTAACTCTTTAGGTCTACAGGGTCGCTTTGGATAATCTGCATTAAATCCATAATCACCTAAATCGATAGACACCAAGTTGCCGTTTTCAAAATTTAAATAGCGGATTAACGCTTGCGAGCCTCGATTATAAACCCATTGTTCTCGGGTTATTTTTGCGACCGAAAATGGGCTGTTTTCGGGCCATAACTCTGATTCAGAGTATTCTCGCCAACTGGGTTCACCACATTTTCTAAAAACCTCTGCTTTGGAATTACCCGTTGACACTAGTTTTTGACCGCACCTGAATGAACCGGCTAACGACATTGTTGTGTTTAAAACAAAAAAGAGTACACAGCACGCTATAAATAGATTCTTTCTCATAGGTTACACTCTGACATTCAGCTTTTGTTTGAAATTTATTATAACATCAGATTTCTTTACAATCATTACGGGTATAGGCAAGGGACGACAAACATAAACAACGATTGCCTATCGTTAAGCCTCTTAAGCTCGCATAAACTATGCAACATGATGTCACCAACCATAAATCGATGCGCTTCAGCTAAAGGTATTACGCTAATAGAACTGATCGTGACTCTCTCGCTTATTTCAATACTTACGGCAAGCGCTGCCCCCAGCTTTAGTTCCCTACTTCGAGAAAACCAACTCAACGATCAAACCACAAAACTGACAAGAGCGCTACATTATGCACGAAGCCAGGCACTTACACTGGGACAATCTGTCTTAGTCTGCCCGTTAAACCGTATATTGAGTTGCTCAACGCCCCATACCAAAACATGGACACAAGGCTGGCTCGTTGCAGTGGATCAAAATCACAATCGAAGTTTTGACGCGCAAAACGACAGGGTACTCAGGCTATTCCAAAATCAAAAAAAGCATGTTCAGATCATATCCAATCGCAAGACGATTGCTATTTTTTCACCCGATGGCAATGCTAGTGGCAGTAATCGAACATTTCAGCTTTGCCACAAATATGATAATCTTGTTGCCAGAAAAGTAGTGCTCTCCAATAGCGGCAGAAATCGCTTTATTATATTAAACAATCAAACCTCTAGCGAAAGCTGTGTATTGTAGGAACCGGCGGCTTTTTAGCCACGATGTTTCAAATTGGATCGCAAAACGAATAAATACGACCTAAATTTGAGCGCCATACCGGAAAGTTATCACGTACCCGTTTCTAACATAGAGTCTTACAATTTATTTTCATGCTCAGCATAGCCTAGAAATTCCAGCATTTCTTTCTTGCGTTTAATCGTATCTTTGTAACCTAAGTCTATAAGTTCTCGGCAATAACCTCTTTCAAATAAGAGATAGCTGATCAGGTTAGAGCCATTTTTATTCAACGCCCCCACGCTTTTTAATAACATTCGCAAGGCCCAAGGTAACTCGCCAGTATAACGAGAAGCAATACCACGAATATCTTCTCCAGGTGATATCACCATGACATCCACGGAACGTAAACTGACGTTCCCCTCGTCCAAGTGATGTGACGGAATCATGCTAACGGTTTTGTTTATGCGTGTCAGGCGTTCTAAATCAGCTTCTAGGCTATCGAGAAAAATACTATCCAGAGTATGTCCTGCGACCTGAGCCAGAGAAGGGTAACTCGTGGTTTTAAGTCGAACGGGCGTATCTTCTTTTTCATGACGGACGCCAATAACCAACACTCGATCTGCCCCCAAGTGAAGTGCCGGGCTAATAGGTGCAACTTGACGCATAGAGCCATCACCAAAATATTCTCGCCGCAGCTTAACCGCTTCGAAGACAAAAGGAATGGCCGATGAAGCCAATAAATGTTGAACCGTAATTTTTGCAGGAATACCTAAGCGTTGGACTCGACGCCAGGGTTTAAGCTCTGCATGACCTTGATAAAAAATAAAAGACTGCCCGGAGGTATAGCCCGAAGCCGTAACACTGAAGGCTTTTAGGTCCCCCCGGTCAATAGATGCTTGTATCTGTCCACAGGGCACCAGACGCTGCAATAATTGCGCTAAAGGACGGCGGTCTAACAAGGCATTGGGACTAAAGCGGCCCAACCCCCCTAACATCATGGCTGACAGCCAATGCGCTCCGCTTTTAACAATACCCCAAGTACTGGCCTCAAAAACATGGCTCACCCTGAAGTGGCGCCAGACGCGCAATAACCTCTTTACTCCTAAGGTAAAGCGGCCCGCATTAATAGCTAGAACCGCACCATTAATAGCACCCGCCGAGGTGCCGCAAATCACTTGAAACGGATTACTGGCTCGACGGGGCAAGCATTCACTAATGGCCTTGAGTACACCGACCTGGTATGCAGCCCTGGCTCCGCCACCCACTAAAATGAGTCCAACTACGGGTTTTTTTGGATTATCAGCTTGATTTTGCTCCTGCACCATTTGAAACCTTCCTTAGCTTACACTTATAGCCTCTTGTCTGTAAGATCGACAGTTTTAAACGTAAACTAAAGCACAAGTCATGACGGGTATTTAACCATGACGTCTGAAAATTTATTGGGCTGGAGAACAAACGAAAAAACCAGGTAAAAACCTGGTTTTTGAAAATGGCTCCCCAGCGCGGACTCGAACCACGGACAAGGTGATTAACAGTCACCTGCTCTACCAACTGAGCTACTGGGGAATTGCTAATGTTGGAATGCCGCGTATGTTACCCATCTCCAGCGTCAGGGTCAATAGAGAAGTGTCAATTGTTTGATTACACACTTAGGAACGTACACGAAATACCTTTCCAGACTTGAAATTTCGGCTTTATCTCCTGAGTGCCTTTATCGGTGTTTTTCAAAGGTGCTATCTCCCCCCCATTCAGAATGACCAAATACAAACTAAATCTGAGTCCCAAATCCGGAAATTATTACGTGCGCGTCCCTTAAACTATTCGTCGCTAAGGGGAGGATGATGTTAAAATTACAGACTTTTCCGGAACACAGACTCAAACTGCCCCTAGCAATGAAAAAAAAACCACCGATCAGCGAAGAAGATCTCGCTTTGTTTCGCCAGGAAATGAAATCTGTGCGACCGCTGAACTTCGATACTACAGACGTGCATCGACACCTGCCCCCTAAACCTGCCCCTCTTCCAAGGCAGAGAGCCAGTGACGAGTCCCGCCTTCCTGTCGATAGATTATCAGACCATACCTGCGACAATGTGGTTGAAGCGGGCGATTTGCTCTTTTTTTCCCGTCCCGGCTTACAACATCGACAATTGTTAAAATTGCGTAAAGGTCGATTCAATGTGGATGCCGAATTAGACTTGCATGGCCTTAACAGCAGTATGGCACGCCAACAACTACTGTACTTCATTGCAGAGTGCCAAAATAAAAATATCCGTTGTGCCCGCATCATTCATGGCAAAGGTTTGAGTTCCAGACACTCGATTCCAATTCTTAAAAATCGAATCAACACCTGGTTGAAGCAATTGGATGCCGTGCTGGCATTTTGCTCGACCCCCTTGCACGATGGTGGTACCGGCGCGGTTTATGTGCTCTTGAAAAAATAAAATAACTTGAATAACATGTCTAACGCACAACTCAACGCATTAAAAATTGATCTGCCCAAAAACCCTCGCAACCGGAGCATCTGGCCACCATCATGGGGGAGTGCGACCGGACTGGCAATAGTTCAAGTCGCGCAGCGTCATAATGGCCCCCTCATCATTATTACAGAAGATACACCGCAAGCTAATCAGCTAGAATACGAAATCCAGTTTTTCCTTAATCACAGTGACGAGATTCCTGTTTTTCCCTTTCCTGATCGCGAAACGCTACCTTATGATCTTTTTTCTCCACATCAAGATATTATTTCTCAGCGACTTGAAACACTATACCACTTGCGTAGCCTGAAAAAAGGGATTGTCATCGCACCAGCTTCGACGCTGATGCACCGGCTTCCCCCCGTGTCTTATTTAACAGGCAACAGCTTAATATTGGATCAAGGTCAGACACTGGATATCGACACCATGCGGTTGCAACTAGAACAGCATGGCTACCAATCTGTTTCCCAAGTTATGGAGCATGGCGAATACACGACTAGAGGCAGTATTTTGGATATTTATCCAATGGGTTGTCCGAGCCCCTTTCGTATTGAATTATTTGACAATGAAATTGAGACTATTCGTACATTTGACCCAGAAACACAACGTTCCATCGAAAAAGTCACACAAGTACGTACCTTGCCGGCACGCGAATTCCCGCTCAACAAAAATGCTATTGCCCAATTTCGCCAACGTTTCAGGGATTCATTTACCTCTGACCCAAAACATTCAACGATTTATAACGATGTCAGTGACGGTCTGGCACCTGCCGGCATTGAATATTATCTGCCACTTTTTTTTAATACCACAGCAACAATTTTTGACTATCTCGCAGAATCGACCCTGATCATTACCGCTTCAGGGCTTGAACGTGCCGCAGACCAGTTCCGACAAGAAACACACCATCGTTATGAGCAACGACGCTATGATATTGAACGCCCTATTCTAGAACCTTCGCAAATTGTTTTGCAAACTAACGAACTGTTCACACACATCAAACGCTTTTGTAGAATAAGCCTAGGCACAACAGAACCAACAGAGCCTGATACACGATTGCTACAATGTGCAGCGCCCCCTGACTTGCCAATCAATGCACGTGCAACTCAACCTTTGACGGCTTTGCTCAATTTCATACAAAACTTTCAAGCTGGTCGGATATTAATCGCGGCTGAAACAACCGGACGACGAGAAACTTTATTGGAATTGCTGGCTGATCATGCGCTACTACCAAAACAATACCTGAACTGGGATAGTTTCTTAAATGGTGATGCGGCTCTGGGCATCACGGTCGCCCCACTAGACCAAGGCTTGCTCCTGGAGCATCCCAAACTTGCCGTTATTACAGAGCCTCAACTTTTTGGCGAACAAGCCATGCAACGGCGGCGGCGTAAAACACGCGAACACAACATGGAGACGGTGGTCAGAGATCTTGCCGAATTGCATCATGGCACACCTGTTGTACATGAAGAACACGGAGTCGGTCGTTTTATCGGTTTGCAAACATTAGAAATTGCTAACCTACCAACCGAGTTTGTTACTTTGGAATATGCCGGTAACGATATACTCTATGTTCCAGTCTCATCTTTACATTTAATCAGTCGTTATAGCGGTGCCGCTCCCGAGAAAGCCCCGCTACATCGACTGGGCAATGACCGCTGGGAAAAAGCAAAAGAAAAAGCCGCTAAAAAAGCCCTGGATGTTGCTGCCGGCTTGCTGGATATTTACGCTCGACGAGCAGCACAACAAGGTTATGCTTTTAGCAACTCAAGCAGTCAATATGCTACCTTTGCTGCAAGCTTTCCCTTTGAAGAAACCCCTGATCAAGAACAAGCGATCAAAGCAGTCAAAAGCGATATGCTTTCAGATAAACCCATGGATCGCCTTATATGCGGTGATGTTGGCTTTGGCAAAACTGAAGTTGCAATGCGAGCCACCTTCATTGCCGCCAACGATGGTATGCAAGTCGCTGTACTTGTACCCACAACCCTACTCGCCCAACAACATTATCAAACCTTTCGGGATCGTTTCGCTGACTGGCCATTTCGTGTTGAAGTTCTTTCACGCTTTCGCTCTAAAAAAGAATCTGACGAAATACTCACTGGGCTGGAAAAAGGCACTGTTGACATCATTATCGGCACCCATAAATTGTTGCAAAAATCAGTAAAATTTAAAAACCTGGGTCTGTTTATTTTAGACGAAGAACACCGCTTTGGGGTGCGCCAAAAAGAGCAACTCAAAACGATTCGCGCTAATATTGATGTGCTTACGCTGTCGGCCACCCCCATTCCTCGAACCTTGAATATGGCCGTTTCTGCACTGCGCGATTTATCTATTATTGCCACCCCACCCTCACGTCGATTAGCGGTTAAAACCTTTGTACAACCCTGGAGTAATGCCACCATTCAAGAAGCCTGTTTACGTGAAATAAAAAGAGGTGGACAAGTTTTTTTTCTACACAATGAAGTCGAATCCATTGGTCGCATTGTGCGACAATTAGAAGAATTAATTCCGGAAGCTAAAGTACAGATGGGGCACGGCCAGATGAGTGAGCGGGAACTTGAACGCGTGATGCTGGATTTTTATCACCACCGTTTTAATATCCTGGTCTGCACAACTATTATTGAAACGGGAATCGACATTCCCACCGCCAATACAATTATTATTAACAGGGCAGATCGTTTCGGCTTAGCGCAACTTTACCAACTACGTGGCCGTGTTGGACGATCACATCATAAAGCCTATGCTTACCTGTTGATACCAAATAAAGGCGGCATGAGCAAGGACGCTGAAAAACGCTTGGATGCACTTTCTTCGATTGAAGAGCTGGGTGCAGGCTTTACACTAGCCGTTCACGATCTTGAAATAAGAGGGGCCGGAGAACTGCTAGGTGATGAACAGAGTGGACAGATTCAAGAAATAGGGTTTACCTTATACACTGAGCTATTAGACCGAGCTGTGAGCGCATTAAAAAAAGGCGAACAACCTGATTTACAAAAAAACCTGGATCCTTTTGCTGAAATTGACCTACATATCCCTGCCCTCATTCCCGATGATTACCTGCCTGATGTACACAGCAGATTAATACTATATAAACGAATTGCAAACAGCTCGGAGCAAAATGAATTAAGAGAATTGCAAGTAGAAATGATCGATCGCTTTGGTTTATTACCCATCGAAGCCAAAAATTTATTCGCTTTATCCAGCCTTAAGATTTTAGCACGACCTTTAGGCATCAAAAAAATAGACGGTGGCTCCCAAGGAGGACGCATCCTCTTTGATGCCAACCCTAACATTGACCCCATGAAAATTATCAAGCTCATTCAGGATCAACCTGAAAAATACAGATTCGATGGTGAAAATAAATTACGCTATATCACCGAACAGCCCGAAAGTCATCAACGCATAGCCGCCATACAGGAACTCATTCAACACCTCTCTCCACCCAACCCATGAGGCTAACACAACAAACCTTCCTTCCTTACTTAATTTTATCCGTTTGCAAAACCTCTAGTAACGGAGTCAGATGATTTTTGTAATGCTGCCAACGCCCAACAGAGTGACTATAAACAGGCTGTCGAACTTGATCATAGCTGGCCGTATTGACAAGCCGGTCATGTTTAAAAAATTGAGTGCAGCGCTCGTCCCAACCCACGTCGAGATACGCCAGCAGTTTTCGGATTTCAATTTCTTGGTCACGCACGATATTTTCGTAGTGAACATCATAGATTTGCACATCTAAAACTTGTAACCAATGAGCCATGAGTCGTTCATATTGCTTGTAATAAAGCGCAATAGAGCGAAGATCAGATGAATAGCGGTGGCGTTGAGCAAAGTCTTGAAAAAACCCAGACAAACAGGTATCTCTTGCATCCCGTCGACAATGGATAATCTTCGCTTGAGGAAAAAGCAAACTTATTAAACCTAGGAAAAAAAAATTCTGCGGCATCTTATCGGTTACATAGCGACTATCAGGGCAGACTTGCGATAAAACGTTTAAATAATTTTTAGAAACTGTGTCACATACAGGTTGAGAGAGCGCTTTAAGCACATCAAGATAATCACCCTCAAGCTCTAACATTTCAGGTAGTTTATCCGCCATTTTTTCAACGAAGGAAAGTTCACCCGCGCCCTCAATTTCGGGGTGACTGACTAACATCTGCTCAAGCAGGCTGGTGCCGGAACGGGGCATGCCAACAATAAATATAGCCCGTTGTGTTGACAATGTACTACGGGGTGCTTTTGACAACGTTTTTTTGTCAAAACAAGAAATAATTCTATCGACCATTTTTACATGTTCACTTTCAGAAAACGAATAAGACTTCAAACGATTACCCGTTTCATAATGCTGAAAAGCATCGTCAAAGCGATCGAGTTTGTCACATAATTTCCCGGCATGAAAATGCAATTGCATCGTCACATGCTGCGACTGCTGCTTTTGATTTAGAATGTTTTCTAACAATTCAATGGCTTCATAGCGCTGTGCGAAGGTTCGAGCGACAATGGCATTGGCAATAACAATCGCTGGATCATTAGGAATTTGCTTAACAAGTGGCGATAACACACTCAACGCGGCCTCGTAATTGCCAAGTTGATCCAACACTTTCACTTTTCTGGATAGCAACTCAGTGTTCGAGCTAAAATGTGTCAACCCTTGCTCATAACACAATAGCGCCGCTGAAAAATCTCCCATTTCTGACAGCGTTTGCCCAAGACTAAGATAGCCAGTCAAATGATCCGGTTTTAAAGTGAGAATCTCACGATACCCGGCCACCGCCCGCTCTTTATTACCAAGTAGTAACTGCAGACTACTATAATTAATTTTTGCATCAATATAGAGAGGATTGATTTTTTGTGCCCTTAGATAACACTCGCCAGCCGCCTCAAAAAGACCCAGAGCCTGATAGGTACTACCCAGATTATTACATGCTTCAAACCAGTCTGGTCGTAATTTTATCGCCTGCTGATAACTTTTTTTTGCCTCTTCAAAACGTGTTCGCATGGCCAGCAACCTACCTAAGTTATAATGCGATTCTGCCACGTCAGGAGCCATCTTGATTGCTTTACGAAAACAGTCTTCACTCTCGTTTAATCTGTTTAGCTGACCATAAAGTACCCCCAGTTCTAGACACAAAGACGCATTTTTTTTATTTTTTTTGCATATTTGCTGTAACAGTGGCAATGCTTTTTCATAATGCCCTTGGCTTAATAGTGCCAGCACTTTTTTTTTCTTAGCGCGTGTTAATACATCCGACTTTACCATTCATTCAACTCGTCTGTTTTATATGGCCAGCGGCTCAGTCTGTTGTATCGCGGTACGGTCAGCGATGCTCGTATACCAAACATTGAGTTTGCTATGATTTTTAATCCATTCATAATCAGGCAAACGAAAACTTAAGTAAGCCAAAGCAGCGACAAGGGCTAACTGTGCTAATGATATTGCTTCGGGTAGTTGTTCAAGTGTGTTTTCAGCAGTATCAAGCGACTGGCTGATTTGAGAAAACCAGCGTTTTATCCAGGTTTGGGATTGCTCACCATCAGGGCGACGCCTTTCCATGACAATATGCACGGCCGCTTCCATTATTCCATCGGCCAGAGCTTCCCAACGACGCACTTGCCAGTGCGCTCGAGTCGTTGCATCGGGTATGAGTTGGACTGAAGTATAAAGCGCGTCCAGATAAGCGCAAATCACCGAACTATCATAGAGTGCGCTACCATCTTTCAAAATTAATACCGGTATTTTACCTAATGGGTTCACAGTAGCAAGTGTTACAGCCTCATCGAAGGGGTTGCAAACTACGAGTTCTATTTGCTCGGTGATGCCTTTTTCAAGAATCAGCAACCGCACCTTTCGTGCAAAAGGGGAAGTATTGGAATAAAGTAATTTCATACTGATTTTTTTTCCTATCGGGTTATTTTGCAGTGGGGGTCACTGTCAGATTAAGTCTAAATTATTGCATTTTAATATTTTATTACTCTATTTTCCGTTCTAAATAGCTATAAAAAACATCTAAATTTGTGCCTCCGGTCTTCAGCCCTCCATATGAATATGATGTCTAGGACAAAACTGCAATGTAGTTAGATACCCCTCGGAAATACTCGCAATCTTCATAATATTCCTTGATCGGCATCAACCTCGATGAAGGTAAGATACGATAAATTTTATACCCTAAGGGGGTTAACAAATCCCAGAAATCGTGGAAAAATGTTCGAGAGTTAATATTACCAGAACCAAACTCGAATGAAAGTGCTTTGATTAGATTCCCCTCTAATCCTTTGATTGCACCTTTGAGTACCGCGAGTTCACCTCCTTCAACATCCATTTTCATAAAATCAATGCGTGGAAGCTCACGTTCTCGAATTATATTATCAATAGTAACCGTGCTAACGTCAATGGGAGTAAAATTTTCGTTGTTAAAATAACTATCTCGCCTCTGATGTAAGGAAGCTATCCCAGATGCACTTTCACTGATAAAAAGCTTAATAGCTTGACCAGATGAAGAACTAACCGCATGTGGTATTAATATAGAATTGGGTATTTTTTTTTCTGTAATGTCTCTATGGCATGTTAACTGAGGCTCAAACAAAAAAAATAATGCTTGTGGATACGATTGATGCATTAAAAACGACCATTGCCCTTGATTTGCTCCCACATCAAATATAATCGGTGAAGAATGGCGTATTACCGACTTTGCTGCTTTAATTTCAGCACCCAATGCCCAGCCTGTTCCGGCACCTTTGCCCAAAAGAATACACCAATATGCTTCAGCCAACCGAGCCCCTTCAATTGTTATCGAATTTGCGATGAGGTAGCTCAGTGGTTTTGCCAAATATTTCCCTATTTGACTTGTTATTGTATGCTCATGCGGTTTCATATTTTTCCTTTTTGTAAAAAAACCTGTACATTGCAAAAATAAAAGTGGCAGCTAGAAAAATTTTTAGATTAACAAACAAGAAATACATTAATATGAACCGAGGCTATAAAAAAGAAAAATAGTCGCTATATTTTATTTCCTATTTTTTTCTGCAAATCACAAGTAAACCTCCATACAAACCAAGTATTTGTAAGCCTCTATGAAAAATTGATGTAAATGCTGATTCCGTTACTAAAGGATTAAACCGGATATGTTCCATGATAGGAAAACCGGTTGCTTCGACTAACTGCTTCATACTACTATAATTGAAAAGCACCAAATGAAATGGCCTCACAGCCTCTCTCCATTTTTCGCGACTTAATTTTGCATTTAAACCATCAGAGTTAGGTGTACTTAAATAGGCAATTCCTCCAGGGCCTAGCACCTGGTAGACCTTATCAAGAATATTAAGGGGGTTTACTAAATGCTCAACAACTTCTATACCTGTAACAAGGTCATACACGTCCTCTATCTGATCCAATGATGAATAAAAGTCGAAACCAAACTTTTTTTTTGCCATACGCCTTGCCTCAGGGGATAATTCACAACCACTTACATCGTACCCTTTATCTCTGAGAATTTTCACAAACTCTCCCGTGCTCGCACCTAAGTCTAAAATTCGTGCGGGTGGTTCAACTATAGTTTGAATATATTCGGCATGTTTATTTAACGATATTTCACCAGACTTCATCTGAGTTATATTTCTAATAATGTTTTCAGGCGTATAATATTGAGTATATATTTGGTCTATTTCCTCTCTGGTTGGCATTATTTTTCTAAAAATGACTTTACAAATTTCACATTTATAATAATCCAAACTCCAGCTTCTTATATTTTGTGATTTACAAAGCAGGCAGGTAACAACTAGATTATGGGTATACTTTTGACTTTCAAATTCGCACATAAAAACCCTACTTTACTAATCACTTCCTGTTTGAAATTAACTGTAATTTTGCCCAGCCTACAGCAAAACCTAAGACAACGAAAAAAGGTATTGCGCCATATGAAAATTCTAACCAAGGCTGAACAGAGGTCAATAAAAGTCCTAGCATATAAAAAAGAATCAACCAAACAACGATTCCTCTCTCCAAAGTTTTTTTTGTCGATATTTTTAACACACGAATAAGGAGATAGATTATTCTTGCAAGAATAAGCAGCCATATAAACAAACCGATAAGCCCCATTCTGGCTAACACTGTAAGGTGTGTATTATGCGGTTGCCTAATTTCTGCTCCACCTGTAAGAATATGATGGGTAAGCGGGTCTCCGAACCCTGAACCGAATACAATGGATGAAAAAGTACTTCTCCAAGTATTAAGGACTTCTAGCCACAAATCTATTCGCCATCGGCTAGTTTCAACCCCAACTGAATCACCTGTCAAAAAAATACTCTGTATATGATCAACGAAAAATAACAGAGAGATATCGCTAACTCGCCCCTTAATTTCAAATCCATATATGTCTACTATTAAAATAGCAATAATAACCAAAAAAAGACTCACAAATAAAAATTTTAGTAACCCTTTAATGTCGCTAAACAGCATCAATACAATTGCACTCAATAAGAGCCCTATATACATGGAGCGTTCCTGAAAAACAAAAGACCATGCGAGCTGGCTAGCACCTAAAACATACCACAATATCGCATGTTTTTTCCATATCAGTGGAGCCACTAAAATAAAAAAAATACTTCCAGAAACTAGATATAAAGATACAGACACATAAGCACCAAACAAAGGAACTTCCCGAAAAAGACCTCCAATTGGAGAAAATTGAATTAGGATATCTCTAAAAGGATAGGTTAGCGAATAGATGAAAGTAATAATAAATAAAGCAAACAATAATTTTAAAAAAGTCTTCTCACCTTCTGTCTGTAACGCCCAAAGAAAACCACAGACCATAGCGAAAATTTCAAATGTGTAATTAGCATCTCTTATTGCGTATAACCCTTTATTTGGCACATCAAAAATCAAATGGCATAACGCTAAAAAAAATAGCAACAAACTTAGCCAAATAACGGGTTCCTTTACAACGTAAACAATATGTTTTTTTGAATAGATCAAAGCAAGTAAAGAAGAAAGAGCCAAAAAAATATAACCAACGGGAAAAGTCAATATTAATGGCAACGAATAATTTGCAAAACCATAGTTCAGAGAGGCATACGCCACAACAACAAACCCGGTAAGTACTTGCCAGAAATATAGGTTTTTTAGAAATTGATTTCCAATGGGTACACTTAATGCGAAGAACACGACGGAGATAACATAAAGAGGCCAAATTGTTAACAAGAAACCAATACATATTGCCAGCGCCCCAACAAAAATAAGTATCAAATAGTTTGATGAGTGATGGGTCGTGTTTAAGCTATTAAATATTTCTTTCATAAATATACCCATGGCGTTATGAGTTTAGGTATTTTCACGCACATCTATACGCGCTAACACCTAAATTCATAACGCTATGGGTATAGAAATAAATGTCACGGTGAATAAATAATGTGAATTTTATTTGTTGTTTTTATAACATACTGCTATTCTGATTTTGAATCTACAGAATTTGAATTTATCAAGGTTCTATAAACTTGATCATAAAATCTCCCTCTACTCTCCCATGTAAATTTCCGTATTATTTTTTTCCGGCCATTTTTGCCCTTTTCAAGCCAGCGCGCATTGTTATTAACCATATCCATTATGGCGCTTACCATCTGTGTTACAACCTCATCAGGTGTCGTAACAGGTATCTTTATACCTGTTTCACTATCTACCTGTAATGACTGGCCACCTATATCGAGTGCAATGACTGGTTTTGATAGTGACATAGCCTCTAACACTACAAACCCACCAGAATCATGCAAACTTGTTTGCAATAATACATCCGACTCTGACAATAATGTTAATGCAGTAGCTCTATCTACTTCTCCGTAAAATTTTACGGCATCAGACAATTGGCTAGATTGAACTTGACGCTCTAAGCTAGTTCTTTCAACACCATCACCGACAATACGTAATTCAATTTCAACACCAATAACACGCAGTTGTTTTGCTACTCTAACGCCCAAGCTAAAAGCTTTACAAGGAACAAGACGGCCAAGCAAAATCACTCTAATTTTCCCCTGGTTTTTAGCGTTACTTTCAAATAACTCTACTTGTTCTATTTCATGCAAACTTAATGCAACCGAAGGTTGAACAAGGACATCACGACGCCCCATTTTTCTTATTCGTGCTGCAGTTTCAAATGTTGATGCAAAAACGATTGCAGCACGGGTTGATGTAAGCCGCACGAAAGGATCTAACTCACCCCGTAATTGTGCTATTGAACGAGCTGATTCATAAATTTTCGTCCTCAACGGAAAATATTTATAAAAGTTCGCAGGCATTGCTTCACCACCACCAACGGTTCCCCATATAAATGGGATATTCATAAACATAAAAAAAGAAGGCATCCAGTACATTACCATTGACACATGATGCCCCAAATCGAAACGCACTTTTTCATGTAATTTTTGTGCTGTAAAATAAGCGAAAAGTTGCCAAAAATAATAATGTGTTCTAATGCCACGCTGATTTTTTTGCCATCTTATAAAAAATATTGGCAAGTCAAAATAAACAAATTTTAAATTTTCAACAGGGTTTAATTTCAGATATTTCTCAATAGGTATTTTATTTTCACTTCGAGTAATAACCCAAACATTATGATATTTGCACATTGCTAAAGCCATATTCCATCCTACACCCGGCTCAGACCCTTTACCCGGTTCACAAGAATAGGCTGACATTAGCACCTTAAGTTTTTTCATTTTTTATAAGAATTTTCACTGACATACAATACAATTCCTAAAAGGCTAACTACACAAAATATCCCTTTTTAACAAAGCTTCCTTCAACTTGAAACCTAATATAGCTGCAGTCAATAGTGATGCGCCAGACCAGCCGAACACTGCGCCAGGCACACCCCAGTATAATGAACTCAAAAGTCCGACTGTTATGGTATAAAGTCCACCCACAAAAAAAGCATAAAAAATTTCTCTTGTGCATTGCAGTACTTTCAACGCTGCCAATAGGATAGCCATAGTAGATACACTTACAAACACACCCAACAGAAAATATAGTGAATAGCCATACCCAAGATATTCAACGCTAAAAAGTGACTTAATTATTGGTTCTCCAAAAAAAATAAGTATCACATAATAGAAACATGCAAAAACATTCAATAACACTATCCATTTAATAATATGGCTAACAAACAAAGCATGATCGTTTATTTTAGAGAGTACAGGAACCATTACCGCTGATATTGCACTCACTATATGCAGTACTGGAAAAGAGATAATTGTTATGATGCGAAATAATGCGCTCTCTTCTACTCCACCATTTAAAGGTAGAATGAAAATATAGAGATTCATTGTGACCCATACCGTTAACCCCGATAATAAGTACCACTTGCCTTGCTCCCAGTGTTGTGCAATGACTTTTAATGGGTCGAAATTAACACGATGACCCTGGATAACGGGTTTATATTTTGAATATAACCAAACTACAGCCAATAAACTGGCACCACCCTGTAGATAAAAAGCACTAACGACTGAGACTAAACCGAACAGAGATAGAAAATAAAGACCAACTAATACTATAAAACAATAAAGGCTACCACTTTGAGTCGCTCTTCTCATATGGCCGCTGACATAAGGTACTTTACGTGACAACCAAAAAGCATATATTAGTGGCAGACATAAACTTAAGCTAACCATATCAGCAAGGACTTGCTGCCCCCCCCCCCCCCAATATGTAAAACCCACTGTAATCATTCCAGCGATAATAGAAATCCATAGAGTAAGTTTTAATATAAAAATATAATATACCGATATTTTAGAGGTATAGTTCTTCGAACCCAGAACAAGAAAAGGCTCTACCAACAGTGCATTATGCACCGTCCCCCACAATAAAAGAATTGAAAATAAAATTGAATATATTCCATAGTCATCCATGCTTAATAATCCCGCAAGCAGTATTCCCAAGACAAAATTTGTGCCTGAAAATATACTCTGATCCATTACGGCCCATGCGCTTTTCTTAAGCATAAAGTTTAATTACTCTGAAAACGGATTCACTATTTTTTTCCTCTTTGATGCTTTAGATCGAACTGTATCAGGCAGTG
>VAPK010707701.1_pt1 | contig 17175 bp, 10 predicted proteins | sample 3395031 | NCBI WGS metagenome assembly VAPK01 (sample SAMN08290443, study PRJNA428436) | hydrothermal vent metagenome | isolation source: Deep-sea hydrothermal vent chimney 1 | place: Pacific Ocean: Juan De Fuca Ridge
ACACCCGACTCAATCTCCTTTTCGATTAACTTGTTTATCCAATCAACCGTAATCAAAATATCATCATGCTTCACATTGTTTGTTCTATCCAAAGAAAGCAGGTCATACCAAGCACGCATTTGCATACCGTTATTCAATGTCACTGGTCGAACAGGCGCATGGGGAAAAATAAACTTAACCCGCAGTGATTCAGGCAGTTTTAACTCAGGAATCATCGGTACAAAATCATTACCATCCGCACCCAAACCATGTAACCAAATAACAGTAGTATCTGTTTGCTCTGCTGTCTTAACTGTTTCGAATGGTAGTATTTCAGGCATGTATTTCTCACTTAAATTATTACAAAAAAGTCTTTCTATCCCCCCTACTCTATGTCTGCAATTGTTTAAAAAACAGGGGGGTGCCATATACTAAATAATCATATGGCACCCCCCCTATTTTTACAAGATTGTAATCGATGATACCCTGTATTCTACAGATTTTGGTATCGTGTTGTTTATCCAAGGCTTCTGTCTAATCAAGCATAGTTAGTAGAAGATCAATTGTGGAAAATGCCCAAATAATTACAGTAACGTATTATGTCATCCACCCTATCTAAATGGGGGTTTCTTCAGAAATAACCGTATGTGGTATGATTTTGTACATTCAAATAGCGTTGAACCAGCTTACTCATAGATAAGCGGAATGAGGTGTTGTGCGAACATCAATAATTTAGTTTGGAGTTAAGCTTTATCTTATGCGTAAACAACTACGCCTCATTACGTTACATCATCAAGGGCTGACAACACTACGTCCATTTGGTAAAGGTATCCAAGCAACTAAACGTGCAATAGAACATCTAGGATACATTCAAATTGATACACTTTCTATTGTCGAACGTGCGCATCACCATACTCTTTGGACGCGCATCCCTGACTATCAACCCAACTACATATCTGAGTTAGTTCGAGAGCGGAGTGTCTTCGAATATTGGTTTCATGCTGCCTCCTATTTACCGATGGAAAACTTCCGTTTTGTTTTGCCACAGATGTCAGCGATAAAGCGTGGTGAGTCTCCTTACTTTATCAATGTTGATGCTAAACACATAGATCATGTACTTGACAGAATTCGCATCGAAGGTCCACTGAAGGCGAGAGATTTTAAGTCGACAACAAGCCGACATTCAACATGGTGGGATTGGAAGCCAGCTAAACGCGCGCTTGAGAAGCTCTTTATGCAAGGTGATTTAATGATAACGCGGCGCGATGGCATGGAGAAAGTCTATGACCTAACCGAAAGAATCCTGCCAGATACTATAAATACCAGTGAACCATCGTTGTTAGAATTTGCTGAATACCTCATCGAGGTATCATTGAAAGCGAATGGATTTACTACGCTCAAATTACTGACACACTTAAGATCAGGCAACTCATTACGAAAAGCACTTGATACTATTTTGTGCCAGAATATTGAAGAAGGATCGCTGATAGAATACCATATAGATGGTATGCCAACAGTCTATATAACGCCAAAAACTTTAGATAAAAAGCTGAAAAAACCAATTAAAAATGTTCGAATTTTATCCCCATTTGATAACGCGATTATTCATCGGGATAAACTACAACAAATGTTTGATTTCAAATATAAACTTGAGTGCTACACGCCAAAAGAAAAACGCAAATTTGGCTATTTCAGTTTACCTATTCTCTATAACGATAAGTTGGTTGGTAGAGTGGATTGTAAAGCTCATCGTAAAATAAAATGTCTTGAATTGATTCATTTACACCTTGAATCTAAAGAAGTTAATCTAGACAAATTTATACCTGATTTTACTAAAGTAGTTAATCGCTTCGCTAAGTTCAATGATTGCCACTCCATACGATTATCAAATTGCAGTCCCAAAAGGCTAACAACTCCATTTAGAAAAGCTTTAAATTCAGTTGAAAAAGTGTCATAAAAGCTAGGTATCCGAACGGATCCTAGGGCTGCTATATGGCACCCCCCCTATTTATACAAGATTGTGACACTTGTAATAGATGAAGTATTTAAAGCTCCAGTTCCTTAAGCTTTCGTGTCAAGGTGTTACGACCCCAGCCCAGTAATTCAGCGGCATCTTTCTTACGCCCCTTGCTTATTTCTAAAGCAGCCTTCATTGCAATACTCTCGAAAATGGGGGTAAAGTCATCCAAAATACGTGCATTACCCTGATTTAAACGAAGCATCATAGATTGATACAATAAGTCTTCCCAGCTATTTAGCTCTTGGGTTTTTGCTACTTTGAGATCTTGTGGCAAGTCATCTAAGGTAACCTGATTACCAGTCGCCATTGCCGTTAGCCAGCGACTAACATTTTCTAATTGGCGTACATTTCCTGGCCATTCTAGCGTCAGTAAATAGTTTATAACTTCATCACTCAATTGTTTCTGTTCTAAGTCTAACTCTTTCGCAGTTTGTTTTAAAAAGTGGTTGAGTAATATAATAATATCGCCATCGCGTTCCCTTAAAGCGGGGACTTGTAATCTAATCACATTAAGTCGATGAAATAAATCTTCGCGAAAGGTTTTATTCTCTACCTGCATTTCTAAGTTTTGATGTGTTGCAGCAATAATTCGCACATCCACTTTTACAGCTTGTGTGCCACCTACTCGATAAAATTCACTATCTGATAAAACGCGTAATAAGCGAGTTTGTAACTCCGCTGGCATATCACCAATTTCGTCGAGGAAAAGTGTACCGCCATGCGCCTGCTCAAAGCGGCCTTTACGTTGATTTTGTGCGCCGGTGAATGAGCCTTTTTCATGACCAAATAGTTCTGACTCAAGTAAATCTTTAGGAATGGCTGCGGTATTGATTGCAATAAAAGGTTTATCTGCACGTGGGCTGTGGTTGTGTAGGGCTTTGGCTACCAGCTCTTTTCCAGTACCTGATTCACCTGTCACTAGTACTGAAAGACTGGTTTTGCTTAAGCGCCCAATGGTGCGAAACAACTCTTGCATAGCAGATGATATTCCAATAATTTCCTGCTGGCTTATTTCAATTTTATCATCTTGTGAAAGCTTACTTTTATTTTTAAGTTGGCTAAATTCACAGGCTCTTTTTGCCAAATTAATTGCCTCATTAACATCAAACGGTTTAGGCAAATATTCAAATGCTCCACTTTCATAGGCTGAAACGGCACTATCCATATCTGAATGTGCAGTCATAATGATGACGGGTAAATCAGGGTGTAGCTCATGGACTTTTTCTAGCAGGGCAAAACCATCCATATCAGGCATACGAATATCCGTAATAATGGCATCAGGGCAAGATACCTGCAAAGTTGACTGCAGTTTTGCTAGTAAGATATGAGGATGTTCGAATATAGTGACATTTATCTCTGCCTTCTCAAGGGCGTGCTGCAAAACCCAACGTATCGACTGATCATCATCTACAACCCAAATTGTTTCAGCCATGATTAACTTCCTGTTTTTAAATTACTTTTCTTGTTTAATCGGTAATAAGATTATAAAACGTGTCTTACCTTGCTCTGATTCAAACTCAATGATTCCATTATGCTTATTTGCCAATGATTGTGCTATTGAAAGTCCCAACCCTGTTCCTTCAGCAGAACCGCTAATCATAGGATAAAATAGTTTATCTTTAATATCTAATGGCACACCCACACCATCATCAATGACTTCAAGTCGCAAGGCGAGTCTATGGGTAATCTGGTTAATGGTGTAATTGCGCAATACACGGGTTCGGAACAAAATATTACCCGTATTCCCAACTGCCTTAAGCGAATTGCCCGCAACATTTAGTACCAGTTGAATAAGCTGGTCACGGTCTGCATGAAGATCAGGAATGCTGGGGTCATAATCAAAACGTAATTGTACTGCTTCTGGAATATCAGAAATAAGCAACTTGCGAACCCTCTCCAGTACTTCGTGAATATTAAGACTTTTAAACTGACTAGGGTTGCGTGAACCCAACATACGATCCACCAGATTTTTTAAACGATCTGCTTCTGAAATAATAATATTTGTATATTCTTTTAGCTCTGTTTTTTCTAATTCCATTTCCAATAACTGTGCTGCACCACGCAAACCTCCCAACGGATTTTTAATCTCATGCGCCATACCACGCAACAGTATCTGGGTAGCCTCTTGTTGAGTTAATAATTGTTCTTCACGAGATATCCGAATTTGATGATCAATTTGTGATAATTCCAAAACAATCCCTTGAAATTCACCTTGTTTAAAAAGCGGACTGGCTACACAGTCGACGGTTATATTTTGATGAAACTTGCCTTGTAAACGGCATTCTTTAAGGGTTTGAGGCTCTTCGTTTTGAATAACAAATTCAAGATGCTGTAGAATAATGTCGTCCTTAAAAAGAGCATTATAGGGTTGATTCACGACCTGCATACGACTCTGACCAAAGAGGTTTTCGGCTGAAACATTAATATAAATAATATTTAAATCATTATCCAGCGCAATAATCGCGGTACTAAGTGCGTCGTGAATACTCTCTGTGAGAACCTGTCGTTTACTGTCATCTAAATTCATACGATTTACTATGCAAGTCCTGTGCCTATTTTATTCAACAAGAAAGTCCTAGGAATCTCTCAGATGGTTCCGGTAGGGAGCCTCTGATTAAGTCGATTAGAATTTAGCGCAAAAAAAAGTGTCGCTATTTTCCACAAAGTGAGTCGCAATAGTTGCTCTATTGCGCCGATCTTCGTGGAAAATACCGGTTCTTTTAATAAGCTAAAAAAAATGGACTTGATCAGAGTCTACCTAGGCATAGCTTGAATATCCTTTTTGAAAACTATCGGGGTATCTTGCACCATGATAGTGCAAAAATTATTCTTTAGGCTATTTAAATTATCAATCAACTACTTTCCAACCAAAAATAATACAAAAGCCCTAGAATAATCAAAAACTGTATGACTGCGGCACTACGCCAGAATGCCATTGGATTTCTTTCCAAAAGTGGTTGCGTTGTTTGGCGGTCAAGCAAAGACTGGTTTGGTTTCGCAAAGTCCGTTACAAATTCGGATAATAAGGCGTAGCGTTTAGCAGGGTTGGGTTGCAACGCTTTTTGCAAACAAGCATCCATCCAATCGGGCACTAAGGGATTATATTGACGGGCTGAGGTGTAGTGAAACTTCTTTTTGCTTGCTCGCTCAGGTGAAATTTCTCCATAAGGTAACTTTCCCGTTAACATTTCATAGGCAATCACACCAAGCGAATAAATGTCGGAACGGTTCGTACCTGTCTCACCTTTAAAATATTCGGGAGCAGAATAATTTGCTGTGCCAACAATTTCTTTATGATCAAGAACGGACTTTATTTCTGCCAGACCAGCAATTTTAGTCGAGCCAAAATCTATAATTTTTAAGGTATTGTTATTATCAAGTAGGATATTATCAGGCTTTAAGTCTTGATGAATCATTTCCAAACGATGCATGGCCCGTAACCCACGGGTAATCTGGTCAACTGTTCCACGAACCTGCGTTAAGGACGATTTGGGGTTATCTGCTATCCATTGTTTAAGGCTTTGCCCTTCAACGTATTCAACTACGGTATACAAAAAGGTGCGCTTGCGATCAATGCCACAAACTTTTATTAAATGCGGCGAAGATAGTCGTTTAGCAACCCACTCTTCATGTAAAAATAAATCGATATAGCTTGGCTCGTCTTCGAAATTAACAGATGGTGTTTTTAGTACAACTTTAGAGTGCTGAGAGCACTCAGCTTTAGAAGTTAAAGAATTTTCAGCTTCGGAAGTTAAAGAGTTACCAGAAAAAGTATCCTCTGCCAAATAAACCTGAGAGCGTGATGATGCGTTTAACTCACGTATAATTTTGTATCCATCCAAGACATTACCTTCTGTTAAATCAGGTGGGAATGGCAATTGGGTGAGTTGCTCATAAAACTCTTTCTTATCAGGCTCTGGCAAATAATCTACTTTAAGTATTTGAGCAGAAATATTATCCGTGCTGCTATTAGCCTGCGCCGCCTTAATTATATTGTCGGTAGCTGTTTGTGGATCATCAGCACTAACTTCAATTATTTCTTGAATTTCTTTGTCACCAATGAAGTCATGTACACCATCGGTGCTAAAAAAGTAAATATCACCTTCCTCTACATTGGTGGTGCGATAATCTATATCTAGGTGCATATCGATGCCGATGGCACGACTTAGATAGTCACGGTCATTGCTTATCCATACGCGGTGGTCACGTGTAAGTTGTACAAAATCTGTTCCACGTAAACGGTAAATTCGACTATCACCGACATGAAAAAGATGCGCTGTCTGTGATTTTAAAACCAAAGCACTAAAGGTCGTTACCATTCCCTTGGCTGTGCCATATTTTTGTTGACCCTGACTGTATAGCCAGCTATTTAAGGCACTCAAAATTTTGCTAGCAGCCTGTTTAACAGTCCATGATTCTGGCGTACCATAATAATCATCAATAAACTGGCGCACACTCACCTGACTAGCTTCTTTACCACCATCACTGCCACTCATGCCATCAGCTATCGCAACTGTGATACCTTTGCTTTCCAGTTGAATCGCATCTGCTGTTTCTTTAGAAGGAATATAATAATCGAGGAAGTCTTCATTCTCAGGTTTGATGCCTGCGATGGAAGTTTGACCAATAGTAACTGAGAGGGCTTTTGACATTGATCTATTTTACATCAATCATCTGCACTGTCCCATCTGGCATAGTTTCAGCAATTTTTCCCTTAGGTTCTTCCAGAAAGAATAAAATTAGCAAAAAAACAACCGCTGACACAATACCAATAAACATAAAGAACTGGTCGTAGCTAACTAAGGAGTTTGCGGTAAGAAACATAACGGCGCCTACGTTGCCAAAAGCACCCGCCATGCCTGCAATCTGCCCAGTCATACGACGTTGAATTAGAGGCACCATGGCATACACTGCGCCAGAACCTCCTTTTGAAAAAATACCACCGATAATAGTCATGGTGACAACCAAACCTATTGACCATTCTTTGCTTACAAATCCAAGCACCAAGAAACTAGCTGTAATGCCACTAAAAGCAATCATCAAGGTTAATTTACGACCTATTTTATCGCTGATTAAACCACCACCAGGACGGGCAAAAAGATTTATTATGGGATAGATTCCTGCCATTAATGCTGCCGTTATTTTAGGTAATTCAAACCATTCAACATAGAACATTGCCAGCATTGAAACCACCGCCAACTCAGTGCCAAAAGTAACCAGATAAGCCCAATCAAGAATGGCAACCTGCTTGAATTTATATTGCTGCATTGATGGCACAGCTTCTTTTAGGATATGCGCATTCACCTGCCAAATTTTCCATGTTTGAATAAAATACAATATAATTAAAGTAGTATAGATAAAATAAACGCTCGCTTGTGAGAGTAGCCCCATATTGCTCGGCGACAGTTTCCACGTCAAAATTGCCAGCGCAATAAATAAAGGAATATTCATTAGCATATACAAGACTAAATCAAATTTACTGGTAACTTCCATTGCGCCCATTTTTTTAGGCTTGAAATAGGTCGATCCTTTAGGTGTATTGCTAACAATAAAGTAATAAACCACACCATAAGCAATAGCCGCAATACTGGCAAAAGTAATCGCATAACGCCAGCCATCTTCACCAGCAAAATTAGCAGCAATAAATGGTAACGTCAGAGCTGCACCCGCCGAACCGAAATTACCCCAGCCACCATAAATACCCTGAGCAACACCTGTCTGCCTTGCTGGAAACCATTCGCCAATCATGCGAATACCTACCACAAAACCTGCACCAATAAAGCCCGCTAAAAAACGCATTATGGCGAGGCTTTCATAGCTATTCGCCCAAGAAAAGGCAATACTCACCAATCCTCCCAATATTAAAATACTACTGAACATAATGCGCGGGCCGAGCCGATCAACTAACATTCCAACAATAATACGTGCAGGAATGGTCATCGCCACATTTAAAATCAATAAAACCTTAGCCTGTTGATCCGTCAAAGATAAGGCTTCTTTAATAAAAGGCATCATCGGCCCTAGACTTAACCACACGACAAAAGTCATGAAAAAAGCGAACCAGGTATAATGAAGTATTCGGATATTGGCTTGATTAAAAGCAAATATATTGAGCCTATCGGAGGTACCAGTTACTGACACTTTATTGCCCTCCTTTTAGAGTTGTTTTGATGGTTTCTATTAGTTCTTTTACATCAAACTTATGATGTCTTTCATAAGCAACACCAAGTTGCTGCATATCGGCTAAGCCAGATTCACGGGCATGATCTACAAAACCTTTGTTCTTCCAAAAGAATGCACCTGGCATGGTGGTTGGGATGACCAATGCGTAGAAGATGATACGTCCTAGATATGCCATGACTATTAATGACGCCACAAATAGAATGCCAACAAATATGCCCAAGCCACCTGTTAGACTGGTACTACTGATTACGACTGCTAGGATGATATTTAAAACCAGTAGTGCGTTTCTTAACCAGTATGTTTTGCCGAAGGTTGTTGATAGTTCGTAGTGAGCTGCTTGTCCTTCACCAGCGCCATTCTTTAAATCACCTGCGTGGAAGACTAGACCAATTGCTTCAATGATTAGGCCGACAGCGGCGATTGAAGCTAACACTTTGATTAAATCGTAAGTATTGCTCATCATCACAACACTAACAATTGCGACCAATAAACTGCCTAGGCTTAACATCGAGCCGTAGAAGGTTGAAGCCGTTTGCCAATGATCCCAGAATGGGCGTGCCTTGATGCGGTAGAGTTTGTACATATAGTACGAGCCTGCGGCAAAACCTATCATGCCTAAAATGGCAGAAGCACCAGCTAATAAATTGGTAAATCCATTGTCAAAGAACGAGAAAAACGTGTAGCCCGCCAAGCCGGTGAAGAAGGCGGTTACGCCTGCAATCTCACGACTTAATGGCGAGTGACGTAGATTATTAAAGCCACGGTAAAAACGATGTGGTTTGCCCAAGTGCATATTTAATTTATAAAGCCCTACTCCCATCAAAATAAACATCACGATAAGCAGTGGAACAAATGCTGATGATGATTGTACTGCACTTATGACAGGCAACCCAAATAATGATCCGCCCACAATTAACATTACAAATGCGCCCATGACGGCTTGCGCTGTCAGGGTAAACATCACGTGTGCGTTTTCGTGTGAGGCTAACAGTTTGCTCATGCCCCAATGTTTTACTCTGCCGTGTTTTTCATCAAGCACTGGCTCGTATATGCCAGCATCGTCATCACGGTGGTATTTGATTGCAGTGGAATCCACACGCTTCATATCACGGTTTAATGTTTTAGTTTGTTGAAAACGAATATTGGGTTGAGTAATGCTTGGATCAGGAAATCCTGGAATTTGCGCATCTATTTGAGAGCGATCTTCAGGTGTGTTTTCTATCACGCCAAATTCTAGCGCGTTTCCTAAACAGGCAGAAACACAAGCAGGCTTTAGCCCAACTTCGAGACGATCAACACACATATTACATTTTGAAACTGTGCCTTCAACAGGGTCAAGCTGTGGCGCATTGTATGGGCAAACCCATGTGCAGTAACCACAACCAAAACAAATATCTGGGTCTTGTAAAACAGCGCCGTATTCAGCAAATTTTGTGTAAGCACGCGTAGGGCAGCCCTTGAGACAAACAGGGTCATCGCAGTGATTACACGCCATTGATATATTTTGGCGACGGTAATCGGGGTATGTTCCACCTTCAACAAATCCAACCGACCGAAAGGCGATATGACCTTCATTGTCATTCTTCTCGCTACAGGCAGCTTCACAAGCATGACAAGCGATACAGTTGTCAGCAGTGAAGTAAAAGCCGTGTTGTTTGTAGCGGTTTGGGTTATCGCCAATATCGCTATCATTATTAATATTTAGGCTTTTGTCGCGCAAGTCATCACCATCAGTGGTCAGCTCAATTGGCTTGCCATAGCGGTTTTCTGATTTGCTATCCTTGTCTTGAAGGAAAGCGTATTTTGGCTCATCATCACGTACTTGGAACATTTATATAACTCAATACTTAATAAAAAAAATAGGCTGTGGTAGGAGGATCTCCGTCTCAAACAGCCCGTTGCAAGGGCTTAAAACGTGCGCATCTCCATACTCATCTGAGCAGCTTCTTTTTGATCGGCAATGCGTTCTATTCTTACTGCTGATTGTTTGTAAGCAGGTTGGCGCGAATGTGGATCAAGCAAACCAAGTGTTAATCGATTGGCACAATCATGGAAATGAAATGGTACAAAAATCATATTTTTAGGAACTCGATGAGTAAGTTGCGCCATAACTATCGCATCCGAACGTGGCGAAACTAGGCGAATATAATCACCTGCAATTACACCTAGTTCTTTAGCAGCATCAGGGTTAATTTCTGCAAAAGGAATCGGGCTGTATTTATTGTTGTTGCTGAGCTTCCCTGTTTTGGTTCGACCGTGCCAATGCTCGATCAAGCGGCCTGTGTTTAACCAGTATGGGAATTTTTCATCCGGTACTTCGTTGTTATCAATGAACGGAAGAGGGATTAGTTTTGCTTTGCCATCTTCATATCTAAACTGCCCATCTTCGGTGTAAAGTCTCACACCACCAACTTCAGGTTCTTCACCATCCGCAAGTTGTTTTTCTGTGTAGGGCCATTGAATACCACGGTTTGCTTCGATATTTTCATGCGTCATGCCTGAAATATCAGATAAGCGACCTGTTGATAATGTTCCCATTTCTAAGAAAATATCGGCTGCTTTTTCAGGGAAGTTTACGCCACCCTTGTTGGCACCTTCAGCATTAAAACGTTCAGCCACGCGATTAAATATCCATAGGTCAGGCTTTGAATTACCGTGTGGCTTTATGACAGGTTTTACAACATTCACACGACGCTCGGTATTAGTCATCACGCCATCTTTTTCTGCCCATGTGCCTGCTGGGAGATAAATATCGCCATATTGCGCGCTCTCGGTATCTTCATAACAGTCTTGAATGACACAAAACTCTAACTGCTCCATTGCTTTGCGAATGCGTGCTGTATTGGGCAATGAACTCATGGGATTTGTAGCAATTAGCCACAAGCCTTTTATTTCACCCAGCTCCATCGCTTGGTAAATATCGGTTTGGAACATACCACGCTTTTTTGGGAAGAACTCTGGGTCTATATTCCAGAATTTTGCAATGTCTTCACGGTCTTGTGGGTTTTCTAGCAAGCGGTGATTGGGTAAGCCAGAACACGACGACCATTCGCGTGTTCCCATCGCGTTACATTGCCCTGTGATTGAAAGGCTTGTGCCACCGGGGATGCCGATATTGCCTGTAATTAAAGCTAGATTGTTGATGCCCACTACGCCATCAGAGCCATGGGTACTTTGGTTAATGCCCATCGTCCAAATTTGCATCGCAGTTTTAGCTTTGGCAAATTGGCGTGCTACTGCACGTATTGTGTCTTCGTCGATGCCACAAATCTTAGCAGCGGTTACAGGATCGTATTTGGCGACTTCTGCTTCCAGCTCCTCGATGCCGTTGGTGTTTGCTTCGATATAGCGTCTATCTTCTAAACCTTCGTCTAAAATAACGTGCATCATGGCATTCATTAACACCACATCAGTGCCAGGTGTCACAGTTAAATGACGGTCTGCATTTTGCGCTAACATGGTTACACGAGGGTCTATGACAATTAATGGAAAGCCTGATTTCTCTTGGGCTTCTTTCATACGCCAATAGATAATGGGGTGTTGCTCTGGCAGATTAGAACCCCAAGCAATCAGCAAATCAGTCTGATCAAAATCATCATAACAACCAGGAGGGCCGTCTGAACCGAAAGAGCGTTTGTAACCTGATACGGCAGATGCCATACACAAGGTTGTGTTGCCATCGTAGTTATTGGTACCGATGAGTCCGCGTGTTAATTTGCCAAGCGTGTAGAACTCTTCGGTTAGCATTTGTCCTGTAGATATAATGGCGACAGAATCTCGCCCGTACTTTTCTTGCACACGGCGAATTTCGGAATAAGTTTTGTCTAGCGCGCTATCCCAGTCAGTTGTTTTCCATTCATCATGAAAACTATTACGCATTTTTGGCTCTGTGCCACGCCCAGCAGATTCAAATAGCTCGTGTTCAAAAATACCTTTTAAACACAATTTGCCACGGTTTACGTCTGCGTTACCGACACCACGCGATGACACGGCTCTGCCTTCTTCGTTTAAGCCGACTTCAATGGCACAGCCTGTGGAACAGTAACCACAGGTGGCATATTTCCACTCTTTAACACCCTTGTCTGCAATCTTGATTGGGTTCTTTTTTCCACGACCAAATAACATAATAAATCTCTAGATGTTTAAAAAGACTTTGCCGTCTTCTACTTTGGTTTCGTATGTGTTGGTGCAACCTTCATCCGCGCCCAAAGCTTCGCCTGAAGTTAAGCTTATCTTCCAGTTATGAAGTGGGCAAGTCACCGAATCACCGTGCATAATACCTTGTGATAACGGCCCTTTTTTGTGAGGGCACTCGTCTTTAATGGCGAATATATTGTCGTCTTTGCCTCTAAAAATCGCAATGTTTACGCTTTCTGTTTCAACTACACGTGAGCCTAAAACAGGAATTGAATCTAGGGACGTTATTTCTAACCAGTTACTCATTTCTATTCTCTCTTTTAATCTATGCACCCCCCACCTTTTTACATGTTTATACAAACATATAAGAAGGTGATGGGTATAATTTATACTTCTACTTTGATTTTAATATTATTGAATTGATGTGCGTCAACACCATCAGCATGTTTCTTCCAAGGATCAATCTGTGAAGGCTTTTGTGATACTAAAAAACGCTCATGCAATATCTTGCGATTTTCTGGATCATCCAAAATTGCGGTTTTTATTTTATCCAAACCAACACGCTCAATCCACGGAGCAGTACGCTCTAAATAATGCGCATCTTCACGGTAGAACTGGGCAAATGCACCTGCAAATTCAAGTACCTCTTCTTCAGTATCTACTTTGGTTAAGAAGTCAGTAACGCGCACCTTAATACCACCGTTTCCGCCGACATGAAGTTCATAACCTGAATCAACACACACTACGCCGAAATCTTTAATCGTTGCTTCTGCACAGTTACGAGGACAACCCGAAACAGCTAGTTTGTATTTATGTGGCATCCAAGAACCCCAAGTCAGTTCTTCTAGCTTTACACCAAGCCTTGTTGAATCTTGTGTGCCCATACGACACCACGAATCACCGATACACGTTTTACAAGTACGCATCGCTTTTCCGTAGGCGTGTCCTGATACAAAACCTGCTTTCGATAAATCTTTCCACATTGCTGGCAAATCTTCTTTTTGGATACCAAACATATCAATGCGCTGACCACCTGTGACCTTCATTTCTGGTACTTTGAATTTTTCTGCTACATTGGCAATCGCATGTAAGTCAGCAGGAGTACACATACCACCAAACATGCGTGGCACAACCGAGTAAGAACCATCTTTTTGGATGTTTCCGTGGGCGCGCTCATTAATAAAGCGTGACTCAGGGTCATTATAATCTGGATATTCACACAGTAAATAATAGTTGCTTGCCTGACGACAAACTGCACAACCATCGTCTGTTTTCCAAGCCAGTGTCTGACGAATTTCTTCATGGTTCTTCAGACCATGTTTACGCAATGCAACACGAACCTCATCATGGGTTAAATCGGTACAGCCACACATGGGCTTTTTGCTTGGTGCTTCTGAATAGTCCCCACCGAGGGTAAAGGCAAGCAATGACTCAACCAATCCAGTACAAGAACCACAGGAAGCGGATGCTTTCGTATGTGAGCGGACATCATCCAGTGTGAATAATTTCTTTTCAGTAATTGCATCGACAATTTCACATTTGCTAATGCCATTACAACCACAAATTTCAGCATCATCAGCCATTGCTGCTACACGTGTTTCATCACCGTGACCAGCATCTCCCAAATGTGCCTGACCAAATAGTACCGTATTACGAAAATCAGAAATATTGGTGCCGTCTTTCATCATTTGAAAATACCAAGTGCCGTCGATGGTATCACCGTAAAGACACGCGCCAATAATTACATTGTCACGTAATACAATCTTTTTGTAAGTGCCGTTAGCGACATCATGGAAAAGCAACTCATCAGTATCTTCATCACCATGAAAATCACCTGCTGAGAATAAATCAATGCCTGTAACTTTAAGCATGGTAGATGTCACGGTGCCTTCATAACGCGCAAAACCTAATTCGGCCAAATGATTGGCTGCTACTTTCGCTTGCTCAAACAATGGAGCTACCAAGCCATAAGTTGCACCACGATGCTGTACACACTCACCTACTGAATAAATATTAGGATCAAATGTCTGCATCGTGTCACTAACAACAATTCCGCGTTCACAATGTAAGCCCGCTGATTGCGCGAGTTCAAAGTTTGGTTTGATGCCTACTGCCATTACTAATAAGTCTGTATCGACAGTTGTACCATCGGTAAATTTCAAACCTGTGATACGCTCATCACCAAGAACTTCCTCGGTTTGATGATCCATTAAGAACTTCATACCTTTTTCTTCTAAAGACTTTTGAAGCATCTTTGCAGCTGGAGCATCTAATTGACGCTCCATTAAAGTATCCATGATATGCACCACGGTTACATCCATGCCTTGTTTCATTAAGCCATTAGCAGCTTCAAGCCCCAATAAACCACCACCAATTACCACTGCTTTTTTATAATGCTCCGCCGCCTCAATCATAGTATCGACATCTTTTACATCGCGAAAGCCAATGACGCCGTACTTATCTGCACCAGGGAGAGGCAACATAAACGAAGTTGATCCTGTAGCAATCAACAGCTTGTCATAAGGGACAGCAGTACCATCTTCGGATGTTATTTCTTTTTTAGTGCGGTGTATCTCGGTTACTTTTTTGCCTTTCTCAAACTGGATATTATTTTCTGCATACCAGTTATCATCATTGAGCATGACCTCTTCAAGCGTCTTTTCATTAGCCAGCACGGGAGAGAGCATAATGCGATTGTAATTACCATAAGGCTCGTCACCAAAAACAGTAATATTATATTTCTCGGGCTCGAGCTTGAGTAATTCTTCAACAGTTCGCATCCCTGCCATGCCGTTTCCAATCAGGACTAGGTTTTGTTTCATTGAATAAATTTCCTTTATTTAAGTTTTATTAACAATAACAATTTAAAAGTTACCTAAGCAAAGGAGTGAGATAAATAAGAATATTTACACCATGATGGTGCATTAATTAATAGTTTCCCCTAAATGGTGCGAATTATTTTAAATAACAAACCCTTTCTTCAACAAGCTTTAGAAGCCGCAAAACAGAATACTTTTAACCAAATTCACCGAAGTTCATTATTTTCCGCACTACGCAGGGGAAAGCCATTCTTTAGCGCACCATAATAGTGCGAAAAGGACTTGTTTATAGTATTTCACCTATTTTTCACCTTGTTATCCGTTATTGTCCCTGTCGGAAAAATATGAATAGGCGGAAGTAGTCACTGCTTCTACTGTGTTTCAATTTATGATTATTTATAGGAGAAGTGTAATGAAGTTAGTTACTGCAATAGTAAAACCCTTCAAACTCGATGATGTTCGTGAAGCATTATCTGAGATTGGGGTTGCGGGAATCACCGTAACAGAGGTAAAAGGTTTTGGTCGCCAAAAAGGGCATACCGAACTATATCGAGGCGCTGAATATGTCGTCGATTTTTTACCAAAAGTAAAAATTGAAGCAGCTGTTGCTGGCGATATTGTTGATCAAGTAACAGAAGCTATCAGCAAAGCTGCCAACACAGGCAAGATTGGTGATGGCAAGATTTTTGTTACAAACATTGAACAGACTATCCGTATCCGTACGGGTGAGACTGGCACAGAAGCGTTATAAGCAAAAAAAGGGATTAATAAAATGGAAAACAATTTAAATCATATTTATGAATTGCAATATGCAATGGACACCTTCTACTTCTTAGTAATGGGCGCCCTTGTTATGTGGATGGCTGCTGGTTTCTCTATGTTAGAAGCTGGTTTAGTTCGATCTAAAAGTACCACCGAAATATTAACCAAGAACATCGCACTTTATGCGATAGCTTGTACCACTTACTTAGTCATTGGCTACGAGCTAATGTATGAAGGAGGATATTTCTTAAACAACATCGCACTAGATGGTGCAAAAGATGCCGATAGCATGGTTTCAGCGGTATTAGCTGAATCAGCAAAAGCAAAGTTTGATGGGGGTGCTGTTTATTCAAATGCATCTGACTTTTTCTTTCAAGTTGTATTTGTTGCTACAGCAATGTCTATCGTATCAGGCGCAGTAGCTGAGAGAATGAAACTTTGGGCTTTCTTATTATTTGCCGTAGTCATGACAGCCTTTATCTACCCAATGGAAGGGTCATGGACATGGGGCGGTCAGTCTGTATTTGGCTTATATAAACTAAGTGATGTTGGTTTCTCAGACTTTGCTGGTTCTGGTATCGTTCACATGGCAGGTGCGGCAGCTGCACTAGCAGGAGTTTTACTACTTGGTGCACGTAAAGGAAAATATGGAAAGGATGGTAAAATTACGCCTATTCAAGGTGCTAACTTACCAATGGCTACTCTAGGTACATTCATTCTTTGGATGGGCTGGTTTGGCTTTAATGGTGGCTCTGTACTTAAACTTGGCGATATCACAAACTCAAATGCAGTCGCTATGGTATTTTTAAATACAAATGCTGCAGCAGCAGGTGGCGTTATTGTTGCTTTAGTTGTAGCACGTTTGATGTTTGGTAAGGCAGACTTAACAATGGCGCTTAACGGCGCACTTGCTGGTTTGGTTGCTATAACAGCAGAACCTTCAACTCCGACTCCTCTACAGGCATTAATCATAGGTGGAATTGGTGGACTAATCGTTGTTTTCTCTATCTTAGCTTTAGATAAAATGAAAATTGATGATCCAGTCGGAGCAATTTCAGTTCACGGCACAGTAGGATTTTTCGGTGTGATGATTGTCCCTTGGACCAATGATGGCGCAAGTCTTTTGGGTCAGTTAATTGGTGCGGCAACAATCTTTATCTGGGTGTTCGCTGTCTCGTTCGTCGTTTGGCTTATTATCAAACTTGTTCTCGGTATCAGAGTATCTGAAGAAGAAGAGTACGAAGGCGTTGATATTGGCGAATGTGGAATGGAGGC
>VAPK010392495.1_pt1 | contig 17173 bp, 15 predicted proteins | sample 3395031 | NCBI WGS metagenome assembly VAPK01 (sample SAMN08290443, study PRJNA428436) | hydrothermal vent metagenome | isolation source: Deep-sea hydrothermal vent chimney 1 | place: Pacific Ocean: Juan De Fuca Ridge
AAAAAAAACACCCTTGATTTTAAAGGACTTTTTTTTGTTAAAATTCGGTGCTAACGAACAATCAATGGCTTGGGGTGAAAAAAGTCACGAAGATGGGTTAATTTATAAATCCTATCCTTTTCAATAAAATAATAGACATGGATTCCCGATAAGAGACTTCGGGAATGACGAGATTATATATAACATTGACTGAATGTTAATTAAATACAATATGACAAAACAACCTTATGTTTATATCTTGGCAAACGGAATGGAAGCCACCGATTCTAATTCAAGAAATTCCGTAGAAAACTTTAGAGAGCGGTTGGATAGATCAATCTTGTCTCGCCTTTCTAGAGTATTGGTTGAAAATGCTTTTGATGAAGACGGTAAGTTTATTGAAGGCACAATTGAAACGGGCTTAAACAGCATTAATGTAGAAGAAATTGAATCGGGGTCTTTAGTGACGATTACAAATAACGAAACAGGATAGACCACAGTGATTGAAGTCCCTAGTTTTTAAGAATTCGATTATTATGCTTTTTCATTTCTGGCAGACAGGACAAAAATAACTAGCACGCTGTGCTATTTTAATTTGTTTGATAGGCATAGAACAATGAATACAACACTCATCTGATTTTCCATAAACAGATAGAGACTGCTGAAAATATCCTGGCTTTCCTTGTTCATTAACAAAATCGCGTAAAGTAGTTCCACCTTGATTTATTGCTTGTTGTAGCACTTTTTTTATACATTCAGCCAGTTTTTGGTAACGCTTTAATGAAATTCTACCGGCTTGTCTTGTAGGACGTATACCAGCCATAAACAGGGATTCACTAGCATAAATATTACCAACACCCACCACATTGTGCCCATCCATTATGAATGTCTTAATGGGTGTTTTTTTGTTTTTTGATAATTGATACAAATATTCGCCTGTAAACTGGCTTGAAAATGGTTCTGGCCCCAAGTGGTTGATGAGTTTGTGCTGAAAAACAGGTTCAGAGGTATAAAGAATAGCCCCGAATCTTCGTGGATCATTATAGCGGAGGAGGGTGTTGTCGTTAAAAACAAAATCGACATGATCATGTTTGCCAGCTTGTTCTTTTGCTTTAAGAATCCGTAAACTACCTGACATCCCTAAATGTATAATAATTGTTTCAGACTGATTGGTATCAAATAATATATATTTTGCCCGTCTTGAAATATCAGTTATTTCTGCACCAACAAGTTTTTCTTTAAAATTGTCAGGAATTGTCCAGCGGAGTTGTTGTTGCCTGACTAAAATATCTGTGATTTTTCTGCCTTTGATATGAGGGCTAATCCCTCGACACGTTGTTTCTACTTCGGGCAACTCGGGCATTTCTAGTCAATTTGAGAAAGAAGAAACTCAACTTCATCTTGTATTTTTTTGCGGAAAAATAAAAATTTCCAGCGAGCTCCGCCACATTGTCTCCATAAAAGAGTTGATCGAATACCTGCCAGCAATAATGTTCTGATTTTATTGATTATTGCTGGCTGGGTAATAAATTCTTCTTCCCCGTTTACCATGATGCGTGGCTGTAGAGTACTAATTGTGCTGTGATAAAGATCGCCCAAGTTAGCTAATATATTTTCATGCATGATGCCAAAAGTTTCAGATTGAAACTGTGCTGTTTCAATCCCTACTTTAATTTTATCAAGCATTTCTGGTCGACTAGAAAGCTGTTTTTCCAAAAACACCAATGACGCTGCATACCTTGCTTGTTCTGGATCAGCGATTGTTCGTCCTGTTAGCTGTAGTTTCAGTTGTTCCAAACCTGGTTTGATATTTAATAGATCACCATAAATATCGATTACAGTGTCTGAATCTAATTTTAATATACTGTTTATACTGGTTTCAATGGCAGTGCTATTCTCAATTGTACCCGTACTTGCCAACTCTTTAACAAGTAGACAAGCCTGAGATATACCTGCAAGTGCAATAGTTTGATTAGTCGTCGTTTTTATAGACATAATAATGATTTAACTTAACTCAATCTTTACTTACTTTATTACCAGAAAGAACCCATGATGAGATACCGCTGGATAAATGATAAACATTTTTATTATTTAATTTTTCTGTTAGCATTTTTCCTACCATACCACTCCTATTGCCACTTCGACAGACTAGAACAACGGGTTGATCCTTGGTTTTTTTTAATTTATTTAACTCAGCCATCCATTTATCAATATCATATTTTCCTTGAGATGAAAAAAACTGTAGTTTATGACTGCCCGGGATAGTCCCCGTCGAATTCCATTCTTTTTCAGTTCGAATATCTATGATTAACGCATTTTGTTCTTTTTGCATTGCCACAAGATCTTTAGCCAATAAATTTTTCAGTTCTTCAGCAGCGATGGATGAAACAAAAAATGATGATAATAACAATATAAAGAGTTTGATTTTCATAATGTGTTAAGGAGCAATATTATATGAATTTGATTTATTATAAATCAATAAATGAGTTCCCTTGGAATTATTATCTTAAACGGTAAAATTACCGTACTTATTGCGAGAATTACACTGAATTCTGGTTTTCCCATTGTGAATTACTCGAGTATGATATACGATTGAATTGCTTAACACAGTGGAGAAAGAAATGTCAGAGTCGATATCTTTAGATGTTACAGGTATGAAATGTGGTGGATGTGAGTCTAATGTAAAAACTAAATTAAATACAATTGATGGTGTTATTACCGTAGATGCAATGAGTAAAGAAAAAAAAGTGAACGTAGAGTTTGATCCAGAAAAAACTAATGTAGAAATCATTTCAGAAGCGATTGTTGAAGCTGGTTTTGCAATAGAATAAATTGGAAATCTAGATTATTATTTTTCGAGGAATTCATGAGTACAGATAAGCAGACAAGTTCAGTGGATGAAAAATTAAGACTATCCATTTTAGGCATGAGTTGTGCTGGTTGCGTCGGGGCAGTAGAGAATGCCCTGGCTTCTGTAGAAGGTGTGACGGAAGTAAGTGTTAATTTCGCAGATCATTCTGCCTTAGTAAAAACAAACGTTGATCCTGAACTTCTAAAAAAAGCAGTTCAGGATGCAGGTTATGATGCTGCAGTTATGGAAGGTCTGGAAGACCCAAGTGAGCAAGAAGAAAGGGAATTAATACGGTACCAGCGATTAATGCTAAAAGCTAAAGTTGCTGCATTTTTTGGTATTCCTTTAATGGTTTTTAGCCACTTAGGATGGCTACCTGCAATTGGTTCTGACTCTGGGCATTGGTTTTGGCCGCTTGTTGCAGTAGTCACGTTAGCTGTCATGCGATATTCTGGAGGACATTTTTTTTCAGGAGCCTTCAAACTATTGCGCCATGGACAGGCAAATATGGACACATTAATTGCTTTAGGTACAGGTGCTGCATGGTTGTATTCATGTATTGTGATCGATTATTCAAGTCATTTAACACAGCTTGCGCCACATGCTTATTTTGAAGCCTCAATTTTAATTCTGGCTTTTATTAATTTTGGTGCTGCATTAGAGACGCAAGCCAGAGGAAGAACATCGTCAGCAATCAGAGAGTTAATTGGGTTGCAACCTCGTACTGCTCGTGTTGTACGAGACGGTAAAGAACAAGATATTGCCATTGAAGACGTGGGTTTAGGAGAGGCTTTACGCGTTAGACCCGGTGAAAAAATTGCAGTTGATGGAGTTTTATTAGAAGGGCATTCATCTGTCGATGAATCAATGTTGACCGGTGAACCAATGCCAGTCGAAAAAACCAAGGATTCAGAAGTTGTTGCAGGCACGATGAATCAACAAGGCAGTTTTTTGTTTACCGCAACGCGTATTGGTCGAGATACTGCGTTAGCTCAAATTATTAAAAGTGTTCGCACAGCCCAAGGTAGTAAACCTGCTATTGCTAAACTAGCTGATAAAATTTCCAGTATTTTTGTACCGGTTGTTGTTGCAATAGCATTGTTTACTTTTCTTGTTTGGTACGTCTTTGGACCTGACCCTTCAATGAGCTATGCCTTTGTCACTTCTATGACCGTGCTTGTTATTGCATGCCCTTGTGCATTAGGTCTGGCAACACCTATATCCGTTATGGTTGGAGTTGGACGATCAGCTCAGATGGGGATTTTAATTCGTAATGGAGATGCATTACAGAGTGCAGGAAAAATCAGTTGTCTAATTTTGGACAAAACAGGCACCGTTACCGAAGGGAAACCTACCGTTTCAAATATTGAAGTGCTGGCGGATTATGATAAAAAATCTATTTTAAAATTTGCTGCAAGTGTTGAGTCTGGGTCTGAACATCCGTTAGCAGCAGCTATTTTACAGGCAGCAAAGGGTGAAAATATTAAGTCTGAAAAGATAACTGACTTTGAAGCCATTGCAGGTCACGGTATTTCAGCAAAAATTGCACAGCAAACCGTATTATTTGGAAATGAAGCCTTGATGGATGAAAAAGGGATTAGCTATGCTTCTTTTAAAGATAAAATTGAACAGCTTTCGGCTCAAGGACAAACAGCCATGTTATTAGCAGTCGATAAAAAAATTGCTGGCATCATTTCTGTTTCAGATCCGATCAAGTCTGATTCTGCAAAAGCCGTCTGGCAATTAGAAAGGCAAGGTGTTCGTGTCATTATGGTTACTGGTGATAATGAAATTACAGCAAAAGCGATTGCAAAACAAGCGGGTATTTCTGAGGTTAGGGCACAAGTGTTACCTGAGCAAAAAGCGGCTATTGCAAGAGAATTACAGCTTGCTGGACAGATAGTTGGTATGGTGGGTGATGGGATCAATGATGCGCCAGCACTTGCCCAAGCGAATGTTGGCTTTGCAATTGGGACTGGGACAGATGTAGCTATTGAAAGTGCGGATATTGTGATACTTCAAGGATCATTATTAAAAGTATCAGAAGCGATGGCTTTATCTAAAGCAACAGTCACCAATATCAAACAAAATTTATTAGGTGCTTTCTTTTACAACACTATTGGAATTCCAGTCGCTGCCGGTGTGCTTTATCCTTTGTTTGGTATTTTATTAAGCCCGATGATTGCCGGTGCAGCAATGGCAATGTCCTCACTCACCGTCGTAACAAACGCCAATCGTTTACGATGGCTTAATTTGGATGATTAAGGAATGGAAAATAAATAACTTATCCATAAAATAAAAAAAACAATAAGTAGGAGTAACGATTAACACATGAGTAAATTGAAATGTGCCGTGATCGGTGCGGGTTATTTGGGCAAATTTCATGCAGAAAAATATGCGTTATTGGAAAATTGCGAATTAGTTGCTGTTGTAGATATAAATGAACACGTTGTAAAAGAAGTTGCAGAAAAAAATGGAGCTAAAGGACTAACAGATTATGACTCCTTATTAGGGGAGATTGATGCTGTTAGTATTGTTGTTCCCACCAGTCTTCATCATAAAGTTTCGTGTGATTTTTTAAATGCCGGGACACATGTTCTGGTTGAAAAGCCAATGACTGTGACAGTGAAAGAGGCGGATGAACTCATTGCTATTGCCAAAGAAAAATCCGTTATTTTACAAGTAGGTCATTTAGAACGCTTTAATCCAGCCATTATGGGGCTGGATAAAGAAGCCAAACCCCTGTTTATTGAAGCTCACCGCTTATCTCCCTTTAATCCCCGTGCCAACGATGTCAGTGTCATTCTGGATTTAATGATCCATGATATTGATATTATTCTTGCTTTGATAGATTCCGATATAAAACGTATTGATGCCAGTGGTACAGCGGTATTAACACAAGGGACGGATATTGCCAATGCGCGGCTGACGTTTACTAATGGTTGTGTTGCTAATGTGACGGCAAGCCGGATCAGCATGAAAATGGAGCGTAAAATGCGCTTATTCAGACCATGCTCTTATATTTCTGTTGATTTTCAAGACAAAATTTTGATTAAACATCAAACGGGAGATAAAGAAATGTTCCCCGGTATTCCAGAAATAGTGAGTGAAGAATCTAAATTTGAAAAGGGTGATGCCTTACTTGAAGAAATTAAACACTTTGTAGATTGTATCCAGACAAATAAAAACCCTCTTGTTTCCGGTGAAGCTGGAAGAAGGGCATTAGAAACTGCCATAAAAATCTCTCAACTAATCAATCAAGGGTGAAAAAATGATACCAATGGTAAACCTGCAAGCTCAATATACTGAAATTAAGAATGAAATTGAGCAAGGATTTGCAGAAACGTTGGCAAATTGTTCTTTTATATTAGGCCCTAATGTACAAGCATTTGAAAAAGAAGCGGCTGACTATTTAGGGGTAAAACATGCTATTGGTTGTGCTTCAGGTACTGATGCGCTTCACCTGGCTTTGAAAGCTACTGGAATATCTGCAGGGGATGAGGTTATAACCAGTGCGTTTACGTTTATTGCTACGGCTGAGGCAATAAAATATGTTGGAGCAACGCCCGTTTTTGTTGATATTGATAAAAAAACATTCAATATTACCGTTGATGCCATTGAAAAGGCAATTACAGAGAAAACAAAAGCGATCATTCCGGTTCATTTATTTGGTCAGCCTGCTGATCTAAAAAAAATAAAATTGTTATGCGAAAAATATAATTTAAAATTGATTGAAGATTGCGCACAGTCTTTCGGTGCAAGTTTACATGGAATACAAACAGGTAGTTTTGGTGATGCTTCTGGCTTTAGTTTTTTTCCTAGTAAAAATTTAGGTGCCTTTGGTGATGGCGGCTTGGTAGTTACAAATTCGGATGACACAGCAAAAAAGCTTAAAATGCTACGTAATCATGGCTCTGATGTGCGTTATTTTCACGATGTGATTGGCTATAATAGTCGTCTGGATGAAATTCAAGCAGTTGTTTTACGTGCTAAATTAAAACGAATCGATCAATATAATCAATCGCGCAGACATGCCGCACATTTATATTCAGAATTAATGGCTGATCTGTCGCTAACGACTCCCTTTGAAGATGGTTTGGGTGAACATGTTTATCATCAATATACCTTGTTGAGTGATCAGCGTGATGAAATTATGCAGGCATTACAAGATAAGCAAATTGCCTGTGCTATTTATTACCCTGTTCCACTACATCAACAAAATGTTTTTAAACAAGAATACGCTAATATATCATTACCTATAACCGAGTCGGTTGCTTCTCGCTGTTTTTCCTTGCCTATTTGTCCGTCTTTGTCTGATCAAAATATCAAAGAAATTGTGGCCGTTATTGCCAACACTTTAAAATAACTGAAGTTTCCCAGTTTTTAAAACGACGGAACCCACTATGTATACAGCAGTTTTTATTTTAACCCGCGTTGCTCTAAATGTAGCAAACCCCAATTTAATTGGTTTCTCTTATACGTCAGGGCGAAAATAATTGGGAAACTTTAGTAAAATAAGACTACTACTTATTTTTCGACAAACCATGTCATACCTCTATTTATCGTTTTTTTTCAATAAGGCTTTCCTATTTTGACTGACCAGCGAGCGAAGACCATTATGTTTAGTGCTGGTGAGTCTTCTGGTGAACAGCATGCTGCTAATATGTTTAGCGAATTGAAAAAAATATTACCTGATATCAAAGGCATTGGTATGGGCGGGGCAAAAATGCAACAAGCTGGTATAGATGTACGATTTGACTCTTCTGGAATCAGCGTTATTGGATTGATTGAAGTGTTAAAACATTATGGAGAAATTCGTCGAGCTTTAAAATTGATGCGCAATTTATTGGCATCAGAAAAACCAGATTTGTTAGTTTGTGTTGACTATAAAGAGTTTAATTTAAAATTAGCCCGTTTTGCTAAACAACAAGGGGTAAAAGTATTATTTTATGTCAGTCCTCAAGTCTGGGCATGGCGACCCGGAAGAGTGATAACCTATGGTAAAGCAATTGATATGATGGCTGTCATCTTTCCTTTTGAAACAGCTTATTATGAAGCAGAAAATATCCCTGTTAAGTATGTAGGTCACCCTTCCGTTGATAAAGTTCATCCACTTCGTAGCAAAGAGGAATGTATCAGAAATTTTTCTTTGCAAACTGATGCGCCTATTATCGGTATATTACCAGGGAGCAGAGTAAACGAAATTAAGCGTATGTTGCCCATTATGATAGGTGCTGCTGAAAAGGTGGCTCAAACACATGAGAATGTCCAATTTTTATTGCCACAAGCAGATTCTATTTCCGATGAATTGTTAAAAACGTATACACACAATTCTACTATTGTTATAACCATCATTAAAAACCAGCCATATGATACAATTCAATGTTGTGATGTAGTTATGACAACATCTGGGACAGCAACCATAGAAATTTCTTTATTAAAAATTCCTATGGTTATTGCATACAAATTGTCGCCTCTTACGTATCTTATAGGACGTTTTTTGGTGACAACTAAGTTCATTGGGTTGCCTAATATTATTGCAGGGAAAAGTATTGTAAAAGAGTTTATTCAACATGAGGCAACAGCGGATAATTTGGCTAAGGAAGTCATGTTAATTTTGCAAAATAAAACTTATCAGCAGCAAATGTTACTAGAACTAGAACAGGTTAAAGAAAGGCTGGGGCAGGGTGGTGGCTCAAAAAATATGGCAGAATTAGCGGTACAACTATTGCACAACTAATTTTATTTTGTAAAAATTTTGAGGAAGAGAAGAATATGAAAAATATTAACAATAAACTTATAACGACAATAGTTTTTGTGTCTTTTATTGGCCTGTCAAGCATAACTCATGCTCAACAAGCGGGGCAAGATCAAATTCGTATATTGACTAGTGCACCCAAAAGGACAGGGCAAACTGCATTTTCTAATTTAATTGCCTGGAGAAAAGGGGGTTCTTATGAAGGTAGAGCCAATGGCTTAACATTTATCAATGGGGCAGATGAAAAAAAACCGATGTCTGACAAAGAAGTAGCCCATAGGATAGTGGTTTCCTCTAATGGTGCAATGTCCTATGAGGCTCCGGGTGATAGAGGTGCAAAAGTCGAACAGATCGATGGAAAAGCAGAAATGCTGATTAGTAGTAAAGAGGGATTTGATTTTACACACACGACTTTTCGCGACTACTCCAATCAGAAATTAAGCTATAACCTTCCAGGAAAAAGCTTTCAATCGGCCAATGTCGGAATTTCGATCAATCTTGTCTATTCTGCAATTGTTGAATTTGTTATGGCGACAACAACCAATAAAACAACTGAAGCATCAGGTGGTTGGGTAAAGGTTTTAATTGATAATGATCCACTGATAGAAATAAAGACTGATGGGAAAACAATTGAACAAATAGAAAAAGAACTTGCTAGTAAATTAAAGGGGAAGGGTGTATTCAGCAAAAATCCTATATATCCTAATCATGTTGAGTCAAGCTCAAGAAATTACAAACCTTTTGATGGTGGAGAGGTTCAATTATTGCGTCTTTCGGCTGATTCGATTACGATTGATATCGATGATCCTAGTTTAGGAGTTATCACTAAATTTGATTTCCCTGATGTCCATAAGCCAGTTGATGTAGCAAGTAAAATGCCCTACATTATTGGTTTCACTGTACTTGCAGTGATAGCTGGGTTGGTTTTTTTAAACCGTAGGAAAAGCAATGATGAAGGAGACGCATCAGTATAAGAAATCTGAGTTGGATTGATGCTGAGGAGCGTGCACGAAATAACTTCGACAACTAGCTTGTTTTTTTGTCCGTCTTCTGCGTTGTGGCAACAGTTGCGTAGCTTGCTATGCGCCTGTTACCACGCCTTAAAGACAAACAAAAAGCCTGCGCCAGTTGACGAACTTATTCCGTGCGCGCTCCTAAAGCGACTCATTATTTCTTCATAGTTTACATAGCCTACAAGACAATAGTAGGCTATGCAAAAATGGACAAAAATAAGTAAGTCAATACTCTTCTTTTTCAAACATCATTAAGCTCACCCCACTTATTTACAATTTTACAGAATAGAATAGCTGTCTGTTCTGCATCGTAAATTGCCGAGTGAGCTTTTTCAGAATCCCATTCAAGGCCAGCTGCTTTAGCAATCTTGGCAAGAACAGTCTGGCCATAGACTAAACCACCTAAAGTCGCAGTATCGAAACTGCTAAAAGGATGAAAGGGACTTCGCTTTATTTTTGTTCTTTCGATAGCAGCATTTAAAAAATTTAAATCAAAAGCGGGGTTATGTCCGACCAAAATTGCACGAGTACATTCATTTCTTTTTACTGCAGCTTTTATTGGCTTAAAAATTTTGTTTAACGCTTCTTTTTCTTCAATTGCCATACGAAAAGGGTGGTATGGATCAATTCCAGTAAACTTTAAAGCAGCTTCGTCAAGCTCAGAACCATTAAAAGGTATAATATTACAAGCGTGTGTTTCAGTCGTTTGTAATTTTCCAGTGTCATCTATCTCCACAATTATCGCAGCTATTTCAAGTAAAGGGTTTTTCTTCGCTTTAAACCCCGCTGTTTCAATATCAATAATGACGGGGAGATAACCTCTAAATCGATTGCCCAACGGGGAGGAGCTTTTTTCCATTATTATGTCGTTGTTAAGTAATAAAGTTTATAATATGTTGCAGGAATGGAAAATAAATAAGTTGTACATTCCTTATATCATAATTGTATGAATACAATTATGACTCTATTATGAATTGATGAATAACTTTAAGCAATTTTAAGGTCATGTCTGTGAAAAAAATAAAAATTATATTTTACATGTTTGCCAGTATTACTTTGTCTACTTTAATTACTGGATGTGCAACAACTTCTGAAAGTAATTCTGAAAAAATGAATAACCAGGAAGTTAATACCTTAGAATCTGAGTCAATCGATTCAATTGACCCATGGGAAAACTGGAATAGGAAAGTACATTCTTTAAACGATAGTCTTGATGAGCATGTTATGAAACCAACAGCAAAAGGCTATCGCTGGATTATGCCAGATTTTGCCGATATGGCACTTACCAATGTCTTTAATAATATTAAAGACATAAATGTCATTATTAATGATCTTTTTCAAGGGAAATTCACACAATCTGGTATGGATACAGCCCGTTTTATTGTAAATTCAACTGCAGGACTAGGCGGGTTAATTGATGTTGCCAGCATTATTGATTTACCAAGACATAAAGAAGATTTTGGACAGACACTTGGGTTTTGGGGGGTACCCACAGGGCCTTATCTGGTTCTACCTTTTTTTGGCCCAAGTTCACCTAGAGGGACTGCAGGTATTATAGGTGATGTAGTGGGCAATCCACTTACCTATATTGGTATGCCTTTTGTTTCTGGAGGTGCTTTTGTTGCAGATACAATTGATAAACGAGCGGATAATCTAGGCTTGGAAAAAATTGCAAACGAAGCAGCAGCTTTCGGGCGATACGAATTTTTTAGAGATTCTTATATTGCCCAAAGAAAATTTCTTGTATTAGATGGTAACGTCCCAGAAGATGAAAGCGATTTTTTAGAATTAGATGAAAGCTTTGACGACTTTGAAGATTAGTCTCTCCAACATTGGAAAAACCAGGGTGATTTTAATACTAATTTTATTTTTTAATGGATTTTCATATACATAAGAATTCGACATATATACCTTTAAATAATTCGGTCTCAATGTTTCTCTTTTTTTGAGGTGAGTTCTGTAAAATTATTGTCATTACCGATAAGGATACGTTAGAATCAGGCTTGATAACCACAATTGGTTCTAAATTGTATTATTCTTAACTGCTTTGCTTTAGATTAAGAAAGATTAATACTCCATATTTATATTAATCAATAATAATTAATAAAATGAAAAGATTATATCTCGTATTTGGACTCGTACTTAGTATTGTCGGTCAGATAGCATTAGCAGAAAATGACCTTCCTCTGTTAATGGAAAATAAGAAGAATTTATATCAAAGAATTCTTACAATGCCTGAAGCTGAACTTTATCCACAGGCAAAACATATTCAAAGAAATGCCATTCAATTACCTGTTTTTTCCGTTTATTACGTTTATGCACGAATAAATGATGAATATAACGAAAAATGGATACAGGTTGGTCTAGATAGACGAGGGAATAAAGTAGGCTGGATAAAAGAGAAAAAAACGATTGATTGGAGTCAAAGACTTACATTGACTTTTAGGGACCTTGATGATGGTCAAGATAGAGCATTATTATTTAAAGATAAAGCTTCAGCAGAGGCTTTAGCGACAAATTCAAATATCGAAGAATATCAAAAAATTTATGATGCGGCCGTCAATGGGAAAACATTAGCAAATTCACCTGTTGTGGCTATACAGCCAGCAGAAAAAATTGATATAAGAGAAAATTTCTATTTAATCCCTATCCATAGTTATGAGGAAATATTTGTTAAGGACTCTACAGCTAGATTACTTCAAGTTTCCAGTATCCCTTTAAAAGAAGATCTAAATAAAAAGAATACTAAAATTTTACCAAATGAAGTTGTTAGTGACCCTATTAAAACAACAGAAATAACTAAAAATACTGATAATTCTTATGCAGCTGGAATTACCTTTGTTATCGATTCCACATTATCAATGCAACCCTACATAAATCGTACTAGAAAGGCAGTTAGAACAATATTTAATGACATCAAAGAAGCTAATCTTTTAGGTAATGTTAATTTTGGGTTAGTCGCTTATAGAGATAACATTAATGTTGCTCCTAATGTTGAATACACAACTAGGAAATATGTTAGTTTAAAGCAGGGGAAAAAATCGATCAATTTCATGAAGCAAGTAGCCGGCTTGGAAGCAACAGAGTGGTCAACTAAAGGATTTATCGAGGATGGCTATGCCGGAGTTTATGAGGCGATTAAAGGAATGGATTGGTCTCCTTTTGCTGCCCGTTATATTGTTTTGATTACTGATGCTGGATCACGAGTAGCAAGTGATCCTCTATCAAAAACGGGATTGGATGTAAAAAAATTACGTAAAATAGCTCAAGAAAAAAATATTGCTATCTTTGTGATGCATTTATTAACGCCAGCAGGAGAAAGAAACCACAAGGATGCTGAAGTACAATACAAAGCACTTTCTAACTTTCCAGGTATTGGAAGTTTTTATTATGGTGTTCCAACAGGTAATTTAAATGAGTTTGGTCAAGTTATAGAAAGTTTATCAACCCAAATCACCTCTCAAGTTGGGCAGATGAAAAAAGGATCTGAAAAAGGGGGTATTGTTGAAGCCAAAAAAGACAAAACTCAGTTACAAGATTTATCTTCTAAAGTTGAAAAACTAGGCTATGCATTGCGCATGCGTTATCTACAAAAAAATAAAAAAGGAGAGCATGCTCCAGATGTATTTAAAGCCTGGTTAATAGATAAAGATTTTAAGGATCCAGAGAAAAGAACAGTAGATGTGAGAGTTTTGTTAACTCGAAATCAATTATCTGACCTTCACATCGTTTTGAAGCAAGTATTGGATACTGCTGAAAAAGGGGTTATTTCCCCGAAAAACTTTCTTAATGAATTAAAAAGTTTAGCAGCAACGACGTCTCGAAATCCGGAACTTTTGGGTGGAACTACTGCAACAACTGCGGGAGAAGGGCAAAGCCTTGCAGAAATGGGCTTTATGCGTGAGTATATTGATGGACTACCTTATACAGGTGAAGTCATGAATCTTTCCCTTGATGAATGGGAAAGTTGGTCAGTAAAACGTCAAATCTCGTTTTTACAGCGTTTGGAAGATAAAATCAATTATTATCAAACCCTTCATCATAATGTTGATCAGTGGGTTAGTCTAAAAGACGGCCCCATTGATGGTGACTCTGTTTTTCCTGTGCCATTGGAAATGCTACCTTAATAAAGGGATTACAAATTAGAGAATGCAAACAGAAACTGAAACTTATAGAAACAAACCAAATCATAGCAACTTAATTTATGATTTAAGAGGTGTTTATAAAAGTAGAGAAGAGGAAGGCGTTGCTTTTCAATTAACCATACCAACATTACAAATTCTAAAAGGTGAAAAAATTGCTCTGATAGGTCAAAGTGGCTGTGGAAAATCCACCTTATTGGATATGTTAGCTTTTATTTCAAAACCAACTCAAAGTGATTCATTTGTTTTTAGCTTTCAAAATAAAAGTAAACAGACTCAAGTTGAAATAGCTAAATTGTGGCACAAGCGTCGTCATAACTTATTAGGGAAATTACGCCGGCAATATATTGGATATGTCATGCAAACGGGTGGTTTATTACCTTATTTAAATGTAAAAGAGAATATTAATATGTCTCGGGATATGCTTGGTTTAGCTGATGATGGGACGACCGAAAATCTTGCTGAAGAATTGGGATTAACTACGCATCTAAAAAAATCTCCCAATGCCTTATCTACTGGTGAACGGCAACGTGTCGCAATAGCAAGAGCTTTGGCTCACCGTCCAGAAATTGTTATAGCTGATGAACCTACGGCTTCATTAGATCCTTACGCATCAAAAACAGTTATGTCTATTTTTATTCGTTTAGTCGAAGAAATGGGTATCACTGTTATTGTTGCTAGTCATGCTTGGGATGATATTAAAGAATTGGGTTTACGTCGATTATCACACCATTCTTTGCAATCTCCAGAAGAACATAAAACCGAAACCATTGTTACAGGGTAAAAAATAACTATGTTTAGAATTTCAAGGCTGGCAATTAAGGACTATTTTTACGAATGGCAAATTTCTGCTTGTTTTATTCTTGCTTTAGCGGCTGTTCTGGGCCCCATGCTAGTCCTGTTTGCATTAAAGTTTGGTATTATTTCAGGAATGTTTGGTCAGTTGATTGACGATCCAAGAAATCGTGAATTAAGGCCTATATATTCTGGACGTTATACTAATGCATGGATGGATGAATTAGGAAAGCGAGATGAAGTTGAGTTTGTAGTACCTAAAACGAGGAGTATTGCAGCCAGTATGCAGTTGAAAAGCAAAAATGCTCCAAGAATAATTAATGTAGAGCTTATTCCCACAGCTGAAAACGATCCATTACTGTCAAATATTAATGTAAGTGAGTATCCAACTGGATTTGATTCAATCATTCTTTCAAAAACAGTAGCTAAAAAATTGTCTGTTAAGCCTGGAGATATCATTACTGGTAGTGTTCAACGACGATACAAAAAAAAGAGAGAACGTAAGCAGTTAGCATTAAAAATCACTGGCATAGCCAACAGTCGAGCATTTACCAGAGATGGAGCTTTTGCATCAGTTGCCATGCTTGAAGCATTTGAAAGTTTTCGAGATGGACGAGTAGTCCCATCTTTAGGATGGGCTGGCGCAGTTGCGGTAAATGATGAAGAAAAATATTTCACAGGGTTTCGCTTATTTGCAAAATCGATTGATGATGTATCAAGCTTGAAAAAATGGCTTGAAGGGCAGGGCGCAGATGTTATGACCCAAGTGGATGAGATTGAATCTGTTCAAAATATGGACTATACACTTTCAACAATTTATTGGGTGATAGCTTTAATTGGCATTGTCGGTTTTGCGACATCCTTGGGTTCTAATTTATGGTCTAATGTTGAGAGAAAACGTAAAGAACTCTCCATTATTCGAGTTATTGGCTTTGATACTTTTGAAATTATTTGTTTCCCCATCATACAAAGTCTTATCACTGTCTTTTTTGGTTGGCTATTAGCGGTCGGTGTATATTTAAGCGTTTCTTTCTGGATAAATTCATTGATGAGCAGTCAACTAGAAACAGGAAGTAAAGTTTGTGTTCTACTACCTGAACATTATTTAATTTCATTAGTAATGGCAATTATCATTGCAATAATAGTAGCTTCGTTTGCAGGCATTAGGGTTTCTTTAATTGAACCGGCAGATGGAATGCGTGAAATATAAAAATTAAGAAACATTGATCCTACCAGCATACTTTGTACCTTAGTACAATAGACGATAACCAATCTTCGTGGTAAAGTTGCTGGCACAGTGATTTTAAAAATGTAGGTCTGTTATGTCACCATTAATAAAGCTTTTAGTCGTCACAGTTTTCTTTTCTTTTATTAGTACTTCCCATGCGGCAAACTGGTGGGATAGCAACTGGAATTACAGAGCCTCTCTTACAGTAAGTTCAGGAAACTATGAGCGCTTTAACAAACCAGTAGAGATTGATATCAATTTTACTAGTTATTTATCCCCTGACGATACTTTAACTGCTTTCGATGTAAAATCGATTCGTGTTCATGAGGTAGATACCAGTGGACAAATTATTTCAGAAAATATTCCGTATCAGTTTGATTATGCAGCAGATTTCAACGCCTTAACTAAGGCTGATGGCACTCTGATATTTCTTCTGAGCAACAACACAACGGCTCAAACCGAACGTTATTTTCAAGTTTACTTTGATGTTGAAGGAGGAGCTTATGTCTCTCCAACATTTACTAGCCAAGTTGATGTAACTGATAATGTTTCTGACGAAGGGCAAGATTCCTTTTTAATCAGTACAGGTAGCGCAAACTATAACTACCAAAAAATAGCTGGTGGTTTTTCCAGTATTGTTGATAGTAATGGAAACGATTGGCTTAATTATCACCCTACAGGAGGTTCTGCAGGAAGCTTTCGAGGAATTCCAAATCTTGTTTCTCCTACAAATGGAGGTCATTTTCATCCCGGAGCTACCACTTCTATTAGTACTCTGGTGCACCAAGGTCCACTAAAAGCAACTATTAGATCGATAACTACAGATGGTCTTTGGGAGGCTCAATGGGAATTTTTTCCTCACTTTGCTCGTATGTCCGTTATTCTTGCGAATAATGACTTTTGGTTTTTGTATGAAGGAACCCCAGGTGGATTACTTGATGCTAATGATTTTGTTGTCCGTCCAGATGGGACTGAGACAGCTTATACAGCAGGATGGAATGGTGATTTATCTCCTCAAGAATGGGTTTATTTCTCGGATACTCAAGTGGGTAAATCTATTTTTTTAGCTCATCACGAAGATGATAATGCAGTAGATTCTTATCGCCAGAAAGATAACCAGATGACTGTCTTTGGATTTGGTCGTGATGGCTCCGAAAGTTTGATCGACAAACAACAACCGCACCATTTTACAATTGGTCTTACTGACACCACAGATTTTGAAAATACTTCGGCGACTCTATTATCAGCTTATAAAGATATTACTGTCACTATTAGTTCAATAGATCAGAATACAAACACTCCGGATACAGAATCCCCGACTTCACCAGAAAACTTGACAGCCCAGGCTACTGCGACACAAGTTAATTTAAGCTGGACAGCCGCCACTGATAATGTGGGTATTGCTTT
>VAPK010225136.1_pt1 | contig 17168 bp, 19 predicted proteins | sample 3395031 | NCBI WGS metagenome assembly VAPK01 (sample SAMN08290443, study PRJNA428436) | hydrothermal vent metagenome | isolation source: Deep-sea hydrothermal vent chimney 1 | place: Pacific Ocean: Juan De Fuca Ridge
ACACCTAACCATCTGCCATTCTTTATCATGGTGATAATAATATGAATAAATTAACCTGGCTCGCTGCCGGAATAACTGTTTCTGTTTTTCTTGTCGGTTGCGGTTCATCCCCAAAGAAAGAAGTTGTTGCCGACTGTGTTTTTCCTGATGCAACGGATAAAGCCGCTCCGAGCTGGATCTGTGACGAACCCGTCCCCAATCTTGGCATTGATGTTTATGCAGTAGGTTCTGCCGACAAATCAGCTGCAGGCAATGACTTCATGAAACAGATGGCAGCTACGTCAGCGCGCGTGCAGTTGGCCCAGCGCATGAAGGTTAAAGTTAACAATATGATCAAACAATACGCAGAAACCACCGGTGCAGCGGATTCAGAAACAGTCGACAAAACGATGACATCGGTTACCAAACAAATTACCAGTGAAACCCTGGCTGGAACTAAAATTTATAAAACACGTTACAGCCCGAATGGAAATTTGTACGTATTGCTTGGCATCGACCCTAACAATGTTGCCAAACTGTCTGAAGCCGCACTTAAAACCAGCATGAAAAATGACCGCGCCTTATGGCAACAATTCAAAGCCAAACAGGGACAGGATGAACTCGCCGCAGATATCGCAAAAATGGCAAAATAATCTTCCAAAAAACAAACTGGTACGCAAGTGTCGGCTTGTTTTTTTATGGATACTATTCACATCATGATTAAAATAATTATTATTGCAATGACGATGATGCTGGCAGTTCAAGCTTGCTCGCTGGGATCCAAACCAGAGAAAATTGCCGGCATTCCAACCTGGGTATCAAATCCGCCTGCCGACACCTCAGAAACCATATATGGGATAGGCAGCGGTTTTTCCTACAATGAAGCAAAAGAAGCAGCACTAAAAGACATCACCGGCAAGCTCATTACTGAAATCAGCAGCCAGAGTAAAAGCGAAGTCAGCCAGTTCAATAATTCTGTTTCCCGCAGCGCCAACCAACAGATTAGCACCCGCACTATCGACACTCAACTTTCTGATTACAAAGTTCTAAAATCAGAAAAACGGGGGAGCGAGTTGTTCATGCAGATAAGCATGTCGCGACGCGGGTTCATTAAAACCACATCCTCACGCCTCAAAGAAATTGACGATAAAATAAGAAGCACCATGCACGGACTGTCCGGAAAAACGAAACTGCAGAAGTTTATCGAAATACGTAATCTAGAGTCCCCCACAAGTAAAGCGCGCTCCCTGGTATTGTTGTTGCAGGCAGCAGGCGGCAAACAAGACACCGACAAATACCTGTCTTATTACCGCAAGATTATGGAGAAATCAAACAAGCTCCTTTACGCCATTCGATTTAACGTTAGTTCAAACGCAAAACTTAAAGGCTTTGCCAAACGCCTGGTTGCCTTGATGCATAATGAAAAAATATCAGCATCCATGTCCGGTAAAAAATTTGCAGATGCATACATACAAATAAGCGGCACAATAAAAAACTCAGTTATATTCTCTCAGCATATATCGCAACTTAAAGTTCGCATTAAAATCAGCGACAAAAATAAACGTGTCATATCTGTCATAGAATATGAAGCATCCGGTTCATCGCCAAGCGACACAAACTCTGCATCCGCTTCGGCAGTTGAAATTATGGGAGAAAAATTCAAGGGTAATGGAGTTCTTGAATCATTGGGATTAATCAAAAACAACGCTTAAACAAGCGATCACAACATAGGGAAAGTGAAATGCATAAATATATTTATCCTGTTATTGCCGGTGGACTGTTGAGCGGCTGTTTTATGGGTGGCAGCAACATAAAAGACATATCATCATTCCAAAAACAGCCGCTAGTCAAAGCCAGCATTATGCCCAGCAAAGCTCAGTTAAGCGGCGCAAAGACTCGCGTCATCGTCATGAATATCGATGACGGCAATGTAAATGTTGCAAAGAATGCACGCCTGGGGTCGGCAATCAGTAATAAAATAGAAACCCTGCTGTCCGACACGGGGGTTGAAGTAATCGATCGAAAACTTGCTTCGAAATTACAAAAAGAAATACAACTGGCAGAGATGAAGGGGCGGCATGATTACAAAGGTCCGGAAGTTGCCGATTTCAGCGTTAGCGGAAAAGTTGTAACTGCAAACTTCACCCAAACATATTATACAGCCAAATCATGGCTTGACGATAAAGGGAAGGCTCATTATTCACCACCGAAATGCAGTTACGCTATATCCATCGAGGCAACATTAAAGGTTCATTCCTTACCGAGTCTCAATCTGGTTGATACCATAACTATTACAGATACAAAGAGCAAGTCACAGGAGTTAAGCGATCACGGATACAGCCATTACAACTCCATTCACCAATGTCCGCCCTACAATAAAGCACAGCTGGACAGCCTGATTGATGCTGCAGGATCAGATGCGGTATATGAATCAAAGGTTCAATTAAAGAATAATTTTGCTCCACGCGGCTACATTACCGATTACCGCGTTAATAACGGCAAAAATATTTTTAAAATTACGATGGGCAAACTTGCCGGCATAAAAGAAGGCCAGGAAGTCGATATTATTCAAACGTTCAAAAACGAAGATCAACTGACGGGCAAAACCAATTTTGAAGAAAGAAAGCTGGTGGACGGTTCGGTTAGCAATCAAATTGGCAAGAAGTACGCATGGATAGTGATTGACGATACTGATAAGGCAAAAAGAATACGCCTTGGCGATACGGTAAAAGTACACTTTAAAGACAGCTTGTTTGATGAGGTTAAGAAATTATTTTAGCCTGCAATTTCCGATAGAGAAAAATACCCCGCAGCTTGCTGCGGGGTATTCACGGACTGAATTCCATTTCGCTAAATATTCTCCGTTAATTAATATCCGTATCCCCATGCCACTGGCGCAGACGCACACATAAACGCCGGTAAGTTTCACGATCGATCATGTCAGGCAATATCAACCATTGATGTTTACTTCCGTCAGCACAGAGCAGATGCAGAATTATCAGCCATTCGGTTACCAGACTGCCTGCCAGCAAATGAGCCTGAACATATTTACCGTCTAACAGTTCCAGCTCAAAATCACCCTTCATTTTCCAGCAAGCCTTTTTGATCGTCTGGAAACGGACGTTATAAAGGGTGGACCAGGCACTGAAAGCAACAGCTAATAAAAGCATGCTGCGCCAGTACCAGGACAGCGTGGTGGGCAACAAAAGCGCGGACGCGGCCAGCAGATGAACCTCTAACCAAATAATAAAAAGGCAGCGTGAAGAATATGGCTTAAGGTCCAGCGGCTGCCTGTATTTTTTGTGCGACATGAGCGACATCCTTGTCGTGGGGGAGACTGCGTCCCATAAGATATTCCAGAAGAAATTGATCGGGATAATTTAGCAGGGTATAAAAGGCAGCTTTTTCCTTATCGTTTAGTTGTGCAAAGCATTTGTCCAGAAACGAGGCCAGCATGGCATCCAGTTCCAGCATGCCCCGGCGGCACTGCCAACGCAGTCGTGCCAACTCCTGCTCGGGCGTCAAGTTGGTTGCTGCAGATTTGAATGTTGCCGGGGTATGCATATTTAACAAATCAGCCTCGATAAATACAAAATATACAGGGTGGGCGCGTTTTTGTGAGCAGACGAAAGTTTGCCATTGATCCGATTAGCAGTCACTTCGTGGCCACCCTGCACTCTCTGCGTTATTAACATATATATCGCTGTCGATTCAAACCATATCCTTGACCATGAGTTTCTTTATATTGTTTATAGCTGCAGCAGGGTTCAGACTTTTAGGGCAAACATTTACGCAGTTCATAATTGTATGACAACGGAACATTCGGTAAGGCCCGTCCAGCTCTTCGAGCCGTTCTTCGGTGGCCTGATCCCGAGTATCGGCCAGAAAACGATAGGATTGCAACAGCGCGGCCGGGCCGCGGAACTTGTCCGGGTTCCACCAGAAGGAGGGACAGGAGGTGGAGCAACAGCCACAGAGAATACATTCATACAGACCGTCCAGCTTGTCACGATCTTCCGGTGATTGCAGGTATTCTACTTCCGGTTCGCTGTCATGCACGATAAGCCAGGGTTTAACAGCACGATAATGATGAAAGAACTGGCTCATGTCCACCACCAGATCGCGAATAATGGGCATGCCGGGAACCGGTCGCACTTCAATCGGTTGCTTCAGGGAAGACAGTGCAGTGAGACAACCCAGACCATTTTTGCCGTTGATATTAATCGCATCCGATCCACATACACCCTCACCACAGGAATGCCGAAAAGCCAGCGTTTCATCCTCGGATTTAATCTTTAGCAGAGCATCGCGCAACATCATACCGGGTTGAATGTCCCTGTCATGAAGCTCGAAAGCCTGCATGAACGGCTTTTTATCCGACTCTGGATCGTAACGGTAAATTAAAAATTTCATAGTTTAAACCACGAAGGATGCAAAAATGCGTAGTGACTAACTGGTATCATTAATAGACCCTGGGCTTGGGTGGGAAGGTTTCAACCGAAAGGGGTTGCAAGGTAACCGGTTTGTAATCCAGGCGCCGGCCTTCCTTGAAAAACAGGCTGTGCTTAAGCCAATGAGTATCATTTCGTTCAGGGTAGTCAATTCTTGAATGTGCGCCACGGCTTTCCTGTCGCGCCAGTGCGGATGTAACTGTAGCAACGGCAATATCAAGCAGGTTTTCCACTTCCAGCGCTTCGATGCGTGCGGTATTGAAAATCTTGCTATGGTCTTTCAGACGCACATGCTGCATGCGTTTTTCGATTTCCAGCACTTTCTCCACGCCCTGCTGTAAAATCTCTTCAGTACGGAAGACGCCGCAATATTCTTCCATCACCGCCTGCAGATCGGCGCGTATTTCGGCCACCGATTCACCCTTGTCCTTTTTATCCCAGCGATGCAGATGATCCAGAGCAGCCTGTACACTGTTCTCATCAATTTTACGGTGATAACGATTGTCCTTAAGAAATTTGATAATGTCATTACCGGCTGCGCGGCCAAAGACCACAATATCCAGCAGGGAGTTGCCACCCAGACGGTTGGCGCCATGCACTGAAACACAGGCACATTCACCGACCGCATAAAGCCCGGGGATAGATTCCTCGCCCTGTTCCACTGGAACCACTACCTGGCCATGACGATTTGTGGGGATCCCGCCCATCGTGTAATGCGCGGTGGGATAAACCGGGATGGGTTCTTCTGCCGGTTCAATATGCAGGAAGGTCCGACTGGTTTCACAAATTCCGGGCAGGCGTTTTTCCAGCACCTCTTTACCCAGATGATCGAGTTTCAGCAAGACATGATCCGCATCCGGACCACAGCCCCGGCCCTCCTTCACTTCGGTAAAGATAGCGCGGCTGACAACATCCCGGCTGGCCAGATCTTTGGCATGGGGCGCGTAGCGTTCCATAAAACGTTCACCGTCCCTGTTAACCAGATAACCGCCTTCGCCTCGTGCACCTTCGGTAATTAACATACCGCGCCCGGCAATGCCGGTGGGGTGAAACTGAAAGAACTCCATGTCCTGCAAGGGAATTCCGGCACGCAGGGCCATCGCCAGTCCGTCCCCCGTATTGATGTGGGCGTTGGTATTGGTGCGAAACAACTGCCCGGCTCCGCCCGTGGCTAACAGTGTCGTTTTGGCTTCAATCAACAGCGGTTCACCGGTTTCAATATCCAGTACTAAGGCACCAAGAATAAAACCATTGTCATCACGGATGAGATCGATAGCAAAGTATTCATCAAAAAAATGGGTCTTGGCGCGGATATTCTGCTGATAGAGGGTATGTAAAATCACATGGCCGGTACGATCTGCTGCGGCACAGGTACGCGCCGCCTGTTCGCCGCCGAAATTCTGGCTTTGACCGCCGAAAGGACGCTGATAAATCTTGCCATTGTCCAGGCGACTGAAGGGGACACCGGCATGTTCCAGTTCAATAACCAAATGTGAGGCGGCACGGCACATGTATTCGATGGCATCCTGATCACCGAGGTAATCACTGCCTTTGATAGTATCGTACATATGCCAGTGCCAGTTATCCGGTAACACATTGGCCAGGGCCGCGTTAATACCCCCCTGGGCGGCAACGGTATGCGAACGTGTCGGAAAAACCTTGGACACTACCGCCACGTTGGCATCGGCCTGGGCCAGTTGCAGTGCGGCACGCAAACCACCGCCGCCCGCGCCGATAACCAGCGTATCGAACTGGCGTCGGGGCAAATCCATACTCATAACTGCACCACTGAAAACAAAATCATACTTACCCAGATCCCCATAGTTAATAATCCCAGTGCCAGCACCATCAGTATGCTGAAGCGCAGCGCCGTGAGTTGCACGTAATCAAGCAACACATCCCGAATTCCCACCCAGGCGTGAATAAGAATAAAAAAGAAAAACAGCAGGCTGGCAATCGACACAGCCGGCTGACTCATCAAGCTATGCCAACGTACATAGTCAAGGGCAGGACCTGTACCGAGAGTGAATAATGCAATGAGCAGATATAATCCGATATAAGCGCCACTGAGTCGCTGCAGTAGCCAGGCGCGCATACCCTGTGCGCGAATGCTCATAAAAGAACTCCAATAATAACCAGAATAAGCGTAGTTAGCCCGGCCAGTATCACAGCCAGAGCACTGGCCCTGGCGGTTTCCAGTTCAACGCCAATATCCAGATCCAGCAGTAAATAACGAATTCCGGCAAAAAAATGGTGCGCCAATGAATACAGCAATATCAGAACAAATACACGCACGAGCATATTATCGAAAAAAGCATAAACCCGGGCAAAGGATTCGGCACTGCGCAAAGACAATGAAAGAGCATAAATAAGAAAAGGGATACCAAGAAATAAGAGAACCCCTGATATTCGGTGGAGAATAGACGCCACCCCGGTAACCGGCAAATGTATTTTTAACAAATTGAGGTACTTGGGACGGCGAGTTTTTGTTAGCATTAGAGGACCGGTTTTATCCATCTTTGTTATTAAAGCAAATTGTACACGAATGAACGCAAAATGCTGATTGGTTTGCTTAATCCTGCACAGCCATACAATAATAGATTAAGAACTGGAATCCGACAAATTACAAGTTTGAACTTTTATTCTGGTGGTTTTATGAACAGCTCCGCAAACAAGCTCATAAACAGATCATGGCAGGACTTCCTTGCTGATAACGGTGCAGTAATCGAACATGGTCAGGTTGTTTCCTTTGGCAGGCCGGAACAGGAACGTAAGGCAGTACAGACAACGAACATACTAACGGATCTGTCCCCGCAGGGGCTGATTAAAGTCTCGGGTGAGGACAGCGTTGATTTTTTACAAAATCAGTTCAGCAATGACATCCGGGAAATCGGTCCCCAGCTTAGCCAGCTCAATGCCTGGTGTAATGCCAAGGGACGAATGCTGGCGAGTCTGCGAGTCTTTCAAACAGGTGATGATTATTTTTTACTGCTGGCTGACGATCTGCTGGAAGCAACACTCAAGCGTCTGCGTATGTTCGTTCTGCGCAGCAAGGTCACGCTGGAGGATGTCAGCGACGAATGGGTCGGTATTGGCCTGGCGGGCGATGATAGCCCGGCACTATTGGCCAAACAAATCGACAGGCTGCCAGAAAAGACAAACCAGGTGGTACAGGAAAACAGGCTGATAATAATTCGACTCGCGGGCAAAGCGCCCCGCTTTCAGATTCACGGTCAACTGCCTGATATGCGTAGTTTCTGGCAAGCGTTGCAAACAAACGCCACCGCCGTCGGTTACCCGGTCTGGAACTGGCTGGAAATTCAGGCGGGTATTCCCAATATTGTGACAAATACAAAGGAAGCCTTTGTGCCGCAAATGGTCAACTATTCCACCCTTGGCGGTGTCAGTTTTACCAAGGGCTGTTATCCAGGACAGGAAGTGGTGGCCCGCATGCATTACCTGGGTAAGTTGAAACGGCGCATGTACCTGGCCCAGGTTGAAACAGAAACCCTGCCTGAAGCCGGGGAAAATCTATTTCCGGCAGGCGAAAATGAGGCCCAAAGTTGCGGTAAAGTGGTGTGCGCCGAGCTAGCCCCCGAAGGCGGCGTCGATTTGCTCGCGGTACTCCAGATTGCCGTGGCCGAAACAGGAGAGATCCACCTGGGTTCGGAAAACGGCCCGATATTGCATCTACAGAAGGATCCTTATCCGGTTGATAACAAGGCGTAATACCACATTTATTCATGTGGATATTGAGATACATATCGGCAAATCACTAATTTAAAGGTTAATAAAGATTTGCCGATAAAAAGTGACAACTCAAATTAGATACATAGGGAGTAAGTCGTGTCTTCAATGGAATCATCTTTCTTAAACGGCCTTTTCGAAGATCTGGAAAAGGACAGGCTTGTGCTTCCCACCCTGCCCGAGGTGGCATTGAAAGTACGCGACACGCTGGAAGACGAAAATTCTTCGATGATGGACGTAGCCCACGTCATCACCAATGATGCGGCCCTCTCTGCAAGGCTGATTCAGATTTCCAACAGTCCGCTGCTGCGTGCCAGCCGCCAGATAGAAACCGTCGAAGCCGCAGTGACTCGAATGGGCAGCAACATGGTGCGTAATCTGGTAACCAGCATCGCTATGGAGCAGATGTTCCAGGCCACTACCGATGCCACCGATGTGCGCTTACGTGCAGTTTGGGAAAACAGCACCCAGATCGCAGCCATTGCCAGCGCCCTCTCCATTCCTCAAACCAGCCTGCAGGCGGATCAGGCGCTGCTCGCCGGTCTGGTACATGATATCGGCATCCTGCCCATCCTTAGCCGTGCAGAAGACTATCCGGATCTGCTGGACAACGAACAGGCGCTGGATCGTATTATCGCCGATGCCCATGTGAAAATTGGTGAGGCTATTTTATTAAAATGGAATTTTCCTGAAGATATGGTCAAGGTCGCGGCTGAACATGAAAATCTCAGCCGTAGTCACGATGGACCACCGGACTATGTCGATATCGTTATCGTCGCCAATCTGCAGGACGCCTATGGCACAGATCGACCTTACAGCCAGGTAGACTGGGCCGGCGTGCCGGCCTTTGAAAAACTGGGAATGGAAACCGATGTCAGTGCCGTGGATATGGATGAGGCTAATGCCGAAATTGAAATCGTTAAAACCGCACTGAGCGGATAAATTTTTTATTAAATTTTGCCGCCTGCTTCTATCAGCAGCGCTTCGACTTTTTTCAGATCCTCTTCCGTATCCACTCCGGGTCCGGGAATCTCTATCGCTTCGGGAACAATGATCTTTCCGCCATGCCAGAGCACCCGCAACTGTTCCAGTGATTCGGCTTCTTCCATCATGGCCTTCGTTTGACTGACATAGGTTTTAATATAACCGGCGCGATAAGCATAAAGGCCGATATGGCGGTAATGCTCAAACTGCTCTGATAGGTGAACCGTTTGTTGATCAAACTCGCCCCGGGACCAGGGGATCGGGGCGCGACTGAAGTAGAGCGCGGATTCGTTTTTATCTCTCACCACTTTGACGATATTAGGATCAAAGATCTCGTCAGGCCGGTGAATACGCACGCACAGCGTAGACAACTGGGCATCGGGATTGTCCTGCAAAGCCTGAGCAACCTGTTCAATACAGGCTACCGGCATCAACGGTTCATCACCCTGCAGGTTGACGACAATATCATTGTCATCAAAGGCACAGAGCGACACCACTTCCGCCAGTCGTTCGGTGCCTGAGCTGTGCGTATCGGCGGTCAAGCAGACCCTGGCATTGAAGCTTTTGGCAGTCGCATGAATACGTGCATCATCGGTTGCAATAATCACATCCTCGGCGCCGCTTTGACAGGCGCAATGATACACATGTTCGAGCATGGTTTTGCCCGCCAGCAGGCGCAGGGGTTTGCCTGGCAAACGCAAGGAGGCATAACGTGCCGGAATCACCACACGGTAGGACAAAACTAGACTTCTTCCTCAGCATCAAGCTGGCGGGCTTCTTCCTCCAGCATCACCGGAATATCATCACGAATAGGGTAAGCCAGACGATCAGCCTTACAGATCAATTCATTATTTTCTTTTTTGTAAACCAGCGGTCCCTTGCAAACCGGGCAGGCCAGTATATCCAGTAGTTTCGTATCCATATTATTTCTTCTCTAACAGGTTGAGTAGTTGCACATCAAAGTCGTTGTTCATTTCAATTTCAATCGGCAGGTACCACATGTTCTCCGCAGCAAAACGCTGGCATTTAACCGCGTCTTTTTCGGTCATCAAAATCGGCCTGTCATCGCCAAAATCCAGATCATCGACACTAAAAAGATAATGATCTGAAAAAGGATGTTCGATCACCTGCAAGCCCTTGCGGCGCAGCTGTTCAAAAAAATTGGCCGGATTACCGATCCCCGCCAGCACATGCACACTCTGTCCCGCCAGCTCGCCAAGCGCACAGGTGTTTTCACGGTCATTAAGATTGACCAGCGTCTCGCCCGCATAGCGCATAGCATATTCATTGCCGATAGCCGCGCCATTGGTAATCACAAAATCTACTTTTTCTTTTTTTGAAACCGGTTCGCGCAGCGGACCGGCCGGCAGACACAGGCCATTGCCAAACCGGCGCATACCGTCGATCACCACAATTTCGATATCACGTTCCAGGGCATAATGTTGCAGGCCGTCATCACTGATAATAATGTCACAGCCAGAGTGTTTTTGCAGTAGTTCACCGGTCAGCCCCCGATCGGGTCCCACCGCCATCGGACAAGCGCTACGGCGGGAAATCAGAATGGCTTCATCCCCTACCATCACCGGATCAGCATCCGGACGCACCTGCTGCGGCCAGCTCCGAGCCTTACCGCCATAACCGCGACTGATGATACCCGGTGCATAGCCTGAACGTTTTAGCAGTTGAGCAATATGCACGACCAGCGGGGTTTTACCGGTTCCACCCACGCTCAGATTCCCGACCACAATAACAGGTACACTCAGGCGATAACGTTTTCGCAGTCCCATGCTATAAACCAGCCGCCGCACAACTGTCACGCCACAATACAACCAGGCCAGGGGCCGCAGCACCAGGGTCAGTGTATTATTGTTATACCAGCTGTGTTCGAGTGACTTTGCAAAAGACATGGTTTTTATAGTTCAGTAAACTGCATACGATGCAGCGCAGCATAATGGCCGCCTTTAGCCAACAGTTCAGCGTGGCTGCCCGTTTCGACGATGCGCCCATGATCCATCACCACAATAACATCCGCCTGCTCAATCGTTGACAGGCGATGTGCGATGACCAGGGTTGTCCGATCCTGCATCAATTCTTCCAGTGCGCTCTGAATAAAGCGTTCAGATTCAGTATCCAGCGCCGAGGTTGCCTCATCCAGAATCAGCACCGGCGCATCCTTGAGAATAGCACGAGCAATCGCCAGCCGCTGACGCTGCCCACCTGACAGCAGCACGCCATTTTCACCCACCCTGGTTTGCATGCCCTCAGGCAGCTTTTCAATAAATTCCAGTGCATGCGCGGCTTTTGCCGCCCGCTGAATGTCGTCGTCGGTTGCCGACTCCAGTGCGCCGTAAGCAATATTGTGCGCAATGCTGTCATTAAACAGAGTCACATGCTGGCTGACCAGGGCGATATGGGAACGCAGGTTTGCCAGGCTCAGCTCGCGGATATCATGACCGTCAAGCAGGATCTGTCCGGAACAGGGATCATAGAAGCGCGGCAACAGACTGACCAGGGTGGTTTTACCCGCCCCCGAGCGACCCACGAAGGCTACATTCTGTCCCGGTTCAATGCGCAGATTAATATCATGCAGAATATTTTCCCCCTGCGGGGCATATTTGAAGCTGACCTGCCGATACTGGATTTCACCGCGGACCCTGTCCAGCAGCTTGTTGCCGTTATCCACCTCGATCTTGCGATCCAGAAAATTAAATACACTCTGGGCGGCGGCAATACCCCGTTGCAGGGTGGCGTTGACTGTGGTCAGACGTTTAGCATGCTGCATCAACAGCAGCATGGCGGTAAGATAGGAACCGAATTCACCGACCTGCATATCAAGCTGAAAAGCAAAAAAGATCATTAGCGCAAAGGCAATGGCGACAATGAACTGAATTACAGGTGAACTCAGGGCATTGGTGACGGCCAGACGCAGAAACTGACGCCGGTTATGATTATTGATTTCGTCAAACTGGCGGCTCTCATAACCCTGTCCGCCAAAGATTTTGATTTCACGATTGGCTTCAATGACTTCCTCTGAAACCGTGGAAACACTGCCCATAGACGTCTGAATTCGATGGCTGAGCTTGCGAAAACGCTTGCTGATATAGACTACCAACCCTGCCAGCAGCGGAGTAACTGCAATCAGAATCAAGGTCAACCAGACACTGTAGTACATCAACATGATCAACAGAGCAATGATGGTCAGGCTGTCCCGGATCAACACAGTGATAACCGATGAAGACGCCTCCGCCAACTGCTCTACGTCATAAACCATTTTCGACAGCAGCATGCCGGAAGAAGAGGTATCGTAAAAGGTAACCGGCAGACGCAGAAGCTGACTGAACAACTGTTTACGCAAATCACGGATCACGCTGCGAGCGACAAAGGCCATGCAATAGTCGGACAGGAAGCTGCCGATGATACGGACTGCGAAAATGGCGATAATAACCAGCGGGATCCATTGCAACACAGAGGGATCTTTTTTAACAAAGCCATCGTCAAACAGCGGCTGGATGATGCGGGCAAAGGCAGCTTCAGTGGCCGCGAACAAAATCATGCCCAGGATCGCCAGGACAAAGGCTTTGCCATAGGGTCTGACGTAACTCAGCAATCGCCGATAAATCGCCGCACCGGTAGTCTTCTGTCGTATATCCGGCATCGAGTTAATCGTGCTTGAGTTTGGTGGCAAAGATCAGATGTACCAGCCCCAACTGGCGGGCGGCATCCATCGCCCGCACCACGATCTGATAAGGGGTATTGCGATCCGCACTAATAATAAGTTTGGGTAGTGTTTTATCATCCGCCTGCTGTGTACGCAGTTCACGAATACCCTGTTTCAGGGTTTCAATCCGGTTGTCCTTGAGTTTGCGCTGGTTGATAAAATAACGGCCCTGACCATCGATACTTATTTCAATAACAAATGGCTCATGTGGCGCTTCTTTGCCACTGGCTTCAGGCAACTCAATACTGATCTCCGATTCCCGATTAAAGGTGGTCGACACCATAAAAAAAATCAGCAGCAGAAAGACCACGTCGATCAATGGCGTCAGATTCAGTTCCAGATCCTTGTTCCGTTTCGGACTGAAATTCATGCAGCGTCATCCTGACCGGCATGTTCCTCTCGATCACCGTGCATAACATCGACGATCTTCAGGGCTTCCTCTTCCATTACCAGAACCAGTTCATCTACCCGGCCCCGGAAAAAACGGTAAAAAATCAAACTGGGAATAGCGACCGTCAAACCCGCTGCAGTGGTGATCAGGGCTTCAGAAATCCCCCCGGCCAGCACTCCCGGATTGCCTACGCCGTGCAGGGTAATAGCGGCAAACACCTTGATCATACCGATTACCGTGCCTAACAGCCCCAGCAGCGGGCTTACCGAAGCAATCGTACCCAGCGTATTGAGATAGCGCTCCAGCTCCATAACCACCTGGCGACCGGTATCTTCGATGGCTTCCTTCATGATTTCCCGCGGATGATTACGATTCACCAATCCAGCGGCTAAAATACGACCAAGCGGTGAATTATTAATCAAGGCATCGATATGTTCGTCATCCAGCATATCGCTCTTATGCCACTGCCAGACCTGGCCCACCAGATGCAAGGGAGCAATACGTTTGCGTTGCAAAGACCAGAAGCGTTCGCCAACAATGGCAAAAGCCATAATAGAAGAAAGAATAATTGGCAGCATCAGCCAGCCGCCAGCCTGAACCATTTCAAACACGTCGTTGAAATCCTTGATTTTTTTGATTGATGAGGGGAGAAACCAACATTGCGGCTAACTTTAACAAAGTAACCGCATTGCCGAAAGGGTGCAGTTACTATTCCGCCTCGTGAAAGTCGCAACAAACATAAAATTCAGGGTAACTACTTACCCCTAATTATTGGAAGAACACTAACTATTCGTCATTCCGGCACGGTTTTAGCCGGAATCCATTTCTGTAATGCCTCTGGATTCCGGCTAAAACCGTGCCGGAATGACGGGCATCTGGGGGGAGTAGTTACAATTCAGAAAGAATTCCAGAAATGCCCGTTGGTGTGCCGAAACAGCTGCGGCTGCCGATTTTTTCCCGTCCCCAGGGTAAAACTAATCGCACCGCTTGCCCAGGTCTGGAGATAGGGTATTTTGCGTACACGATAACGCGCAAGTACGCTCGGGTGAGGAAAACCATAGCGATTACGATAGCCGGTTGGAAACAGGACATAACGCGGTGACACCGAGTCAATGAAACTCATCGTAGACGAGGTCTTGCTGCCATGATGCGGCGCCACTAAAATTTCGGCCCGCAGATCATCGCCATAGCGGCGAACAAGCTCGCGCTCGGCCTTCTTTTCAATGTCCCCACTCAACAGCAGACGTTGCCCGCCCGCCTCTACCTGCAGGACACAGGATCGATCGTTACGCCGCAGCCGGGTCTTCAAGGGAGGGTGCAGGAGACGAAAGACCACCCCATCCCATTTCCACTGTTGTCCATGATGACAGGGTTCAATCGGTTGAATAATGCCTTTTTTCCTTGCCCGTTGCGGATCGCTGGCTAATATTTTTTGCACCGGAACCTGTGCCAGCAGGCTCACCGCACCACCAAGATGATCATTGTCGGCATGGCTGAGGATTAACCTGTCAACCTGGTGAATACCCTGATGCCGCAAAAAAGGAATCAGGACCACATTCCCCATGTCGAAGTTTGCCCCAAAGCGCGCGCCGGTATCAAATACCAGCACATGATGTCGGGTTTGCACTACCGCCGCCAGGCCCTGTCCCACATCCAGCAGAGTAAAACGCGCCTGACTCTGCGGCGGCAGAGCAAAGCGGGCGAACAGCACCGGCACCAGCATCACCCCGCCCAACCAGCGGGCGGGGATGCCCTGCGGTGCCAGCAGCCAGAGCATACCGAAAAGGCTTAGCAGCAGTGCCGGCAGAGACAGTACAGACGCAGACCAGGTCGCAAAGGGGACCGCCGCCAGCCAAGACAAATAGTCGCTCAGCCTGTCCAGCAACCAAGTTGCCGCGAGTAGCAAAAACGCCGCCCAATCCGGGTTAATAAACAACAGCAGGCTGCCCAACAGACTCAGCGGGGCAATGAGCAGACTCACCAGCGGAATAGCAATAATATTTGCCAGCGGCGCTATCAGCGACACCTGCTGGAAAAACAACAACAACACCGGCATCAAGCCCAGCGTCACCCAGCACTGGCTGCGCCACCACTGCTGCCACTTGCCCGGCTTACCCGTGCGTGCAGCCAGCCCGTAAACTATCACCCAGACCGCTAGAAAAGAGAGCCAGAAACCAGCCGACATAAGCGCCAGTGGATCGATAATTAACACCGCCAGCAAAGCCAGCGCCAGGGTGCGACCGGGACTGAGAGGCCGATTAAAGATAATCCCTAACATTACTACCGAAAGCATAATCAGTGCGCGCTGTGTAGGAATGGAAAACCCCGCCAGCGCGGCATAAATCAGCGCCGCAGCCATCGCCCCCCAGGCAGCGGCCCGAGGAGCAGGACAGTAGAGCATTAACGACCCGGAAAAACACCATAGCCGATTCAGCAACAGAAACATCAGACCGGCTACCAGCCCAATATGCAAACCGGAAATCGCCACCAGATGACTGGTGCCGGTTTTCCGCAACCACTGCCACTGCTCGGCAGTAATCAGGCTGCGATCACCGATAGACAATGCCAGCAACAGGCCGGTGCTGCGCCCTGCGCGGGTGATCTTTATAATTTGATCACGAATTTTTTCTCGCAGACAAAGCAAGAAACAACTTGAATCTTCGCTCCTTAGTTCATGATTCTCATGGAATTTCCTAATATACCCTGTGGCGCGAATACGATGCTGAAACAACCAACTTTCGTAATCAAAGCCCCCCGGATTCATCAGCCCATGAGGTCGCTTCAGACGGACCAGCAACTGCCAGTGCTGGCCTGCATGCAGGTTTTTAGTTTTTCCCACACGGTACCAACTAAGCCGTACTCGTCCTGGTGAAGGATAAACCTGACCACCACGAGACAGGCTTTCAATCTCGAATTCAAACCGGCTGCGACGAAAATTATGCTCCACCAGACTGCTGATCCGTCCCCGGATCAACACATCCCGACCCTCAAGTTCCACCGGTAGTGAGTGTGCAAGAATCAGTTGCGCCTGCAATAACATCCAGCAGGCGCCCGCGAGCCACCAGCCCGTCAGACGCCAATAGCCTGACAACAACAGCAGCATAGGAAAAGCCGGAAACAGCAGTATCGACCATTCAATCGCCGGCAAAACCTGCAGCCATTGAAGCGATAGAATCCCTGCCAGAAAGGCTATAACACCGGTTCGAAAGAGTAATCCTGAACGCATTTATTCATCCTTGAAGATCTGCGTGGAAAAATTTGTATTCTGGTAATAAAAAACAGGGCCAGATCAATTACACTATGCGATTACATCCTGTTTCGCAGCTACGACACTAACATATTATTTGCAATGCCAAAAAAATTCATCAAACGTTATATGCCGGATCATAATAAAATCCGCAATCACCCCCAACTAAACCGTTTTTTTGGCACCCTGCTTCATGATCCCAATCTGCTGCATCTGAATCGACGTTCGGTGTCCGGAGCTTTTGCCGTCGGCCTGTTCATGGCGTTTGTTCCGGTACCCTTCCAGATGTTTCTGGCCGCCGCCGGCGCTATTTTTTTTAGAACCAATCTACCGATTGCGGTCGGCCTGGTCTGGGTATCTAATCCGGTTACCATGCCGCCGCTGTTCTATTTCTGCTACAAAATCGGCACCCTGATATTGCAAACACCGGTGCAGCATATTCAATTCGTGCTCTCCATCGACTGGCTAATGACCGAACTGGCCACTATCTGGCAGCCCTTTCTTCTGGGATGTTTTGTCGTCGGCAGCCTCAGCGCCCTGATCGGCGCCGCTGTCGTCCGCCTGCTCTGGCGTCTGCATGTTATCCGCCATCTGAAACAACGGCGGCTGCGAATGAAAAAAGCCTGACTCTGCGGCAAAAACAAACCTGTC
>VAPK010340485.1_pt1 | contig 17156 bp, 17 predicted proteins | sample 3395031 | NCBI WGS metagenome assembly VAPK01 (sample SAMN08290443, study PRJNA428436) | hydrothermal vent metagenome | isolation source: Deep-sea hydrothermal vent chimney 1 | place: Pacific Ocean: Juan De Fuca Ridge
ACCAATAAACAAGCCGCCGTTACAGCGGCTTTATTGCCACTCTTTAGTACTATAGGATCATCAAACAACTTGCCCTTCCCTAGGTTGTAAGGACGAAATTGAGCGCTCTCATTTTGAAATGCAATACCCGCATGTTGGACTTGGTGGTTTTTATCAGCGTGTTTTTTTAAGGGGTTTTTAAAACGTGAAAGTTTTCGATACGGGTACACCAATCTTGCACCAACCGAACCGATATTTTGCATCGTTTCAGCACAATCTAATAAAAAATGTAACCAACCTGAAAGTGGCTCAATATCATTATTTAGTAGTAGCAGATATTTACCCTTTGCTATCTTAGCCGCTTGGTTATTAGCCGCTGAAAAGGATTCGTTATTCTTATTTTGAATAATTTGTAGTGGAATATTTTGTTCTGATACTGCAATGGAGTCCTCTACAAAACTCACTGAATTATCACTTGAAGCATTATCTACAAGAATAAATTCATAATTTATTCCCTGAGTATTTTTTAGTAATGCAGGGATGAGTGTTTGTAAATGATGTAAACCATTACGATTAAGAACAATAATACTAACGAAGATTTCATCTTGATTTTGAATTAGAGGGAGTTCTCTTTCATCAAGTGACTTTAGTAGTTCTTCATAACGCTTCATTAGTAGGAGACTTCGACTTTAAGAAACTGATTATGGGTAATGGCACCCCCCCCTTTTTTACACATTTGTCTTCTCTATAGAGTCTATTAAAAAGGATCTAGCAGATGGGTTTATAGAGCCTAAATAAGTAACATCTTCTGGTAAAGGGGTAGTTTTAAATGGCTCGCCTCTTAAGACTCGATATTCCTGTCTATACGCCTCATGCGGTGTATCACCTCTGTTAGTCGCCACACCACCATGAACCTGATGAAAAGTCCCTTCCCCCAATAAATAAACCAATTGATGATCATTTAATTTTTGAGCACGAGCATAGAAGTCCAAATTGGTGTAGCCGCCTCCAAGCGTAACAAATTGCTCATCATAACCACCCATTTCAATCGCAGACTTTCTTGGCAATGCAATACAGTTACTCTCTGCAATAGCAGCAAACCAACCTGCAGCTGAAGACAATGCAAACACTGAAATCTCAAATAAACGATAACCTGCATCTGGCCAGTTGATTTTCTCCAACAACTGATCTTCTATTATCTTACTATAACGCCCACTAGGCACTGATTGATTCTGAGGCTCCTCTCCTAAGTGATATGCATGCGTTGCTACCACAAATTGTTCATGTAATTGCGCCACATTCAAAATCCCACGTGCAATTCCTGGAGAAAGTAACCTTGCACCATCAATACAAAAAGCCACAGTGTCGCCCTTGGCTTGTTGCAAACCTAGATTCATTGCATAAGCGGGTGATGCAGGGTTAGTCGTATTCAAGTAACAACGAAGATTAGGATACAATGACGTTAATTTTTGTTGATCTAACAACTGATCACTTTCATTCTCAATGAGGATAATTTCATAATCCTCGCTATTGATATTCTGTTGAAAAGAATCACTCAAAGATTGCAGCGTTCTAGGCAGCTCTCTTTGCATTTTGTAGGCGAGAATAATGAATGATATTTTTGGTGATGGTGACATATGAGAGTTGCAGACCTTAGTTATATTTACTCAGCACATAATTATAAACATCATATTCTAATTGATGACGTTCAATAAAGCGTTTCTTCACTTCAGGCGTAACATCTTGATCTCTTTTAGCACTATTGAGTCGCTCTAATGAGCCTGGAGTATATTCTTCCCCCAGCTTAGTCGAAATACGTATCATAGACTCATCAAGAAACTCTGTAACACCAACCTCAACAAAGTTCTCCTCTATCACTTCCTGATAGTTTTCGCTCGTCACTTCACAAGGAAAATAATTAAATAAACCTAAGTGCAACTGCTCAATAAATTCAGTCAACCCCCCACGGGGTAAATTTAATTGCTCTCGCCACTTTGAGTTTACCTTTTTTACATAAAAAAATCCTGAGACCGCAATTTCAAAAGGCTCACGTAAAATTGTGATAAATTGATCTACTTCTGGATAATATTGTTGAATACCAAACCCTTTTTCTTGGTTAAAATGACCATAGACAAAAACAGGGCTATCAATGCTGTGCATTTCAAATATATCATGCTTTTGGGGCAGCTTGTTATTTGGCCCATCCAGATAATGAAAAAATAGATTGTCTCCAAACCATTTTTTATAAATTTCCTTAACAGAAATACCAGCTGTTTTTGGAATATGAATCAGCAGAAGTGGTTTATTCTTATTATACGTTATCACAGAGTCTCTCTATATCAGCGAAATAATAGTAACTGAATAATACATTAAAGGAATCAAGGAATCTCTGATTAAGTCCGATTAGATTTATGGCCTGATCACACTACAATAAAACCTAAAATCAAGAAGGGAACTTTTAATAATAAAAGCTGTCCAAGGTTAAGCAATATCAGCTTATTCAAAAAATAGTTTATAAATACTGCGCGTTAAGACATAATGGTTTCGCTGATCTTCAAAAGTAATTTTGGCTATTTTCAGCAACCTAAAAATAATGTATAAACTATAGACTTACAAGTCGGAATTCATCAATGAAAAATCATATCAATAAGTTTTTTGCAGTTCTAGGGCTCACAATACTCACATCGACCACAACCTTTGCTGCCCCTGGTGATATTATTCCAGTCTTACAAATACTATTACTTAACGGTGATGATGCAAGCCCTATCGGAAATAAAGGGGCGTCAATATCATTAACAGGAAGTATAACGAGTAATGATCAACAATGGGAACGTCTATCAGAGGTCTGTACTTCCGATGGAAATACTTCTAACCATTACTATGATTCTTTCCAAATTACAAATAATACTGGCACTGCGCAGAAAATTGAAATTTTAGCTCAATGGGTAGGCGGTGCTAATGGTGATGGCTATTTACACCTTGCTACTGAAAACTTTAAAACAAGTAACGCTTTTAGTACCTGTATCACTGGAGATGATGATTTTAATGGTCGTTCAGGTAGTCTAATTCCTGGCGGTGCAAATTTTGCACCTACTATTAACTCTGGAGAAGTCCTCACAATAATTGCCAGTACATTTACAGGGAATCAAGCAATAGGTAATTACACAATTACAGTATCAACACTATCTGAATGATAGTAATAGAGTGTTAGATTGATGAACTTCTTAGTCACTAAAAAAATCCACCCACAAAGAAAAGAGTTCGACAATAATTCATTTTAAAAGAGCAGTCTGTCTATGCACCCCTCATCATTAGAAAACATGCAGAAATGTTATGAAAACTACGTTTGTGGTGACTTCATAGCAAATAGAACCAAAATAACTGTTTTAGATATTGGAGGAGCCAATGTAAATGGTTCCTACGCCGATATTTTTTCTCAAGAAAAATTTGAATACATAGCTGCAGATATTGAAGCTGGTGAAGGTATAGATATGGTTCTTAAAGACCCATATAAAATTCCAGTTGAGGATGGCTCTATTGATATACTTATTTCAGGGCAAGCTTTCGAGCATGTAGAATTCTTCTGGTTACTATTTGAAGAAATGACTAGAGTGATTAAAGATGATGGCTGGCTATTCCTTATTGCTCCTTCAGCAGGCCCTATTCATCGTTACCCCGTCGACTGTTATCGCTTTTATCCTGATGCATATCATGCACTGGCAAAATATACAGACATTAAAGTCATCGAAGTTTTTCATGATACTAGAGGCCCATGGAGAGACTTAGTTGGAGTCTTCTCAAAGAACAACATGCAAGAAACATCTACGGTATGGCGGCAACTCAAAGAGAATGAAATCAATCGTTATATTCTTTCAACATTACCTGCATCAACTCATATTGAACATCAGTCTGATGACATTGAGAAAACCCAAGGTGAGGCTTTCTATATAGAGACACTTAAATCGCTCCATCAGTCGTTAAAGCCAAAAAACTATTTTGAGATCGGTGTACGAGTTGGTAAAAGCCTTTCCTTAGCAAGCTGTCCTTCTATTGCTATTGACCCTGATCCAGAAATCAAAATAGCCGACTTCGAATCAGTCAATTTTTTCAAATCAACCAGTGATTTTTTCTTTGAACATCACTCTGAGTCGATACCAAAAGAAGGCATTGATCTAGCTTTTATTGATGGCATGCACTTATTCGAATTTGTGTTAAGAGACTTCATCAATATCGAAGCTCATGCACATGAAAAAACCATTGTTGTCATTGATGACATTTTGCCCAATAATGAAACTCAAGCATCCAGAACGAGAAAATCTCAAGTTTGGACGGGGGATGTATGGAAAATCATCATTTGCCTACAGCGCTTTCGACCTGAATTAAAACTGACAATGTTAAATACTTCCCCAACTGGCTTATTAATCATCTCAGGGTTTAACAATAAAAATTACACATTAACAGAGCAATATAATCCAATAGTCAGAGAGTTTAAAGAATTAGCAATTAATGAATATACAGATTTAATTATCAAACGAAAAGATGCAGTTAGCCCTAATCAGAAATTCAATTTTTGAAAGTGATTGTTATTCCGCAAGAAGAAATTGACTTTGTCGCTAGATCAATACGAGAAAAGCCTGAATACGTAGATCCGAATTTCATTAAAGTAGCTTATGAAAATTATGATTTAGAAGTTATTCCCGATCCCTTTGCTAAAGAAATAATCTATAAAATAAAGCATGCCTTAAAGCATCAAATTCCCTATTCCGTAATTCGAATTGGAGATGGTGAAGCCAATATACTCACTTACAGTCATTACAAAGAAACCCCAATTCTTAATAAATGGGTATTTGAACAAATAATTGCTCTTCAACAAGATTCATTTAACCTTAGTGAAAGATGGATGTTAGATTTACAAAATCAGATATTACAAACAATCAAAGAAGCCGATATAGTAGGCGTTACAGGGTTGTGGCGGCCTGAGAAGGTTTCTGTTGAGCTAATAGAAAGTATGTTTCTTGATAATAAATACAGGGGCGTTTCTGGTCATTTCAGAGCCATTGATTATTTATTAGAACTCGCTTCAAAAGGCCAACTACAGGGAAAAATAGTTGCTTCTGCTCATCTGTACTTCTCTATATTGGAACACTTAGAAGAACTGTTAAACGAAGCCAAACATTTAGTCGTTATTTCAGATAAACAAACTATAGTAAAACTACTACAAATCAAAAGTCCAAAACTTGAAATTGAATTTATTCCTGTCGGCTGCAACAAGAAGGCATCTGAAGATTCCCCTTTCTTTCTTGAAGAATTACACAATAAACTACCCAATAAACTAACTGGCCGGCTTTGCCTAATAGGTGCGGGACCATGGTCAGAAATATATTGCTCATGGGTTAAACAACGAGGTGGGGTTGCAGTAGACATAGGAAGTGGGTTTGATCTATTAAGGGGAGAAATAACACGACCCATTCATAAATATATTACTTTACCTAACTGAGTTATCGTGCCCTATTTTTTAACACTTATAAATCTTGTAATACCATTCGCATACTGTAGAATCTTGATGAATAAAAATCTAGGTGTCCTAGTAAATATAGGATCGGAAAGCAAAAATGATCAATAAAACTCTCTATCTCACTAGCATACTACTTTTGTTAGCTCTCAATCTATCTTCATGCACAAAAAAAGAGCCTGTTAAGCCAGGCGTTCGTGCTACCGAAAGATGGCAGGCAATGATAGACCATGATTGGAAGAAAGCTTACACGTATGAAAGTGCTAGTTATCGAAAAAACTATACAGTAACCGACTTTAGAACAAGCTTTGGTCAAGCAGTTACATGGAAATCAATTCAACATAACTCTACAAAAATTATTAATAAAAACCTAAGTGATATCAACCTTACCTTATTTTTTAATTATTCTGGAGGGAATGTTGTAATGGACATCCCAAGCGAAATAAAAGAACGTTGGCAACTTGTTGATGGATCTTGGTGGCACATTAAAAAATAAAATTCGATATCTTTATTCATTCCTTTTTCCTACTATCTAATTAATTATGAATACTTCAAAAACTCTTAAAAAACCTCTTCGCTCATTATTTATAACGAGCATTCTAGGCATATCACTTCTTACGGTATCGACTATTACAGCGGACCAACAACCTGCTACTAATGAAGATCACTCTATTCTTGCGCAAGAAGGCTCTATTAGTGTTACAAAACAAGAAGCAATGAAGATTTTAGGGGATATGAACAAAGTTCAACAAGTTAAAATTCTAAGGGAAAAAGAACAACTTCAACGCTTACTATTAGATCAATTGATAATTAAAAAGAAGGTCAAAAAGGCTATTGAACAAAAACTCAATGATGATCCTATCATTCAGTGGAAAATTCAAAAAAGTACTAATATAATTCTTGCTAATGCTCTAACAACAAATTATAAAAAACAAATCAAACTCCCAACTGAAATACAACTTCTTGCTAAAGAATATTATGATACACATCCTGAAGAGTTTCTTGTAAAAGAAAGAGTAAAAGTAGCTCATATATTGATTAAATCATCTAAATCAGAAAGCCAAGAAGTTCAAAAAGAAAAGAAAGAACTTGCTAAGAAAATATTAGGTGAATTAAAGCAAGGTAGTGATTTTAGCGAAGCGGCAAAAGAGTTTTCTGATGATAAAGGTTCTGCAAGACTTGGTGGAGTTATAGAATACTTTACTCGAGGAAGAATGGTAAAACCCTTTGAAGATGCAGCATTCAACTTAACGAATAAAGATGATTTAAGTGAACTAATCGAAACTAGGTTTGGCTATCATATTATTAAACTCCTAGACCGCAAAAAAGAATTTACAAAAGAATATGACGTAGTAAAGAATAAACTATTAAATAAAGAAAGAGAAAAATACAGAGACAATCGCGTAAAGAGCTTTAATAAAAGTTTTCATACCCAAAAGGATTCTACAACCATATACATGCCTGCAATTGAAGCATTACTAAAAGAAGCTAAAGAAAAATATTTACCAATGTAAAACTGATAAATATATTAAAGTATTATAATGGTGACACTAGTGTCATCTTTTAGGCTCTCGTCCAATTGACTCTATTTAGCTCCAACTTAAAACTTTATGCTATCTACCCAAGCCGTCAATAGCTATCTATTTAAGATGAAGATACTCTATAAAGCTTTTAGAACAGTATAGTTTCTAATATACAAAAGAGACCTTTCCCTATGTGCTCAACAATTGAGCTAAACGTAAGTAATCACTCGGATTTTTCCTTATCTAGGAAAACTTTAAAGCTCATATTTATGAAACTTTAACCAACTTAACTTATGTTAAGTTTATTTGTTTTACCTCGTCTTATAGTCGGTTAGATAACAATAGATATTGGTACAGTTACCGTATCTTCATGGAAGACTCTAAATACCCGTTAATGATTCAATAACGCTATATTCCTATCTATTGCCTTGTAACCCCTAGGAGAGAAATGTATGAAAAATATTGGACGTAAGTCGATACTAATTGCTAGTCTCGCATTATTTTCTACAAATGCAGCTTTTGCAGAGAAGAAAAAAGCTGATTTATTAACAGGAGCAAGTACTCTAATGCTTGCTAATACCTGTGCCGGTTGCCATGGAGGAAATGGTGTCAGCCATGGCCCATCAATACCAACAATTGCGGGTAATTCAACTACTTATTTTATAGAAGTGATGGAAGGGTACAAAAGTGGCGATGTTCCTTCCACTATTATGGGTCGTCTTGCTAAAGGTTACACCTCAGAAGAAATCGCGCAAATGGCCGAATACTTTTCTAAGCAAAAGTATGTAGAAGCAAAAGGGCAAAAAGTTGATGCAGCAAAAGCAGAAAAAGGGGCTAAGCTTCACGACAAATATTGTGAAAAATGCCACAGTGAAGGTGGAACCTTAGGAGAAGATGAATCCGGTTTTCTTAAAGGGCAGTGGAAATCATACCTTGCAGCTCAACTAATGGACTATCAGAACAAAGATCGTAAAGCACCAAAGAAAATGAAAAAGAAGCTAAAGAAGCTTCATAAGAAACACGGTCCTGCAGGTATTGAAGCATTAATCGAATATTACGGTCAGTAATTCACACTAAGGAGAAATATAATGAGTACAAATAATAGTCGTAGAAAATTTGTTCAAGGCCTTGGTGCAGTTACAGCGTCAGGTATTTTTATTGGAGCTCCATCATTAGCTTTTGGCGCCTCTAAGAAAGTTGTTGTTGTAGGCGGAGGAACTGCCGGTGCTACAGCAGCAAGATATGTAAAAATGGCAGATCCGAGTATTGAAGTAACGGTAATTGAAGCAAATAAAGATTACCATACTTGTTACTTAAGCAACGAAGTATTAAGTGGAGATCGCACTCTTGATTCCTTAAAGCATGGATATGGAGGCTTAGAAAAGGAAGGCATTAAAGTTGTTATTGATTATGTAACAGGTATTGATGCAAAAGCCAAGAAAGTAACCACAAAAGGTGGGGCAAGTTTTGATTATGATCGCTGTATTGTCGCACCAGGTATCAGTTTCAAGTACGATACAATCGAAGGTTATGATGAAGCAACTGCAGAGAAAATCACTCATGCATGGAAAGCCGGCCCTCAAACAACAACATTTCGTAAACAACTTGTAGATATGAAAGATGGAGGGACAGTTATTATAGCTGCTCCACCAAATCCTTTCCGCTGTCCTCCTGGACCTCCAGAGCGTGTTTGTCAAATTTCTAAATACCTACAGAAAGAAAAACCTAAGTCAAAAGTCATTTACGTTGACCCTAAAAAGAAGTTTTCTAAATATGGTTTATTCATCCAAGGTTGGAAAAAGTTCTACGGGTTTGAGTCTGATAATTCACTGATTGATTACATAAAATCTGATGGTGTAGCAAAACTTGATGCTGGTGGAATGAGTGTAACAACAGCTTCTGGCAATACAATCAAAGGTGATGTAATTAATATCATTCCTGCTCAGAAGGCTGGAAAAGTTGCTGCTGCTGCTGGTTTAACAAATGATAAAGGCTGGTGTCCGATTGACCTTGGTACTTTTGAGTCAAAAATTCACAAAGACATTCACATTATTGGTGATGCTGCTGTTGCTAAGGGTATGCCTAAGTCTGGTTACGCAGCAAACTCACAAGCAAAAGTTTGTGCGGCAGCTGTTGCCGCTTTATTGGCAGGTAAAGAGCCTGGAACACCTTCTTATGTAAATACTTGTTATTCCGTAATTGCAAAAGACTGGGGTATTTCAGTAGCTGCGGTTTATCGCTTGGCCAAAGATGGTTCGAAAATAACCAAAGTGGCAGGTGGTTTGACACCAATGGATGCATCTGATGAAGCTCATAAACGAGCCGTAGAAAATGCATATAGCTGGTTAAATAACATAACGGCTGATGTGTTTGGTGACGGTTAGTACCGAGTAGATATACAACTACTAGCTAAAAAGGGTTCTTAATCGAGCCCTTTTTAGTCTCTAATATTATTGAAAGGAATTTTATATATGAAAAATTTATTAAAACTAAGTACTTTTTTACTCCTACTTTGTAGTTTTATTTTTAGTACAACCACTATCGTGTCTGCTGATGAAAAGAAAGCTGAGGAAGCAGTAGCAGATACTGAAAAAGCCAAAGACTCTGATGATAAAAATAAAAATAAGAAAAAGAAGAAAGAAGAAGAGCCTGATTGTGATTAGTTAGTTTGGTTATTTACCCTAACCCTTAATAATTTAAAAGGAATATAAACATGTTTATACGAATCTTGTCAGCCCTAATGCTCTTTTTTGTACTCGCCTCAAATTCATTTGCAGCAGATAGGAAAATGGCCATACAAATTAATAGCAGTGACCCCCTAACCCAAAAAATGGCTTTGTTGAATGCCAGAAACTTAAAAGCTGTTATTGGTAAAGATAATATAGATGTTGAATTAGTTGTTTATGGACCAGGTTTAAGTTTAATCACAACAGATAAGCTTAACTCTTCAAGAGTAGAAGATTTAATTAAAAGATATGGTCTAAAGGTAAGTGTTTGTGAAGGAACCTTAAAAAGATACGCAAAGGTTCACGGAAGCGAGCCTGATATCATAGAGGGTATATCCCGAGTTTCAACTGGCGCGATACGTCTACTTGAACTACAAGAACAAGGGTATTCATATATTCGACCTTGATAGTTAAAATACTTTTATACAACCACTAATAATCTATTCAAAAACTGAGACCTAAGCATAACTCAGTAACGAAAGAGAGATGCGATAAAATCTTTCTGATTGAGGCGTGATTTACAGCTAATAGCAAGATTCACAACGAAAAACAGGAAGATTTTGGGATATGGGGGATTAAAAACTACTTTTCTCGGTAACTCACTCTCTTACAAAAGTCTCAAGTATAAATAAGTGAAGCGAATCATATTCTTCGCCTCCTTGATTTTTTCTATTCGAGTATGCCTAGGAGTTTTTACTCCAGATAAGAAGCTACAGTAAAGCCTATTAACTCTGTTTGCTGCAATTATTATCACACTCTTCTCCCAGATAACTAATCTAAGTTAATACCGAGCTACCCCCTCAAATATAGAATAACAATATTGATACAAGTCAAGAAAAGGAGAGTTTCGATGACTAAATTAACCCCCGAAGAGCAAAAAGCGGCAATCGCTGAAGCACCCAAAGGAACATGGGCAATTTTATTAGTATACGCTGTGTTTATGGTGCTAGGTTGGCTCTATATGTTTTATGGCTATTTCTTACCTCACGGTCCAGTAAACTAAACCCACCCAAAGGAATTTATGATCATGCATGTAGATGGCACTGAAAAAAAATGGGTCATTCTCTCGTTTGTAATAGCATTTGCAATGATGGGAATACTAGCTGCTTACGCAATTAATAAAAATATTCATCCCCCCAGCAATGTAGAAACGATCGATTCTGTTCGATTACATTTAACGGAAGAATTTAACGAGGATAATATCGGCATCAAGGTAGAGTCAGATGGCTCGATACGCGTAACTATGGTTGCTGCGCGCTACGGCTTCTTTCCTCATAATATGAAAGTACCTGTTGGCATACCAATAAAATTCAGATTGGCAAGTGCCGATGTTTTGCACGGCGTACATACCGCTTTCACCAATATGAATACTATGGTTGTTCCGGGCTATGTATCCGAAGTAAATACTACCTTTCCTAAGATCGGGAAATTTCCTATGTTTTGTAACGAATATTGTGGGCTGGGGCATGACTATATGTGGTCACAGCTAAACGTAGTTTCGATGGAAGATTTTGAAAAATCGATGAAAGAAGGGGAGGACAAATAATGGGATCTCATGCAAGTAGATTAAGTCTCGCAAATCTCTGGGTTGCCTTTATCACCTTTTTCTTAGCAGCGCTAATGGGTTTATATCAAGTTGCAGAACGTAGTGGCTTATTCCCTAAAATTGAAATAATTGAGCTTTATTATCGCTCGGTTTCAAGTCATGGCGTCATTATGGGTTTTGTACTCACAACCTTCTTCATTATGGGTTTTGGTTATTGGATTATACATACCTCACTCAAGACTGAAATTTGGGGTGGTAAAAGATTAGGTTGGCTAGGATTTGCCATTAGTTTAGGCGGAACAGCCGCTGCAGCCATTATGTTGTTTGCAGGTGAAGCATCCATAATGTACACCTTCTACCCTCCGTTAAAAGCTAATCCAATATTTTACTTTGGTGCAACTTTCCTCGTGGTTGGTTCGTGGTTCTGGTGTTTACAGATGGTCATGAGTATGAATGCTTGGAAGAAGGCTAATCCAGGCGCACCAGTTCCATTGCCTATGTATGCGATGACGGCTAATGCGATCCTTTGGTTTATTACCAGCTTGGGTGTTGCCGCAGAAGTATTATTCCAGTTGATTCCTTGGTCATTAGGATGGATTGATACTATAGATGTTGGTCTTGCCAGAACTTTATTCTCATGGACACTTCACGCAATTGTTTATTTTTGGTTAATTCCTGCTTATATCGCTTTTTATACATTAGTACCAAAAGCTGCGGGGGGTAGTTTATTCAGCGATGAATTCTCGCGTATCTCAATTCTTATGCTGTTGGTTTTCAGTGTGCCAATTGGAATGCATCATTTATATGTTGATCCATTCCAAGATGCTGGTTGGAAATTTGTTCACATGATAGGAACCTTCATGGTCGCTGTTCCAACACTGATTACAGGCTTTACCGTAATTGCCTCAATGGAAGTTGCTGGTCGTTTACGCGGTGGTAAAGGCTTGCTTGGTTGGATTAAAGCACTCAACTGGTCTAATCCTATGGTGTTATCGGGAGGACTATCGTTACTCATGCTAACCGTAGGTGGTTGGGGTGGAATGGTAAATGCTAGTTACTCAATGGATGTGGCGGTACACAATACACAGTGGATTACAGGTCATTTCCATCTGATCTTTGCAGGTACAGCAGTCATTATGTATTTCTCAACGGCATATTATATGTGGCCTTCATTAACAGGTCGCCCATTGTTTTCTACCAAAATGGCATTGCTCCAATTATGGCTGTGGTTCATCGGCATGTTGATCCTTACATTGCCTTGGCACATTCTTGGTTTAATTGGTCAGCCTCGTCGTATTGGTGTTCCTCCTTATGGAGAAGAAATCACTGCACCTTGGGCACCTTATGAGTTCCTTATGCTAATCGGTGGGATTATATTGGTTATATCAGCATTATTACTCGTTTTAAACTTAGTACTTACACACATGAAAGGTAAAGCGGCAGTTCCACCTGTTATGGAATATGCAGAGTCATTGCATCCTGTGTTAAGTCTACCTAAGTTATTAAATGGTTTTGGTTTTTGGACAGCGGTTATAGTTATTTACATGATCGCTAGTTACGGCTATCCCATCCTTCAGTTTTTCCTCATGGAAACTAATGGCACATTCCCATGGAGTATATAAACATGACTTTTAATAAAATATTAAAAACCGCTTCTTTAATACTTTGTACGTTTAGTTTAGTTTCAACGGCTTCTGCCGCACCATCATCAAATGTCGTTTGGGATTCTGAAACACGTAACCTTATAAAAGATGCTGACCTTGAAAATGGTGCAAAAATTGCCAAAAAATGTGGTAAATGTCACGGTGCTGATGGCGCTGATATAACGCCTATTGAAGAAGAGGATACTCCTTTTCTTGCAGGGCAATTGGCACATGCAACATATAAGCAACTTATCGATTATGTGGACAAGAAACGTGATGATAAAGTCATGCTTAAGAAAGTCAAAAAGCTTTCTAAAAAAGATATTGCTGATGTTTCTGCTTTTTATGCCACACAGATATTGCCTGTATCTAGTGTCGACACAGTAAAAGTGACACCTGAAGCTATCAAAATGGCAACAAAAGGCGCAGGTGAAAGATTCTTACCACCTTGTGCTGGTTGTCATGGCTTAAAAGGAGAAGGTTCTATTGTAGATGTACCAGCACTTGCAGGTCAGAGTACCAGCTACTTTATAACCACCATGATGGCTTATAAAGAGCAAGATCGTGAAAATGATATCTATAGCCGAATGCGCTTTATCGCAGGCGAATTATCTGAAAAAGAAATTACTGAACTAGCTGATTATTATGCTTCGATAGGCACGGGTACAAAGTTATTAGTTGCAGAAGAAGAAAAAGATTAACCTAAGAAGACCTCAAGTTATGCTGAGGTCAGTTTAGAAAAGTACTAACCCCTGCCCTTCTGAATTCAGAAGGGTTTTTTATCGCTTGCGCCCTGTTGAACATAGTTTATAGTGGAATAAAATGGTTAAGTCATTCTCCACACCTAATACTCATTTAAACGTCCCTCCCCCTAATAAACAAATGAATAATAAAAACTGTTATCACTGTAATTTACCAGCTAATGGCACCCCCCCCTTTTTTACAACATTGCTAGGGGAGAAAAAGATATTTTGCTGTAACGGATGCAAGGCTGTATGTGAAGCCATCATTAACTCAGGTAACGAAGATTACTATAAATATCGTGAAGGATCAGGTAGGACGTTTGATTCATCACAACTACCTAAGCTTCTTAATCAATTACAATTGTATGACAATGAAAAAATTCAACGCGAATTTGTACGCAAAGATAACAATGATGAATGGAAAGAAGCCTGGCTGATTTTAGAAGAAATCCGTTGTGCTGCCTGCATGTGGCTGAATGAAAGAACAATCAGGCAACTTGATGGCATCCTTGATGTGCAAATGGACTACACTGGACAGCAAACTAAAATTCGCTGGGATCCTGAAAAAATTCAACTCAGTGAAATACTGCAAGCTATCATCAATATTGGTTATCAAGCTCACCCATTTGATCCTGAGCAACGTGAATCTTTAGATAAAGAACAAAAGCAACGAAGTGTAAAGAGAATCCTTTTTGCATTGATTTTAGGAATGTTAGTAATGCAGTCAGCCATTGCTAGTTATTTTATGGGTGGAGTAAACCAGCATGGAGAGCTGCCTCTGTGGATTAAGATTTCCCGCTGGAGCAGTGTTTTTGCTACCGCCGCTATCTTGCTTTATCCAGGACAATTATTTTTCATCAACACATGGCGAGATTTAAAAAATAAAACCTTAGGCATGGATGTGCCCATAGCCATTGGTTTGTCAGTGGCATGGTTAGGTAGTTTGTACTCAACAATAAAACAAAGTGGCGATGTGTATTTTGAATCAATAGCCATGTTTGTTATTTTTCTTCTAATTGCTCGATATATTGAATTACGCTCAAGAATAACGGCAACGGCACTATTAGATCGTTCAACAAAAATCATACCGCAAATAGCTAGGCAAGTTTTTGAAGGTGAAGTAAGAAAAGTTCCTGTCATTGAATTAATCAAAGGAGATAGAATTCAAATATCTCCTGGTGAAGCAGTACCCGTAGATGGTCTGTTACTTTCAGCTAAAAGTAGCTTTGATGAATCCCTACTCACAGGGGAATCATCCCCTGTTGTACATGTTGCGAGTGAGCTAGTTTTAGGTGGATCAATAAATATCGAACAGCTAATAGAGGTGGAAGTTGTTTCAACTAAAGCTGATTCCACTTTGAGTGAGATCCAACAATTAGCAAAGAATAGCACTGGCTTTCACCCCTATTACGTCGATATAGCCGAACAAGTTGCTGGCAAGTTTGTAGCAGCAGTATTGCTGATTGCACTCAGCACATTTCTATTTTGGTTTTGGAAAGATGGCTTTAATGACGTATCAAATGCATTAAGCCATACCATTTCTGTATTAATAGTAACCTGCCCTTGTGCACTGGCACTTGCGGCACCTGTTGCTTTATCACTAGGTGCAGCAGGCCTTAGTCAGTTGCATGTCTTGGCTGTTCGGATGTCTTCAATAGAAAGGTTGGCACGGATTGATACCATCATTTTTGATAAGACAGGTACGCTGACGAAAGGCAATCCCATTGTGAATGAGATTAAAGTACTAGGAGAAATGGACGAAAATGATTACTTAAGCATCGCAGCTAGTCTTGAACAAGGCTCTCACCACCCTTTTGCTAGAGCAATTCTTAAATACCATAAAAAAATATGCACAGCCGAACAACAGGATACCAAACTGGAGTGTGGCAACGAATACCCCTTAGGCAGCCTGAAAAGTAAAATAAAGGGGGGGGTGCCATATATTCATACTCATAATATCAAAGTTCATGCAGGTCATGGAATTGAAGCTAAAATTAATAAAAATAAGTGGCGCATTGGAAATAAATCATTTGCTTCTGGCCCTTTAAGTGATGCAGGTGAAAAACAACTGAATAAGCTCTCAAATGAAATAAAAGAATGGAGAACACAGGGTCACAGTGCAGTTTATTTATCTAACCCTGAGGGTATTCAAGCTGTTTTCCGTATTTCTGACCCACTCAGAGAAGGTACTACAGAGTTTTTAGAGCAACTAAATAATTTGGGGATAAAACAAAAAGTCATATTAAGTGGCGATCATCAACAGAGTGTAGATGCGATTGCTAAAAAACTTGATATTTTAACCGCCAAAGGAGGTTTATCTCCACAGGAAAAGCTTGACTGGATTAAGAAAGAGCAACAACTAGGACGAAGCGTTATGATGCTTGGCGATGGTATTAATGATGCGCCAACACTTGCCATTGCTGATATTTCACTCACTTTTTCAGATGCCACTGATCTAGCAAAAAATAATTGTGACCTCTTAATCCTTGAGAAAAACTACAGTACCCTTGGCGCAGCATTTCGACTGATGCATCGAACTCGTCAGGCTATTCTACAAAACCTTGGCTGGGCCGTAGCCTATAATTTAATAGCTATCCCCGCAGCAGTAATAGGCTGGGTTACACCATGGATGGCAGCTATTGGTATGTCGTTAAGTTCTTTGCTTGTTGTTCTAAACTCCCTCAGATTAAAAAATACAGTAAAGTAAATTTACTGTATTTTTTAATCTGAGGGCCTCTAAAGGATTTCTTGCTAATGTTCGCTGCATAAAAAAAGGATGTCAAACTTTCGTTAGACATCCTTTAGTATATGGCGGAGCGGACGGGACTCGAACCCGCGACCCCCGGCGTGACAGGCCGGTATTCTAACCAGCTGAACTACCGCTCCGCATCACACTTTTTTAGAAAAAATGCGAAAAAAAATGGTGGGTGATGAGAGATTCGAACTCCCGACATTCGCCTTGTAAGGGCGACGCTCTACCAACTGAGCTAATCACCCACTTTGGCAATAAATAAATAAATACCAAGTGGAACCAGAATCATATACCGTAGTATTTGACCCCAGAAAGCGCGCTAGTTTACTGCATCTTTTAGAGCTTTACCAGCCTTAAATGCAGGATTATTTGCGGCTTTAATTTGGATTGTTTCACCCGTACGAGGATTACGTCCCTGACGTGCTTTACGCTCACGAACCAAGAATGTACCAAAGCCAATCATAGTCACTTGCTCGCCTTTCTGTAACGTTTCTGTGATAGTCTCAAGAAACCCCTTAAATGCTCTTTCGGCATCAGCTTTTGTTAATCCTGACTTCTCAGCTACAGCATCAATTAATTCAGATTTATTCATAATTTTCCTTCCTTCAGTAGATTTATTTCGTGTAAAAAATGATTATGCTCATTTCATGAGTTCTTATTCTTCCTATACCCTGTAGTGCCTAATACACTACGATTCGCAAGCCGCCATTTATACCAGCGCATCACCCAAAA
>VAPK010899696.1_pt1 | contig 17150 bp, 18 predicted proteins | sample 3395031 | NCBI WGS metagenome assembly VAPK01 (sample SAMN08290443, study PRJNA428436) | hydrothermal vent metagenome | isolation source: Deep-sea hydrothermal vent chimney 1 | place: Pacific Ocean: Juan De Fuca Ridge
AAAATTGTTGAATTTGCTTTCCTAATTCGGACAAATAGGCTCTTTCTTTTGGGAACGCTGAATTCTCATCTAATGTATCTACATTACCTTTAGTGGTTGAAATTATAAAGCCTGTTTTAGCATCTAAAGGAATCTTAGACTGCTTTATCACATCTTGCAATGATAGAATCATCATCTTTTCTAAGCGTGTATATGCAGTTATATCTCCTATGTTTTGAAAAGCAGTATCTAGTTTTTCTGTATCAATTATTGAAGAGTAAAATGGTTTTTGAAGTAAACTACTATCGTCAATTCTTTTAATACCTGACACTTCTCGTGAAACATTTTCAATATTAGAAGCTGTATCAAAACCTAAGCTTGAAATTATATTATTATATGTTACAAATATCTCTTTCATTTATTCTATCAAACCAACTTTCCGTTTCCAGTCCTCAAAAAATTGAGGAAGAATTAATGACAGTTCACCTTTATCACTCACAAAAACTTGAATGGTTTCACCAGTACACACTAATTCACCTAGTGGATTGAATATTTTATAGCTAAAAATCATTTTTGCCGCTGGCGAATCTATAAACGTAGTTTCAATTTTTGCGATATCACCATATTTTAATGGTAATTTATGTTCGCAAGTTGATTTTATAATTGGCGTAACAAAACCATTTGCTTGTACATCTAAATAAGAAATACCATGTTCTCTCCCAAAAGCCTCTCTCCCATCTTCAAAATAGGTAATATAATGACCATGCCAAACAATCCCTAAAGGATCAGTCTCATTGAATCGGACTCTTATCTCTGAACTAAAACTAATTTTTTTATCACTCATACTGCTCTTTTCTTTTTATCATAAATTACGGAAATGGCTACTGTAACAATAAAAAATAGTAATAACAGTCCTATTTCAGGCAATACTTCTTTGAGTCCGCCCTGTCGTAAAAATACATCATAAAACGCATTCAATCCCCAATTCATTGGCGATATATTTGAAACCAATTGCATAAATTTAGGCATTAAAAAAACTGGAACCCAAACTCCACCAATAGCCGCTAAAATAACTACAGAAGTTGCTCCGAAAGGAGCAGATTGCTCTGGTGTGCTAGACAATGTACCTAATAAAATTCCGAAGCCTATTGCTGCTAATCCTGAAAATAATGCAACTACAAATAAGGTTATAAAATTAGAACCTACCTCTAAAGCTGGCAAACCTAAATAAGGCAATACATAAACCCCAACTGCCAACATTAATAAAAATTGCAACAAACATACAATAAGGTAAGTAATTGTCTTTCCTCCTAATACTGTTAAATAGGAAACAGGATTTGTACGCAAACGCACAAAAGTACCTTGATTTTTTTCTTTTACTATGTTGATGGATAATGGGATTACGATAAAAAATATCGCAAACAATGTCCAAGCTGGCACATTGTGTTGTGTGGAGTTTGGAATGACGGCCAACTCACCTTCTTTTGGATTAATTTCTTTGAAGGATACAAAATTAGTTGAATCTAATAAAGGATTATCCTCTGAGCTATCATCACTTAATTCTTCTTGAAATGCTTCATAAATAGATTTTGATTCTATTTTAGAAATCATTTTATCGATGTTATTTATCACCGCATTTTTAAATGATTTTTGAACCGCAGGATCAAAATACAAATTAATTTCTTTGGCTTGAATTGGTTCATTACTAACAATAGTATCTTCTTCAACACCAAACTCACTTAATATATTTGAAACATTTTGATCTACTTTCTTTTGTAAGTCAGAGCTTAGGTTTTTTGGGATGACAACTGCCAATTGATAGTTTCCTTTTAAAACAGCCGTCTTTGCAAACTCCTCTGTAATATTCTCATTATTCTCTTGTGTTACAATCTCAAAAGCATCACTTTTTTTAAGATTGTTATGAATTTCTTTAGAAATATCACCTTTATCATTGTCAACAAAAAGTATCGGAACTTTAGTATTATTTATGGTTTTAAAAGAACCGTCTTGAATTAAAGTAATGGTAATTATCAAGACCAAAGGCATCACAAAAAGAATGACCAAACCACCCATATCTCTTGACAGCAGTAACAATTCTTTGTATGTAGAGCTTATTAATTTACGCATAGTCTCTTAATGCTGAACCTGTTAATTTGATAAAAACTTCTTCTAAATTACGAGCATCCTCAGTGTTTTTAATAAGTACTTCAGGTGTCCCTGTAGAAATGATAATTCCTTGATCTATGATAGCAACTTGCGTACAAAACTTTTGTGCTTCGGTTAGATGATGAGAAGTATATATAATTGTAGTTCCGTTATTATTCAAGGTTTTTAAATGCTCTATAATTACATTTTTTGATTGCACATCTACACCTACTGTAGGTTCGTCTAAAAACAATATTTTAGGTTGATGTAAAATTCCTGCAATTAAATTCACTCTACGTTTCATCCCTCCTGAAAAAGTATCAATCTTCTTATGAGCAAATTTCTCTAAGCCTAAATAAGCTAAACTTTCAGCAACTTTAGTTTTTAAATTTTCACCTGACAAACCGTACATTGCTCCAAAATACATCAAATTTTCATGTGCTGTCAATGTTGGGTATAGAGCATATTCTTGAGGAACAACACCAATAGCTTGTTTTATTTTTTTTGCATCCTTTTTAAAGGACATTCCGTTAATTTCTAATTGACCTGAAGTTGGTTTTAACAATCCACAGAGCATAGAAATTAAGGTTGTTTTTCCTGCTCCATTAGGGCCTAACAATCCATATATTTCACCTTGTTCAATTTCTAACGTCAATTGATCTATAGAAAAAAAGTCAGTATTCTTATATTTTTTAGATACATTATTGATATGGATTACTGGTAAACTCATATTGCTTTTCTTAATTTTTTAAAAAAAACTTCTTCTCTATTTGACAGTGCTACCAATTGGTCTGCTACTTTGTTATATGCATCTATTTCTGGACTTCTATTTTTATAAATTCTAGAAGCATCAACAGCAAAATCTCGCCAAGAATTACCTATCTCGGTAATCTCATTTGACAACTCCTTTAATTTATCATTCTTTAATATGACGGCCGCTTCTTGTAAAAAAGCTCCATAAATAAACCGAAATCCGCCTCCACCAGTACCAATTTCTTCTTGCATTCTCACTATTTGTCCTAAATAATGATTTGCGATCTTCTTTCCTTTCTTAACGGGCCATTTTCTTATCAACTTAGCCACCAAACGCATTCCTTTTACACCAACTATAGGTACAGGAGCCAGCATATCTCTACAGGTACTTTTAATTCCGATTTTGATAGCTTTTTCTAAATTCAGTTCTTTTGGATATTGAATAGGATAATAAATATGCCCTTTAGGGGCAAAAGCACCTTTGGCAAAACGCACCAATTCTAACTCTTTTTCAGTCAATGTGGTCGTTGTTTCCATTACAGGATCACTAATTAAATACGTATCATTTTCTTTTCCATACACCACCATATTATGTGCATTGAAATGAAAACGGTATTCATCTGGGAAATAAGATAAATGGTATACGCCTACTTGTAAACCAACCGGATTATTATTTTGTAGCTCAGCATCCAATGTCAATTGAGCTTTCTTTTTATCTTTAAATTTATAGCGTTTTATTTTTATACCCAGCCTTTTCGCAAAACGCTTGAATATAAAACCTGGTATAGGTCTAAAACTTATTGCAGGGCCATGATTCACCTTTAAAAACGGAATGTAAACAAAGAATAGACCTGAACCAATACCAAAAACCATAGGCTCACTAATATTATGGCCTCTATGCTTTAATAAATTAGAAACTACGCCATTTTCACAATGTGCGGATTGATGATGTGTAAAATCTATCTTCATTATTCTTTATTAATATCTTGTAATTGTTCTATGGAAATTGAAAAAACTTCAGCATATTTACTTAATATTTTTTGACTTAACTTACTAAAAACAGCTGGTTTAAAATGTCTTTTCACTCTCCATTGCCACAAACCCATATAGCTAGCTAAAATTGGTACATCCATTTTATGAACTTCCATATAATATTCTATCGGACTTGTTTGATTATTAAAAACCATCTTTTTTGCTTTTTCAATACGTTCTTTAATATCTTCAATGGCATTATTCAACGCAATGGTTTTAGGATCCCAACCAGAGCTATTGGCTGTGGTATATTCTCCATTTTCATCAACGGCATAACAAAGCTCTCTAAAACTAGCAGATTCTAAATTGCTTTTATCTTGTGGAACTTCACTTTCCTTCATTGTATTATACTTCTTGAATTAACAAATTCATTTCACTTTCAGCCAATAGTACTACACCACATTTAATCACACATTTTATGGCACAGATACTATAAGAATCACTATCAAATCTTGAAACTAAATTGGCTTTCGTTATTATCGTTTGACTGACTGAGGGTAATTCATGAATTTTAACCGATTTAATTGCACTAATAAAACCTATAAGCTCATTACTATCTCCTTCAGTATCCTCTTCATGAAAAAAACTTTTACCAACAATTCCTGAACAGGTTTGTGCCGCATTCTCTATCAAACCTGTTTCTGTTAATTTGCCATCAACAACAAAAATACAATCTGAGGTGATTCTAAAACTAGTTTCAATAGATTCTGCAAGAACATTATACATGGTATCTACCATTAACATAGGTTTTCTATGTGGTAAAAACTTTTTAATATTGGCAATATGATGCTCTGAACTTTCCAAATTATTTAGCAATCACTGTTTTCATTTCACTGGTAGCGATAATCTCACCAGACAAAGTTGCCTCAATGGTTACTAAGGTTACACCCATAATTTCATGTAAAACAGAAACTGTAGTGATTAATTGATCATTTAGTTTGGGCAATTTAAGAATTTCTACGCTCTTTATAGAACCAATATAACCAGTTGGAGCTGGTTTATGTAGTAAAAAGTATTGATAACCTGTGTGCAAAGCTACGGTTTGTGCCATATGTTCTATAAGACCTGGCTCTGTAAAATAGTTGTCTTTAGTAAAAATATTATCAGCTGTTACCGTCAAACCAGACACCACAGCTTTCTCTGAATAATGCAATAGCTTGTCTACCATTACAAAAGGATACTTCTGAGGAATTAAGCCTATAATACTAATATTAGTTGGTATGTTTGGCTCAAACGCACCCATTTAGCAAACCGTTAAAAGTGTATATGAATACGAAAATCTAGCACTTTCTGGGACTGATAATAAGAGCTTATCTCCTTTATTTAATTTGCCTGAATTCACCAATTCTTCTACCATAATATAAATAGAGGCAGCACCAACATTACCTATTTGATCTAAATTCATAAACCATCTTTCGTAAGGTATTTCAACACCTTGTACAATCATCTCTTCATACAATTTTTCTTTAAAATAGTATGAAGAAACATGCGGCAAATAATAGGTAACATCAGAAGGTTTAATACCATGTTTTTCAATGGCACTTTTTAAACTTTCAACACCTTTTACTAGAATATTCTCTCCTAAGAGTTTCACATCTTGCTTCATGGCAAACAAAGATTTCTCACTCCATTCATGTGCTGAAAATTCACTCCAAGGTTTTAAATGTCCGTTTTCTAATTTATCAGCTCCTGCATACATACAAGTTTCTAACTCATGTGCATAAGAAAAGCCTTCCATCCATTCAATTTTTAAAGGGCATTTTCCTTTGGGTTCACTTTCTAGTAAAAAAGCTCCAGCCCCGTCAGAAAGCATCCAACGTAAAAATTCTTTATTAAAAGCAATAATAGGTTGTTCTTCTAATTCTTTGAGGTGATTGATTTCATCTTCAAAAGTAGTTGACATCATCCAAGAAGAAGTGCGTTCTGAACCTGCACAAACTGCATTATTTACCTGTTCAGATTTTATAGCCATAAAACCATATTTCAACGCATTCATACCTGAGCAACAAGCCCCAGAAGGAGAATTGATTTCAAGATTTCTATTCTTTAAAAAGCCGTGAACCATAGCCGTATGTGATGGTAAAATTTGATCTGGGCTAGAAGTACCACAAGAAAGTAGTTCAATATCTTTAGTTGTAAACTCATCATCACATAACAATTCAATGGCTTCTTTAGTCAACTGAGCATTATTATGTGTAATATTACCTTTATCATCAATAGCATAATATCGGCTTACAATTCTATTATTTCGCAAAACTATACGTCTTGCTTTAGAAGTTTTACCATTTAAAAACCCTAATTTCTCTTCCATTTCATCATTAGAAACTGGCTCATTAGGTAGGTATTTTGCAATTCTCGTTATATAAACGTCTTTCATTCTTTGGTTCTACTGTTTTTGGTTAACAGACGCGTAATACTTTTGGTCTTTTTTTATTTTTCCTAAAAAAGGCAAATAAGTCAACAAAAATACAATAAAAACAATTGGGGCAATGAACCAAATCGCAAATTTTAAATATTTATTAAAATAACCAATCCATTTTAACCGTTTTTTCTCTCCTGGCTTTCCTTTTTTAATAATTAGATTCGCCCATTTCCTGAAAAGAACATTGGCTCTTTTATCGACTAAAACTAAAAATGGATTTATATATACCGCTCCAATTTTCAGTAAGTTGTCTTGCAAATTTTGATAATTATTTTGCAACAAGCCATCTAAAATTGGTTTGCCGAATTTGGTAGCCTCATTAATATCCTTTTGCGAAACACCAGGCTTTGGAAACATACCTAAATACGATTCTTTTTTACCACTGAACATCCATTTTTCAATGGTTATTACACTTACATGATTTATATGACGGTCAATCAAAACAATATTACCAACTAGTTTTGCTTGAACATTATTTAATAGAACCTTCATTTTTTCTTGAGCTTGAATCCACATATTTCTACACCCAATTACAGTAACGACTGGAGTATTTTTTAATATAACTTTGGCTTCATCAGATTTTAAAAAGGAATTGATTGGAATAGATGGAGTTAAGTACCATATCTGATACGCTAAAATGACCAAATCGTATTTTTTTGAAAGCACTTCTGAATTCGCTTCTTCTAAATCACAAGGTATTTGTAAAAATGACTCAGGAAAAGCATCAAAAAAATTATCTTTTTTCCAAGGGAAATTGTAATCATTGACGGGCTTAACTTTATGATAATCAATAGAAATTTCACTAGATTTTTCTAAGTCTTGTACCACATTTTGAGCAATTTCTAACAATTGACCAGATTGGGTATAATAAACAACTAATACGTTCTTCATAGGCTAGTTTTTCCAGAAATCAAAATAATTAAACCATTGTAATGGATATTGTTTCAAAATCCATTCTATACTTTCTGTGTAATTTTTCAGCAAACCTTGAGCATCTCTATTTTTAGCTTTCGCAATACGTGTATATAAATGATAATGCTTATTGGTTTCTTTCATTACATAAACAAAAGCCACAGGGACTTTTAAGCGTGAGGCTAATAAAAATGGTCCTGCAGGGAATTTAGCTTCTTCACCTAATAATTCTTCGGTCATACAACGTGTTTCTTCAAAATACCGATCACCTGTAAAACAGATAAGCTCATTATTACTCAGTGCATTATTAATTTCAAATATATGTGATAAATCTTCTTTAATCAAAATAAGTTTTATGTTTGACTCTTCAGTAACCGATTCTAAATAGGCTTTAATATCACTATGTTCTTGATCAGTAGTCACAATATTAATTTGAGAATTGATATCTACTTCTTTAAAAAAGAACTCCGCTATTTCAAAATTACCAACATGAGCACTGATAAGTATGCCTCCATTTTTATTCTTTAGCATTTCAATTATTTTCTCACCTCCATCAAATTCGTAGGTGAATTTATCTCGAAGACCAGATCTAATTGCAATTTTATCAATAATGGTTTGTCCAAACCTATAATAGCTAAGATAAACGCTAAAACTACTTTTAAAACTTGAATAATGAAGTTTGGTTTTAAAATATAAATAGGAAGCTTTGGTTCCTTTTGAAGAAAAAAGTAAAAAATAAAATGCCACAAAATATAGGATAAAATACGCTGAGCCAATACCCAACGTTTTCATAAAAAAAATAAATATTCTATAGCCAACTACCGAACCTCTAGATTTGCCTTCCCACTGAGCCATTAAATACTTTTTTAATTCATTTTTTGATGTATTAAATCGTAAAAATTTTGAAGTGTGTTTACTTTAGAAAAATCTTCAGCTTTTAGTTTGACATTAAAATTAGATTCTACTGCAACCACAAGATCTACATAATCTAAACTATCTAATTCTAAGGTGTCTTTCAGGTTAGCCTCAGGTTTGATATCTTCACTTTCAACTTCAAATTCGTCTATAAGAAACTCATTTATTTTACTAATAATTTCATCCTTATTCATGTGCTACTACTATTTAAACTTTTTAACGACTATTGCAGAATTGGTACCTCCAAATCCGAAAGAATTCGACAAAAATACATCAATTTTTTTATTTATAGTTTGTTTGACTAAATTTAATTTTGCGGAGTCTTCATCTGTTTCTTCTAAATTTATATTGGGTGCAATAAATGAGTTTTCCATCATTAAAAGTGAGTAAATAATTTCACTTGCACCAGCCATCCAACACTCATGTCCAGTCATTGATTTAGTTGAGCTCACATAAGGACATTTCTCACCAAAAACATTAAATATTGCTTTGGCTTCATTCTGATCACCAACAGGAGTTGATGTTGCATGAGCATTCACATAATCAATTTGTTCAGGCAATACGTTTGCTTGATCTAAGGCTTTTTTCATGGCTCTTGAAGGCCCATCAACATTGGGAGTAGAAATATGATCTCCATTTGATGAAAAACCGTAACCAACAACTTCGCCATAAATAGTTGCTCCTCGTTTTTTAGCAGACTCATAACTCTCTAATACTAAAGATGCTCCACCACCACTTGGTATCAATCCATCTCTATTTTTATCAAAAGGTCTTGATGCTTTTATCGGATTTTCATTTGTAGAAAATACACCCAACCCATCAAAACTACCCATGGCAAATTTATTTACCTCTTGGGCACCTCCACAAATAATCATGTCTTGCAATCCGCTTTTAATCAAATGAAAACCTAAGCCAACCGAATGAGACCCGCTTGCACAAGCTGCACTAACTGTCAAATTGATTCCCTTTAGTTTAAAAATAGTAGCCAAATTCATCGTTACCGTAGAATTCATACTCTTAAAAATAGCTCCAGACCCCACCAAAGTGGTGTCCTTTTTCTCTCTTACAATATCAATAGATTCAATGATTGACCTTGCCGTACTGTCATTCCCAAATAATATTCCAACTTCATTTGCTTCTAAAAAATCTTGATCAACTCCTGCATTTTCCAACGCCTCAACGGTTGCTAAATACGCATATTGAGCTTCTTCGCCCATGCTTATACGCTGTCTTCGGGTTAGCATTTTCTTTAAATTCGGTTCTGCAACCTTTCCTGTTAAAGAAGAACGGTATCCGAAATCTTCTCGATCTTGATCAAATACTATTCCTGATTTACCAGCATACAAAGACTCTTTAACCTCTTCTAAATTACTCCCTATACAAGAGTAAATACCCATACCTGTGATTACAACTCTCTTCATTTTATACGTTAAGAATAAATTCCTCCATTAATATTTATGACTTCACCTGTGATATAGGATGCTTTTTTTGATGCTAGAAACGACACTAAATCTGCCACTTCTTCTGCTTCACCAAACCTATTTACTGGTATCATTTTTTTTAATTCCTTTTCATCTAATTCTGCTGTCATATCTGAATTGATAAACCCAGGAGCTACTGCATTTACAGTGATTTTACGTTTTGCAACTTCTTGTGCCAATGCTTTTGTCGCAGCTACAACGGCACCTTTTGCCGCAGAATAATTGGTTTGCCCTGGTGTACCTTTAACACCTGAAACAGAAACAATATTGATAATTCTACCATATCTATTACTTAGCATTTTTTGTATCAAATGATTGGTAACATTAAAGAATCCATTCAAACTGGTATTAATTACTTGATGCCAATCATCAGCAGGCATCCACATAAACAAACCGTCTTTTGTAATTCCTGCATTATTAACGATCACTTCAATTATTGCCCCTTCATTATCTTGCATCCATTGATCTAAAGTGCTTTTAACGGCATCCGCATTAGCGACATCAAACTGAATAATCTCACCTGTATTTCCTTTTTCTTGCACTAGCTTTAATGTATCGTCAGCTGCAGATTTATTAGAATGGTAATTGATTAAAATATGATAGGTGGTGTCTTCAGCTAATTTTGTGCAAATTGCTTTACCAATACCTCTCGACCCTCCTGTAACTAATACACACTTCATACATCTTAATTTATTAAATCAGAAACATCTCCCGTCAACCATCTCATCCGCTAAAAATGTCTGGCAAACATTTTCTTAATGTTCTGTTCTATTTTATTTCAACAAACGGTTCAGCTCTATTAAACCAAGTGTCTTTTAGTAAATTCCCTTTGGTATCGATAAAACCCCATTTTTTCTTTGAACCAACTCTTACCAATCCATCAACAAAACCTTTGTCATTTCCTTTTGAAAACATAGCAAAAGGGCTAAAAGTACTGATAGCGTATTTATCTTCAATAACCATCTCACCTGTTTTATTAATAAAGCCCCATAATTTTGAAATTTTTACAGGAGCCAACCCATCTTTACTAAACAATTCTGCATCTCTAAATTTTTCTGGAATTACCATTTCACCTTTTTCATTAATATATCCCCATTGTTTTCCATTGGTAGTTACTGGTGCTAGACCATTTGAAAAAGCTCTTACCTTTTTATATTGAGGTTCAATCACCCATTCTCCTTTTCTATTGATAAAACCAACTTTTTTATCCTTATTATTAGCATAGGTCAATTCTTCCCCATTTCTGAAGTCCCAAATTTTCAAAGTTCCTTCTACTTTGGTAAAAGTTCCATTACTAATAATACCATGTACTTCATCTTTTTTTGCAGTGATTATTCCTTCTGAAAAAACACCAAGTCCTTGGTAAATAGGTTCTATAATTATTTTTCCACTTTTATCAATTAATCCCCAAAACTCGCCGACTCTCACTTTAGCATGTCCATTTCTAAAAGCCTGAATTTTAGTATACTTTGGCTCAAGAACCACTTCGCCTTTTGCATTGATTAAACCTGTAAGATCTCCTCTTCTTATGAAAGCTATACCACCTTTAAAATCGAAAATTTTGTCTGATGGAGGCATTTTAACCTCTTCACCGCTTTTATTGATATAAAACCAACGCTTATTACTTTCTACAACTGCGATATCACTATCAAAGGCTTTCGCTCTACCAAATGTAGGTTCAATAATTACGTCACCTTTGGCATTGATAAATCCCCATTTACCATCTTTCAATACAGCAGCAACATTGTCAGAGAAACTACTTGCTTTAGCATAAATAGGTTGGACTAACCATTCACCACTTTCAGTGATAAAACCATAGCTTTTACCTTGAGCAGCCAACGCTACTTTCTGTGCCATCAATGATTGACTCATGATGGTTATTATGAGTATACATATTATTTTATTCATGGGATAAATTTTTAAATTTTATGAAGTAATAAATTACTTAAAAAAAATGAATCTACAAAACCTAGATGATACTAATTATTAGTTTCCATCAAATATTTTTTAACAGCACCTACATAAGGATACATAATTACATCTTCTTTAAAAGCAGGTACTAGATTACGAATGGCATCAAACATACTTTTTGTACTTGAAGATACTTTGTCTTGAAATTGCAAATATTCAATTGCTTGAATGATAGTTATCATTTCAATAGCCACCACTTCATAGGAGTTTTCTATCACTTTTTTAGTCATCAAAGCTGCATTTGTACCCATACTTACAATATCTTGATTGTCATTGTTGTTAGGGATACTATGTACATACATTGGGTTTGACAAGGTTTGATTTTCTGCGGTGGTTGAAGTTGCTGTAAATTGCACACCTTGCATACCAAAATTCAGTCCTAATTGTCCTAAATTCACAAATGGAGGCAGAATATCATTCAATTTAGAATTTAATAAATAATTCAATTGACGCTCAGACAACATCGACATTTTTGTAGTTACTATTTTTAGCTTGTCCATTTCTAAAGAGACATAATCTCCATGAAAATTCCCTCCATGATATACATGCTTTCTCTCAACATCAACAATAGGATTGTCATTTGCAGAATTCACCTCTTCAATTAATATTTTACGGACACTTTTTAAGGTGTCTAACACAGGTCCTAAGATTTGAGGTACACAACGTAAAGAATAATATTCTTGTACTTTTTCTTTAAAAACAGGACTGTTCGCATTTGCATTGTACAAATATGCTTCTCTATTTCTTATCAATGTGCTATCTTTTAAATGCTCTCGCATCTTTTCAGCAACCTCTTGTTGTCCTTTATGTTTTTTTGTATTGTTTAATTCTTCTGATAAATGATCGTCATACGCTTCAACAACTTCGTTGATTGCAGATGAACATTTCAATACCCAATTTAACAAACGTTCAGTATAAATTACATTTACAATACCAACACCTGTCATTACAGAAGTACCATTCATTAAGGCTAAACCTTCTCTTAATTCTACATTAATTGGTTGTAAGTTTTCTAATTCAAAAACTTCTTGGGTCGCTCTTTTTTCTCCTTTATAGAAAACCTCTCCTTCTCCAATTAAAACTAATGCTAAATGAGCCAATTGTACCAAATCTCCGCTGGCACCCACACCTCCATGCTCATATATCAATGGCGTAATATCTCTATTGATTAATTTTGTCATTAATTTTACAACTGAAACATGCACTCCAGAATTCCCAAGACTTAAGGTATTTAATCTCGCCAGCATTGCAGCCTTCACATACATATTCGGAATAGGGTTACCAACTCCTGACGCATGACTTCTAATTAAATTATACTGTAGCTGAACCCTGTCTTTATCTTTAATTTTATATTGAGCCATGGGGCCAAAACCTGTATTCACACCGTAAATAACTTTATTCTCAGAAAATTCTTTTAAAAATTTAAAACTGTTTTCGACCCTTGCAAGTAATGAGCTGTCTAATTCAATAGCCCTATTATTAAAAATTACTTCGTAAAAATCTTTTAAATTTAATTCTCCTTTAAGTGTCAACATTAATTGGGGTTTATTTTGGTATATTTCTTACAAAAATATAGTTTTAAAACGCCAAATTTAATACTTTTACAGAGAAATACCATAAATAAAAAATGAATACCGAAAATGTAGATGTTTTAGTTATAGGAGCTGGTCCATCAGGCTGTGTTTCAGCTTCTTATTTAAAGAATAACAATATTGATGTTAAAATTGTGGAAAAATCAAAATTCCCTCGATATGTTATTGGTGAAAGCTTACTACCAAGATGTATGGATCATTTTGAAGAAGTTGGGCTTTTAGATGCTTTAAAAAAACAAGGTTATCAAGTAAAAAAAGGAGCTAGATTTTTAAAAGGAGAGAAAGTTTGTAATTTTGATTTTAGCAAAAAATTTACTGAGGGTTGGGACTGGACTTGGCAAGTACCTAGAGCTCATTTTGACAATGTACTCGCTGAAGAAACACAAAGAAAAGGTGTGCCTATTGATTTTGAAAATGAAGTTATTGATGTAACTTTTGAAGGCTCAAACTCTAAAACAACAGTAAAAGATAAAGACGGAAACATCAAATACATCAATGCAAAATATATTATTGATGCCAGTGGTTACGGAAGAGTTTTACCGAGAATTTTAGACCTCATAAAACCCTCTTCTTTACCTAAACATTCATCCATTTTTACGATAACAAAAGATGTAAATCGCCCAAAAGGTGATGAAGGTACACTTATTACCTTTGATATTGTTAAAACACAAGCATGGCTCTGGGTAATTCCTTTTTCTGATGGCACCACAAGTATTGGTTTTGTAGGCCCAACAGAATTTATCAATTCTTATAAAGGCACCTCAACCGAAATGCTTGAAGAAATGCTTCAACTTTCAAGTTATTTTAAAGATAGATTCAAAGGTGTTTCACATGTGTTTGAACCAAAAATTATTCAGAATTTCTCAACCGCTGTAAAACAAATTTATGGTGATGGCTATATTTTAACCGGGAATAGCGGTGAGTTTTTAGATCCAATTTTTTCATCAGGAGTTACCTTTGCTACAGAAACTGGCTTGTTAGCAGCTAAAATGGTTGCTAAAATAATAAAAGGCGAAACAGTAAATTTAGAAAAGGAATATGTAGCACCTGTTCAATTTGGCGTTGATGTGTTCACCTCTTATGTCAATGAATGGTATTCAGAAAATTTACAAAAACTCTTTTTCCACCGACCTGAAAACCCTGAAATTAAAGAAAAAGTTTGTGCGGTTTTGGCAGGTTATGTTTGGGATAAAACCAATCCGTTTGTAAAAAAACACGATAGAGTTGTTAGTTCTATGGCACATTTGATTGACTTAGAAGTTGAGCAACAAAAAAAAACTGCTAATTAGTAATTAACAGCTTTTCATTACGATATTTATTTCGTTTACTTAGAAACTTTTTTTATGCTTTTAGCAATATTCTTCGCTAATTTCGCATAACATTCTGAGATTCTATATCCAGAATCATAATCATATCCCATTGCTCCATATCCTTGAACTTTACTGTATTTACCAGACAATAAAATATTTATGGGGTTTACCGTTTCATACACAGTAATGACAGCATCTATTTCTGAATTTCTCCTTACAACTCCAACATTATAACCTGCATACATTCTAGTTGTATGAATCTTAATAGTATATTTTGCGTCTTTATTTTTTTTATCAACCTTTACTTCTGTATCGCTAAACCTTTTATTAAATGATTCAATAAATTTAGGCTCATATCTATTTGGTCTGTCATCAAACCAAGATTTTTTAAATATTTCTCCTGCTCCTACTTCCTTTTGTTCTCTTATCCATTTTATCTTTTAAAAATTCTTCTTCAGAGTCGTATTTAGAACTATTCTATCATTAACATTTTATTTTACACATTATTATATATTTAGAGTATATAATTCTTATTTTTGTTCAAATCCTAAAAACAAACACTTTGTCTGATTATAAACTAGGTCTTGATTATGCATTAACACAAGACAAAAACGACAAATTAGCATCCTATAGAAATCAATTCCATATCCCGAAAGATAAGAACGGAAAGGATTGGTTGTATTTTACAGGAAACTCTTTAGGCTTACAGCCCAAAACCACACAAGCATATCTTCAACAAGAACTAGATGATTGGGCTAACTTTGGTGTAGAAGGTCATTTTGAAGCCAAGAATCCATGGCTGCACTATCATGAGTTCTTAACTGAATCAATGGCAAAAATTGTAGGAGCAAAACCTATTGAAGTGGTCATTATGAATACACTTACCACTAACCTACACTTATTAATGGTGTCTTTTTATCAACCCACAACAACCAAGTATAAAATTGTTATTGAAAGTGATGCTTTTCCGTCTGATAAATATGCTGTAGAATCACAATTAAAATTCCATGGGTTTGATGCTGAAGACGGATTAATTTTATGGAAACCTAGAGCAGGTGAAGATCTCTTACGTATCGAAGATTTAGAAACTATCTTAGAAGAACAAGGTGATGAAATTGCACTATTACTAATTGGTGGTGTAAATTATTATACCGGTCAGTTTTTAGATCTAAAAAAAATTGCAACATTAGGTCACGCTAAAGGATGTATGGTGGGTATTGACCTAGCTCATGGTGCTGGAAACATTCAACCCAATTTACACGAATCAAATGTAGATTTTGCAGCTTGGTGCACCTATAAATATTTAAACTCTGGGCCAGGAAGCTTGGGCGGACTCTTTGTTCATGAAAAGCATGCCTATAATAAAGAGTTAAAACGTTTTGCTGGCTGGTGGAACCACAATAAAGAAACACGCTTTAATATGCGACAACCTTTTGACGTGTTGGCAGGTGCAGAAGGCTGGCAACTCAGCAATCCTCCTATCCTATCCATGGCTGCAATTAGAGCTTCATTAGATTTATTTAATGAGGTTGGTATGGATGCCTTGCGTACTAAATCTAAAAAACTAACGGGCTATTTTGAGTTTTTAATCAATAGTTTGGATAATGACAGTATAAAAATAATAACGCCATCCGATCCTGAAGAAAGAGGTTGTCAATTATCAATTCAAGTTACTAATGCCGATAAAAAATTGCATAAAAAATTAACCGAGGCACATATCATTACTGATTGGCGTGAACCAGATGTAATCCGCTGTGCACCCATGCCATTATACAATTCGTTTCAAGATGTATATTTAATGGTAGAAAAACTAAAAGAAATCTTAAATGAAAACTAAAAATACTATTCATATTATTGGTGGCGGACTTTGCGGGTCACTCCTAGCCTTACGCTTAGGACAACGAGGAAATAAAATTAAAGTTTTTGAAAAACGTCCTGATTTACGTAAAACAGATATTAGTGCTGGTCGCTCAATAAATCTTGCTTTCTCTGACAGAGGCATCAAAGCCATGAGAATGGTTGATATTCTTGATAAAGTAATGCCACTTTGCATCCCAATGAATGGTAGAATGTTACATGACCTTGAAGGAAACACGACCTTAGCTCCTTATAGCGGTAGAGACCATGAATACATCAATTCTATCTCTCGTGGCGGACTCAATGCTCTATTATTAGATGAAGCTGAAAAATTAGACAATGTCACCATCCATTTCAATCATAAATGTACCAAGGTAGATTTTGAAAAAGGCATTTCACATTTTTACAATTATGAAGATAAAACTGAGTTTACCAAACAAGCCGATGTTATTTTTGGTACAGACGGAGCTGGTTCTGCATTGCGAAAAAGTTACTATCTAGAAAAGAAATTTTTATTTAGTTTTTCACAAAACTACTTGACACATGGCTATAAAGAATTGAGTATTCTCCCAACAGAAAAAGGAGAGTTTAAAACCTATAAAAACGCTTTACACATTTGGGCAAGAGGCGATTTTATGTTGATTGCATTACCAAATCTTGACGGAAGCTTTACCGTTACTTTATTTTTAAGTTTTGACGAAGGCGAGTATAATTTTAATAATTTGACCACTAAAGAACGTGTGTTAGAGTTTTTCACCATCTACTTTAAGGATGCTTTAGA
>VAPK010374293.1_pt1 | contig 17146 bp, 17 predicted proteins | sample 3395031 | NCBI WGS metagenome assembly VAPK01 (sample SAMN08290443, study PRJNA428436) | hydrothermal vent metagenome | isolation source: Deep-sea hydrothermal vent chimney 1 | place: Pacific Ocean: Juan De Fuca Ridge
AAAAGCTTTAAGAAAAATGCCTCGCATTTGGCGATGGATGATGTGAAAGATTCGATTCGGGAATTGGCGCATTATCGGGAACATTTTATTAAGTTGCCTGAGAAACCTTAAATTACATTAATGAGAAATGAAAAGAAAATCCTTTTTGAATCTTGCAAAATAGTTCAATCATTAATTACAAAATTATATGAGAAAGCGCCAGACAATGTGACTTTTGAGCAAGCTGGAATGCGCAATGGTTTGGAAGTGGTTGCTGACTACCTTAAACACAGCGAAGTGGAAATAGCGTTAGAACATTTACTGTATATGATTAATGAGTCCGATATTACTTGCCCTTCAGACGTAAAAGAAAATCTATCTAAAATAACAAAAAAATACAAACTCGAAGATATCGGTTCTTCTTAAATATTTTGTCATGCCGACCGTAGCGGAGGCATCTTAATCCGTGTTCAAGATCTCTCCGCTACGGTCGAGATGACAAGCTCCTTGATTTAGTTTCTGCTCTTTCAACCAACCGCCCCGCTTGGTTCATCACATGAAAAATACTATGTTGCTCCATCACGCCATTCACCAATGAGGAACCCGGGCCTGTCGCATAAATAGCAACATCTTCTGCGCCATGGGTTTCAATCGATTGTGGCACTAATACAGCAGAATGATAGTTAGGGTCGGTGGTGTCCACCTCCGTTAAATCAACCCGCCCCGCCTTTATTTCGGTGTCATAAATTGCATCGGCGCTATCTGCATCGGGCAAATATTTAAAGCCACGACCATTGGCATAGCCCACGGTCGTATAAGGCAGTCCATCTTCGGCGAGGGCATCTGCTGATTCTGGATTGCCTGCTGCATCATTCGTTTTTACTTTGCCTAAAATCGGGTTGCCACGAGTGGGGTAACCACCCAATGTAAACACATGGCTATGATCGGCGGTGACGATGATTAAGGTTTCTGTGGGATCAGTATTCTCATAGGCAGCTTCAACGGCTTTGGCAAGCTCAATAGTGTCTTCTAAGGCGCGATAGGGATTGGTGGCATGGTGTGCGTAATCTATCCGCCCGGCTTCGACCATTAAGAAAAATCCCTGTTGATTTTGCTGTAATAGACTAATCGCTTTTGCTGTCATTTCGGTTAACGATGGCTGCGCTTGGCGATCGGTTTCGTAATCCATATGGGAATCGCTGAATAAGCCCAGTAAATGATCTACATTATTCACGGCTTCAAGTTCTGATTTCGAGCGCGCATAGGCGGCATGTTGATACTGCGCTAGCCATTCCTGCGTAAGATCACGTCCATCTTGTCGCTTGCCCGCATCGCCACTCAAGAAGTTACGCCGCCCACCACCGAGAATCACTTCTAAGCCATCCACTTGCGGCGCGCTATGAGTAAAGCGTTGTGGCAAGTTTATTAGCTGCAGGGCAATATCATCGCAACCCGTAGCATACGCTAGTTTTTCACCTTCACCATCATATTCAAAGTTACGATCCATGCTATGTGCATAGGTTGCTGCTGGCGTGGCATGGGTAACGCGGGCAGTAGTCACCACACCGGTTGCCATACCAATAATCTCGGCATATTCCAGTGCGGTGAGCATGTCATTGCCTGCTTGACTGCGACAATCACCACGGATCACTTGTTGATTCACACTGATTAATCCTGCTTTGGTTTTAACGCCGGTCATCATCGCACTCATCGTGCCCGCTGAATCAGGCGTTTGCTGATTGGTGTTATAGGTTTTAGATAAGGCAAGATGTGGAAAGGTTTCGAAAAATAAATTGTTTTCTTCTCCTGTATGGCCTTGCTGTTGCCCTGCGAGAATACGGGCGGCAGTGACTGTCGAGATCCCCATGCCGTCGCCGATAAATAGGATGATATTTTTAGCCTGCTTATTGGCCATCTCTCCGGCTCGTTGTGCCTGCTCCTGATTCTGGATTATTTGTGATTCACCTTGTTGATACCATTCTGCGGCAATCTGTGGATCAGCAGTCACTTTTAATGCTGTTTTATGATCGACTATCTGGCAGGCTGTTAACATGCTCAAACAAGCCGCTAGCAAAATTATTTTTATTTTAATCATGTTGTTCTAATGCCCATGCTACATGTTCTCTTACTAATTCAGAGGGATCGGATTGTCTGGTATTCAAGCCTGCAATAATCGCATCACTGGTATCTGCATTGCCTAATGCCACTGCAATATTCCGCAGCCAAGCTTCATGGCCAATTCGCCTGATGGGGCTGCCTTCTAGCCTTGATAAAAAATCGGCTTCCGTCCACGCAAATAAATCTAATAATTGGGGTGAATCAAGCCCTTGCCGCGGTAAATAATCGCTTTCTACCGTGGCTTGCGCAAATTTATTCCACGGACACACCAGCTGGCAATCATCGCAACCATAAATCCGATTACCCATGGCTTTGCGAAATTCGATGGGAATGCTCTCACGCAATTCAATCGTGAGATAGGAAATACAGCGACGGGCATCCACCTGATAAGGCGCAACAATCGCTTGGGTGGGGCAAATATCAATACATGCAGTACAGCTGCCACAATGATTTTCTCCTGCGGCTGTTTCAGGTAAAGGTAAATCGGTATAAATCTCACCTAAAAAGAAATAGGAACCATGCGCTCTATTAAGCACATTGCTATGTTTTCCGATCCAGCCCAAACCCGATTTCTCCGCCAACGCTTTTTCTAAAATCGGCGCACTATCACTAAATACACGATAGCCCATTTCGCCCACTTCTTGTTCAATTCTGCTGGCGAGTTTTTGTAGCCGTTTTCGCATTAGCTTGTGATAATCCCTCCCCAGCGCATAACGGGATATATAGGCTTTACTTGCATCTTCAATCACAGACCACGGCTCAACCGCCAATTCTGGCCAATAGTCCATCCGCGCAGTAATAACACGAATCGTACCCGGTAATAATTCTTCTGGGTGGCTTCGCAGGCTACCATGGCGTTCCATATAATCCATTTCACCGTGAAAACCGGCTGCTAACCAAGCTGAAAGCGCCTCATCTGCCTCAGCAAGATCAATATTGCTTATGCCAAGCTGTTGAAAACCAAGTTCTTTCCCCCAAGATTGCATTTTATCCGGCAAATTGTCTATGTTTTTCTCTCCCATGCAGGCTATTATAGACTGAAGTATATAGAGAGAATATATTATGATCACACTGCCCCACTCACTTTTTTCAGCGGCACAAACACAAGAAATTGACCGCGCTGCAATAGAAGATTATGACATTCCTGGTTCTGAGCTGATGGCGCGCGCTGGCGAAGCCGCATTGGCGACGATTAAAAGCCATTGGAAACAAGCACAACGCATCTTGATCTTATGCGGCACAGGTAATAATGGCGGCGATGGTTTTGAATTAGCACGGCAGGCATTGGATGCTGATTTACGCGTGTTTGTATATGAGCTCAGTTCAGAACAGGAATTGAATGAAACTGCGGCCGCAGCGCGGGTGGCTTTGCTTAAGGCGGGTGTTGAAATCAATCCTTTCCATAGCGATGCCTTACGCTCGGCTGATTTGATTGTGGATGCCTTATTCGGCACCGGTTTAGATCGCAACCTACCCACTGAAGCTGAAGCCGTGATACAGGTCATCAATAATTCTCGCACACCTGTTTTATCGCTCGATATGCCATCAGGCTTACATCCTGATACGGGTATTCCGATGACCCTTGCCGTACATGCGACGGTTACGTTAAGCCTCTCAGGCCTCAACCAAGGTTTATTTACCGGTGTAGGCCCTGATTACGTCGGTGAAATTGTATTCAATTCCCTACAAATCCCACCTGCTATTTATGCTGCCACCCCTAAATCCGCACGACGCGTTGGCCTAGAAGACTTTGTTGAACGCCTATCGCCAAGACAGCGCACAGGCCATAAAGGGCTGTATGGCCACCTACTGATTATTGGTGGCGACCACGGTATGCCTGGTGCACCACGCATGGCTGCGGAGGCTGGCGCACGCGTAGGTGCAGGCCTGGTCAGTATCGCCACCCGCCCCGAACATGCCATGTCTTTGAGTATTGCCCGTCCAGAATTAATGTGTCATGGCGTCGAAACAGCGGATGATCTTGACCCGCTGCTCGAACGTTGTAATGCTATTGCTATTGGCCCAGGATTGGGTCAATGCCAATGGGGACAAGATTTACTGGATCGTGCACTTGCTAGTGGAATCCCCATTGTCATTGATGCCGACGCGCTGAACTTAATCAGTAAGAAAGATTATCACCATGACCACTGGATCATCACCCCACACCCAGGCGAAGCCAGCCGCCTACTCAATAAAGATGATTTAGAACAAAATCGTTTTGATACCGTTAAAGCGCTGCAAAAAGAATATGGGGGTGTCACCGTCTTGAAAGGCGCCAGCACATTAATTAATGCAGGTGAACCCGATGCGCTTACCCGTCTCTCTATTTGGGGCAATCCAGGTATGGCCAGCGGCGGTATGGGTGACGTACTCACCGGCACCATCGGCGGCTTGCTCGCACAAGGTATTAGTCAGTTTGAAGCCGCCTGTCTAGGGGTGACGTTACATGGCATGGCAGGTGATCAAGCCGTTCAGGAAAATGGCGAACGTGGTTTATTAGCAACCGACCTCATGCCTTATCTGCGCCGCTTATCTAACCTGATCTATGCCGAGTAACTATGATTTAGTCGATGAAGCCGCCACACTTCGTTTAGGAGAACAACTCGCAATACATTGCCCCCCGCAACAAACGACTTTGCACCTACAAGGCGAACTGGGTGCTGGAAAAACAACTTTAGCGCGTGGCCTATTGCATGCGCTAGGCCACCAAGGCAACGTCAAAAGTCCGACTTACACCCTTGTTGAACGCTACGACACGCCAACACGCCTTGTTTATCACTTTGATCTATACCGCTTAACAGATCCAGAAGAACTTGATTATCTTGGTATGGACGACTACTTTGCAGGTAATAACCTCTGTTTAATCGAATGGCCGCAGCAAGCTGGCAATGCGCTACCACCACCTGATTTACTGCTCGCATTACAATATCAGCAGCAGCAGCGTATCGCGATAGCGACGCCACTAACCGATATCGGCCATGACTGGTTAAATGCACTTGATTTTTCTGGCTAATGAATCCAAAATACGGCTCATGACACAAGATATATTATCGCATTCAAAATACCTGTTTTCTACCTTTGTTATGCTGCTATTGCTTATTTTCCCACTCATTAGTAATGCGGGCACCATTACGCAATTTAGCGTACGCAATATCGATGCGCAAACTCAAATCACTTTTGATTTAAGCCACCCGGTTACCCCCCAAATATTTAGCTTAAATAATCCAATACGATTAGTCATTGACCTACCAAACACGAAACAATCTATTGCACTTAATGCCGCTGCTGATAAAAATAGTCCTCTTATAAAAATACGTCAAGCCGGCCGCCCTAATAAAGCATTGCGTGTCGTGTTTGACCTAGCTAACCAAGTCAAATACCACAGTAAAGCAACCTCTGAGAATAATCACCATCAAATTATATTAACCTTGAGCCCCCTTGTCGAAAAACCAATTACCAACGCACCTGACCCAATCAAAACTCCAACAAAACCAACGCCACCAGCAGCAACGCAACCCCCTACACCCAAAGAAGAAACCACGCCACCTGCTGCAGACAACACACCACCACCACAAGCTATCTCCACCCATAAGCCAACAGAACAACGCGATATTATTGTCGCTATTGATGCTGGGCATGGTGGCAGAGACCATGGTGCAAAGGGCCGCAATGGTACAAAAGAAAAAGTGATTACCCTAGAGATTGCACGACGTCTTGCTAAACTAATTGATGCAGAACAGGGGATGCGCGCCTATCTAACACGCGATAACGATACCTTTATCAGTTTGCGCAGTCGGATCAAGCGTGCCCGCAAACAAAAAGCAGACATGTTTATTTCTATTCATGCGGATGCCTTCCAAGATCAACGTGCCCGTGGCTCATCGGTATTTGTACTTTCTGAGCGCGGGGCCAGTAGTGAAGCGGCTAAGCTCATTGCTGATAAAGAAAATGCAGCCGATTTGGTGGGCGGCGTTAGCCTTGATGATAAGGATGATTTGCTCGCCTCCGTACTTGTTGACCTGTCACAAAATGCGAGCCTAGAAGCCAGTTATGAAGTTGCTAGCACCATTCTTTCCGGGCTAAAACGGATTGGTCGCGTACATAAGAAAAAAGTCGAATCAGCTGGGTTTGTGGTGTTGAAATCGCCCGACATTCCCTCTGTACTCGTCGAAACAGCTTTTATTACCAATCCTGATGAAGAACGAAAATTACGCAGCGCCTCTCATCAAAATAAATTAGCGCGCGCGATTCTCACGGGGATCCGCTCTTATTTTCGTAGTAATCCCTTACCTTTCTCTGCCCCCATCCCACAGCAATATGTTGTTAAATCTGGTGATAGCCTCAGTCGAATTGCCCAGCGCTATAAAGTCAGCATGGCAGCACTGAAAAAAGCAAATAATTTACGCAGTAGTAAAATTTTAATCGGTCAAAAACTTCAAATTCCTTAAACAAAAATCCATATGGATCCTACTCCCCACCGTATTCACCAGCTCCCCAGCCAACTTGCCAATCAAATTGCAGCGGGTGAAGTTATTGAACGCCCAGCTTCAATTGTGAAAGAGCTTGTCGAAAATAGCATTGATGCAGGTGCAACACACATTAAAATTGATATTGAAGGCGCAGGCAGCCAACTTATTCGCATCACAGATAATGGTGTTGGGATTCACCCTGATGATCTGGCACTGGCGCTCTCACGCCATGCCACCAGCAAAATTCAAAGCAGCGATCAGCTAAATCACATCGCCAGCCTTGGCTTTCGCGGTGAAGCGCTACCAAGCATTAACTCTGTCTCACAAATGTTTATCCGCTCTCGTCAAAGGAATAACAATCATGGTTGGCAAATTAATGGGGCAACACAGCAGACAGAACCGACCACACATCCCATTGGCACCACGATAGAAGTACGCGATTTATTTTTCAATCTCCCCGCCCGGCGTCGATTTCTCCGTAGCGATAAAACTGAACAAACCCATATTTTAGCCACCTTGCAACGTCTCGCCCTCAGCAGATTTGATATTGGCTTTCAATATAATGTGTCTGCAACACAATCTACCCAGCTCCCCGCCCTTTCTGATCCAAAACAATATGCGCAACGCATTGCCAAAATATGTGGCAGCCGTTTTCTAAACAACGCCTTTTATCTCGATCAGCAATTTGATGATATGCATTTAGTTGGCTGGTTAAGCCATCCTGATGCGCATCGCGCACAAACTGATATTCAATATTTCTTTATCAATGGCCGTATTATTCGCGATCGTATTATTAATCATGCCATCCGCCAAGCTTTTGCCGAGCATATCCCTGTGGGTCGGCATCCCGTTTATGTGCTCTATTTCACGTTGCCGCTCGATCGAGTTGATATCAATGTGCACCCGACCAAACATGAAGTGCGATTTCGTGATGCCCGCCGTATCCATGGCCTCATTACCCGTACATTACAAGAAGCACTTACCCTGCCTTCAGCATCTTCCCCCGAACCACATGCTCGGCAGAACACAACAGGCAATGTTGCCGAACAGTCACAAAACTACCACGCCTTGGCCACCACACCGAATCCAACATCTCATCCTACCGACACTGTTTTTGGCCAATTTATTACACTACTTCACCAGCGCTACGCGATTACCCAAGCAAACAATACACTCTGGCTAATTGACGTACAACAAGCTGACCTTGCATTCAGACAACAGCAATTAGCGACCGCTCTGGCGCAGGGCAACTTGCGTAGCCGGCCGATTCTCGTTCCCATCACGCTCAAGGCAACACCTACGCAAATACAATGTGTTACACAGCACATTAAGCTACTTGACACGCTTGGTATCACATTACAAAAAGACACCTCAAATAACCTCATATTACAAAGCATCCCCAGCCTATTGCAGCAGGCAGACCTCGCTATTTTAATGCAAGACCTATTTGTCGCGCTTGAACAGAATCGTTCGCAAATAGAGGCGCTGCACCTCGTATTGCGATCCCACTTAACAAAACGAGTATTCAGCCAGCAAGCGCAGGCACAGCAAGTATTACAACAATTTGAGACACGCCCAAAAGCAGCAACGTGGTATCGCCAACTTGAACCCAGCCAGTTAGATCGCTTATTGTTAGACAAAATATAATTGATATAGGCAAGCGATGCGAACACTTCTCCCCCTTGTACTCACGCTCCTGCTCTTTGCAGGCATCGGCTATTTACTGTTGTCCGATAATCAACCTCAGCCCACAACAGAGGTTAACGAACCACCATTAGAAGTCATCGATGAGGTTCCGCCACTTATTACAATAGAAGAATCTACAACAACACTTGATGGCGACAAACGCATTCAACAAGATGCCAATCTTTTTGTTAATACCTTAAGCGCCCCCAAAGATGTGCCTATTATCATCTCAGACTCTCAAGGTGAGTTTGTCCGTCATGATAGTGACATTATCCTCATTCGCGATAATAGCGGTACAACAACCCGCTTTAACCACGATATGATAGATCATGATCCGGCCATCTTACGTATTCAAAATATCATTCAAGACGGCTCCCTAAAAGCAAATGAATTATTTTATATTCACCATGTTACCGAGCAAGATAGTCAAGGGCTCTGGGGTATTATCCAACAAGGATTAGTTGAGAAATTTCGCGCAGGATTATCGCTTGACGGCATTAGCCTCAATCGGGACACACTTCAAGTTGTTATCCCGCCCGATGCGGATGAACGCCTCACTAATGGCCTCAGCTCTTTCCTAGGAAAGCTCCTGTCACAAAAAGTACGATCAAGCTATATCTATAATCTGGATACAAAGTCTATCGGGCGAAATCCCAACTTAATCCAACCTGGCCAGCAACTCGTGCTCATTAAATTTTCCCCAGAAGAGCTTAAATCTGTTTATCAATTCTTTGCTCAGCAACGCCAGCAAGTCATTCAAACGTACGGCATCCCCGATTGATATGGCTGAATTTGCCATGTTTCTTATTGTCGCAGTCATTATTTTAGCTGCATTTCTGATGCCGCTGGACTGATTCAGTATAATCATGAAGCCAACCCCAGTGAAAAATTAAACGAGTGGAATAGAGATCAAAACCAATCTATGCTTGACTAGCGACGCACGATCAGGTTTAATGCCCGCCTGACCTATGCAATATAGGTTCGTGGCTCGATAGCTCAGTCGGTAGAGCAAGGGATTGAAAATCCCTGTGTCCCTGGTTCGATTCCAGGTCGAGCCACCATTTTTACATTATATATTCCTATCACCACTGTTGCATAAATGACACATAACAACAGAGATCACACGGAATACCCACCCAAACCACCCCAAATTGTTGCTTTTTTTCTACAATCCCGCAGAATAGACAGCGTTCGGATGCAAATCCGCGCATGAGAGATAATTAATTAATTAGACTTAATATAAGGGTGAATCAGAAATGAGCACATTAAAAAAATTAACACTATCTGCATTAGTTGGTGCTGCAGCGCTAACTGCAGGCACTGCTAACGCAGCGATCACAATGGAAGGCGCTAACGGCTGGGAATTCAGCGTTGGTGGCTTAATCAATCAATTCTTCGTTTATACAGATGACAGCAATGCAGCGAATGACAGCACAGAAATTCGTGATGGTCTATTACCAGCATTCTTGAACTTCGATATGAAAGCGCCAACAATGAATGGCCTTGATATCGCAGCTCACATCTCTATCAGCCCATCTACAAACACATTGAGCCAACAAGCTGCATCAATCGAGCAACGTGAAGTTTATTTCACTGTTGACGGTAGCTTCGGTCAAATCTTAATGGGTAAAGCATTGGGCCTTTATGGTTCTCACAACATCCTAACTGACCAAACTCTATTTGGTGTGGGTTGGGGTACAGCTTCTATCTTAACTAATGGTACAACAACATTAGGTGGTATCGGTTTTGGTTATGACTACGCTGATTGGCGTTCACAAATCAAATGGACTTCAAAAGACATGAACGGCTTTAAAGTCGCTTTTGCTGCTGTTGATCCTGCAGGTCCTGCTCTTGACTTACCATCAGGTCCTACTGGTCCTTTAACTATTCTTTCTGGCTTACCAGCAGAAGATACAGACTTACGTTATGAATTTGACTTAAGCTATGCAAATGGTAACTACACTGCATGGTTAAGCGGCATGTATCAAGGTCAAGATGCTCTTGCTGATGATGCACAAGCTTGGACTGTTGGTGGTACTGCAAACCTAGGTAACTTCCGCTTAATGGCACAATATTCTGACTCTGAAAGTGCATATGATGCAGTTCGTGAAGCAGAATGGGATCAATTTATTGTTCAAGTTGGTTATGTATTCGGTGGTTCAACACTTTTATCAGCTCAATATATCGAACTTGAAGATAAAAATGCTGCAACATCTGATGACACAGCAGACCGTTACACAGTTGGTATTTACCATGACGTAAACGCTAACCTAAAATTGGTTGCTGAATACTCAAGCATGGAACATGATGATAGCTCTCGTCTTGAGCAAGACGTGTTCTCTCTTGGTGCGTTTGTATTCTTCTAAACCACTCTTGAGTTGATAACTTAAAATTTATTTTAAGTTAATAGTCAAATTAAAAAGCCTCGCCCTTTATTGGCCGAGGCTTTTTTTTGCCTGTTATACATTTCTCAACGGTAATACATTCATACAAAAAATGTAACAACCATCAATTCATACCTCTAAAAATCAGACAACATTTAGCGCCTCTGGCTAGGCTAAGTTGGAAGGTAACAATCAAATTAAGCTTAATTTCTCAATGTCTCTGTGGTAAATTATCTCCACAATCCCTTGTCGAGATAAAGCATGCAAACCACAGACTTACCTAATATTATTGCCGCCACTTCTCATATCATCAATCAGAATGAAGGTGAAGTGGCCGCCTTAGATCAAGCCATTGGTGATGGTGATCATGTAGTGAACTTACAACGTGGCTTAGCCGCGCTCACCGCTCAAAGCGTAGCGATCTCCGAATTAAATTGGAAACAAGCATTGCAAAAAATAGGCATGACATTGATGTCCACAATGGGCGGCGCATCAGGCTCTTTATACGGCACTTTATTTATCAGTATGGCAAAGGCTATGCCAGACGATAGCAAAGAATTGAGCTTAGTAACACTAGCAGCGGCATTTAGCCAAGGCATAGAAGCGATGAAAAAACGGGGAAAATCTAATATTGGCGAGAAAACGATGCTTGATACACTTATTCCTGTCGCCAACACATTGAATCAAACACCACCCTCCTTACCGCTCTCGGAAACACTTGAGAAAGTAATGGTCGCCGCTATAGCCGGTATGGAATCAACCCAAGAAATGCTTGCCACCAAGGGCCGCGCGTCTTTCTTAGGCGAACGCAGTCGCGGTCATATTGATGCTGGCGCACGGAGTAGTCAACTGATGATCTGTGCCATTGTAGAACACTTATCTTAACAATAATTTACCATCTCAAGTTGGCCGTATGCACGGGTGCATCCCAGTACTTTATCATCTCATCATCTAACAATGTTAGCGTAATAGAACAGCCCGCCATATCTAATGAGGTTGTGTAATTCCCCACTAATGAACGCACGATTTTTACACCTTTTTCAGCCCAGTAGGTTTCCGCCAATTCATAAATAAGATAAAGTTCAACTGAAGGTGTCGCACCCAATCCGTTAATGTGCAATAACGCTGCTTGACCAGCCTTAGGCTGTAATTCATCGTGAATGCCCGTTGCCAGATAATCCACTATCTCGCTCGCTGAGGTTAGTGACATTGTTTCTCGCCCGCGCTCACCATGGATCCCAACGCCCATTTCCATTTCATTATCAGCCAATTTAAAAGTAGGCTCACCAATGGCAGGCACCGTGCCACTACTTAATGCCACCCCTATTGATGCAGTAGCATCACACACGCGCTCTCCTAGTGCTTTGCATTCTGCCAAATCGACACCTGCCTCTGCAGCCGCCCCCACTATTTTTTCTACGATTAACGTACCCGCCACACCACGACGGCCTGTGCTGTGATCTTTTGGCAAGGCAATATCATCACTAACCAAAACTGTTTCAAATGGGTAATCTAACATTTCTGATGCAATCTCAAAATTCATCACATCACCCGCATAATTTTTTACGATGAACAATACGCCAGCTCCCCGCTCAACGGCTTGTGCCGCCATCAGCATTTGATCTGGTGTAGGGGACGTAAAAATTTGTCCTGGACAAGCCGCATCCAACATGCCCGTACCTACTAATCCTGCATGCAAAGGCTCATGCCCTGTGCCACCACCTGAAATAAGTGCGACCTTACCTGCCTGCGCACTCACTTTCCGATGCACAAAAGTCGGCAATGTTTCTAGCACCACCACATCACTATGTGCTTTCGCAAAGCCTTGTAAGCTCTCATCCAATAAGCTTTCTACCTCATTAATAAATTTCTTCATGCTTGATTCCTTAATATCTTAGTAATATCGAGAATACTATCCAATATCCAAGTGGGTTTATAATCAATTTGTTCTATATCTTCACGCGTTGATGAACCTGATAACACCATGAGGCTTCGCATACCCGCGTTCACAGCCCCCAAAATATCGGTATCAAGCCGATCCCCAATCGCAACTGTTTCTTCCGCCGTCACCCCTAACAATGCCAGTGCCTGTTGATAAATAATCGGCGCGGGTTTACCAATCGTAATTGCCTTTGTATTCGACACTTTCTCCAGCCCAGCCAATGTGGCGCCATTACCCCACATTAATCCTAATTCTGTCGGCAAGGTTGGATCACCATTTGAACCAATCAATGTCGCGCCCATCTGTAAGTGCACAGAGGCGGTTGCTAATTTATCCCATGTTAGCTGCCTATCTAAACCACTCACCACCAAATCGGCGCCTGCATCCGGCTTCTCTTTCGTTTTCACTTCATATAAATCTGTAAGTACAAATCCTTGTGCTGCTAAAGGTTCTGTCAATCCTGCTTCACCAATCACAAAAACCCGTGTCGTAGGTGGCTCATAACGTGCAGCCAAATAACTGGCCGTTGCCATGCTCGATGTTAGAATTTCTTTTTCCGAAACAATGACCCCCATACTGGCAAACTTCTTAACATAAGCTTGCTGTGTCAGGCTCGCATTATTAGTTGCCAAAATAAACGGCATCTTCTCCGAGCGAATCGTATCAAAGAAATCTTGCAGTCCTGGCATAGGTCTATCGCCATGCCATAGCACCCCATCCATATCAATAATTAATGCGCGCGTATTTTCCAACGGTCTCATTTTGTATCCCATCACCTTTAAACATTGTTCACAGCCTGACACACTCCGCCATAGACTGTCCAGCCAACATATCATCCTCTACACCCTATTAACCACGTCGACCCCATAAACCGCAGGCAGATTGACATTGCCCCCCATCCTGATTTATAGTCGTCCAGTGGAAATCACAAATAAATTTAATAAACCTTAATTTTAGGAGCAGTAACAATGGCTAAAGCACTTATTCAAATGGCGTTGGATTCACTAGATTTTGACGTAACAATGGGCCTTGCAGAGCAAGTGGCACCTTATGTTGATATTTTAGAAATCGGCACACCTTGCATCAAAGCAAATGGTGTTGAACTTGTTAAAGCATTAAATGCAGCGCACCCTAACAAATTGATCCTTGTTGATCTTAAAACGATGGATGCGGGCGAATACGAAGCAACACCTTTCTATGAAGCAGGTGGCGACATCGCAACAGTATTGGGCGCAGCAGATATGGCGACAATCGGTGGCGTAATCAAAGCAGCAAACGCAAGCAATGCAGAAGCGCAAGTCGACCTTATCGGTGTTAACGATAAAGCGGGCGTTGCAGCAGCAGCCGCTAAAATGGGCGCACACATCATCGGTGTTCACACTGGTTTAGATGCACAAGCAGCGGGCCAAACACCTTTCGCTGATTTAAATACAATCGCTGGCCTAGGCTTAGATGTACGTATTTCAGTTGCGGGTGGTATCAACAAAGACACAATCCAAAGCACAGTGCAAGCTGGTGCAACGATTGTTGTTGTTGGTGCAGCTATCTACGGTGCAGATTCTCCAGCTGATTCAGCTAAAGAATTACGTGCACTAGTTGACGCAGCTTAAGCTTTAAAAGAGATATATTCCTAATATGAATACGCATCAAAAATTAATTGTAGATAAACTCAGTAGCGTTCTAGATGGCGTTAACCCTTCGTATGATACGGATTTGGTTGCAATGTTAGACGAAGCAAAACGTGTTTTCATCACAGGCGCTGGTCGCTCTGGATTAGTCACACGTTTTTTCGGAATGAGATTGCTACATAGTGGTTATCAAACATTCATTGTTGGTGAAGTTGCAACACCAAGTATCCAAGATGGCGATCTATTGATCATCATCTCCGGCTCTGGTGAAACAACGCAGCTCGTTTCTTTTGGCAATGTTGCTAAGAAAATGGGCGCAAAAGTAATGCTTATCTCAGCTAGCGGAAAATCAACTATTGGCGATTTAGCTGATGGTGTTTTCCAAATTGGCTCAGAAGGTGATTACAACCCTAAAACACCCGCAATGCCGATGGGCAGCGTGTTTGAGTTATCAACATTACTCTTCTTAGAAGCAACCGTCTCCTTCATTATGGAGAAGAAAGGGCTGAATGAAACAGGTATGCGCGCTATTCACGCGAATATGGAATAATTTTCATCAAACGAGTGGTCAGTTTTTGGCCACTCGTTTTTTAATTTACAATAATTTTGTAAGAGGTTTTAAACCATGGGTCTATTTTCTTCAATCTTGGGCTTGTTCAAAGGCCTATGTGGTGGCTCAGATGCTGCCAGCTGTTCGGCAACTAGCTCAAACTCTGGAATGACCAGTGTTGAACGCTATATCCAAAGCCAAAGTAGTGATGTACAACTCACTAGTGTAGAGCGTTATATCAGAAATAACAGCTAAACGCCCCACACAAAACAGGCCAGATTTTACACAAACTGGCCGCCATCTAGTATGGCGTACGATAACCGAAATAAATTCATCTCGCTTTTTGTCGGTTTGAATTTATTTCGGTATTTTGCTTTTAAAATGTTCTCCGCAAAATAACGTGCGCATTCGTAATTTAACTTACCATTTTAAGGAGCTATTAACATGGCAAACTTACTTGACCAACTAAAAGGCATGACCGTTGTCGTTGCCGACACAGGTAACATCGCAGCGATTGAGCAATTTACACCGCGTGATGCAACAACGAACCCTTCTTTGATTACAGCAGCAGCGCAAATGCCAGAATATCAAAGCATTGTAGATGACACACTTAAAGGTGCACGTGAAACTGCTGGTGCAGGCGCTGCAGCTTCTGAAGTTGTTACCTTAGCATTCGATCGCCTAGCGGTATCGTTTGGTTTAAAAATTCTTGAAATCGTTCCTCAACGTGTTTCAACTGAAGTAGATGCACGTTTATCTTATGATACCAATGCAACTATCGCAAAAGGTCGTGACCTAATTGCACAATACGAAGCAGCGGGCGTATCTCGTGATCGTATTCTGATCAAAGTTGCAGCTACATGGGAAGGTATCATGGCAGCTAAGGTACTTGAAGAAGAAGGTATCCACACAAATCTTACGTTAGTATTTGGTTTGCACCAAGCAATTGCGTGTGCTGAAAATGGTATTCAACTTATCTCACCATTTGTAGGTCGTATCCTTGACTGGTACAAAAAAGACTCTGGTCGTGATTCTTACCCTGCAGATGAAGATCCAGGTGTTGTCTCTGTTACTGAAATCTATAACTATTACAAAAAATTCGGTTATAACACTGAAGTAATGGGCGCAAGCTTCCGTAACTTAGGTGAAATCACTGAATTAGCCGGTGTTGATTTATTAACGATCTCTCCAAGCTTATTAGATGAATTGCAATCTACAGAAGGCACATTGCCACAAAAATTGTCAGCTGATAATGCCGCTTCAATGAATATTGAGAAAATCAATATGGATGAAGTAACATTTAAAGCAATGCATGCGGCAGACCCAATGGCGACTGAAAAATTGGCTGAAGGTATTGATGGCTTTGCTAAAGCATTAGAAGTTTTAGAAACCCTGCTTGCAGACCGTTTGGCTACATTAGAAGCCTAAACAGAAATATGATATAGTACGCGTTCGCGTTTACGCGCTGATGCGTACAAATATCATCAAACGTATTACAAATTTTATTAACTTTTTTTGAGGAATTCAAAAATGGCACAAATTCAAATGGCTCTAGATTCACTAGACTTCGACGCAACATTAGCATTAGCAGCACAAGTTGCAGAATATGTTGATATCTTAGAAATCGGTACTCCATGTATCAAGCATAACGGTCTTAAATTGGTTACTGCTTTAAAAGCAGCACACCCAGACAAAATCATCCTTGTTGACCTTAAAACAATGGACGCTGGTAACTACGAATCAACACCTTTCTTCGAAGCAGGTGGTTCAATCACAACGGTATTGGGTGCAGCTGACATGGCTACAATCAATGGTGTTATCGAAGCAGCTAATGCTAACGGTGGCGAAGCACAAGTTGACCTTATCGGTGTTGAAGATAAAGCAGCAGTTGCGACTGAAGCAGCTAAAAATGGCGCACAAATCATCGGTGTTCACACTGGTCTTGACGCCCAAGCAGCAGGTCAAACACCTTTCGCTGACTTAGCAACAATCGCTGGTCTTGGCTTAGATGTTAAAATCTCAGTTGCTGGTGGTATCAATAAAGATACAATCCAAAGCACAGTACAAGCAGGCGCAGCTATCGTTGTAGTTGGCGCAGCTATCTACGGCGCAGATTCTCCAGCAGCTTCTGCTAAAGAATTGCGTGCATTGGTTGACGCTGCATAATTAACACGCTTTTAAAGCAAGTTAAATAGCATATAGAAAGCGCGTATCCCGTAAGGGTTACGCGCTTTTTTATTGCCTTATGCGTCGTCTTTTCCGCCATGGCTGCGTTAAAAAATACTTAGCCTGATTTCTAAATCCACATCCTCCCAAATCCTCAAAGTATAAATGAGGAAGACAATTCCTCCCTATTCCTCTCTGGCTCATCCTCTGTATAATAGCTATCT
>VAPK010657822.1_pt1 | contig 17144 bp, 19 predicted proteins | sample 3395031 | NCBI WGS metagenome assembly VAPK01 (sample SAMN08290443, study PRJNA428436) | hydrothermal vent metagenome | isolation source: Deep-sea hydrothermal vent chimney 1 | place: Pacific Ocean: Juan De Fuca Ridge
CAGAATTCTTTTTTACAGAATTCTTTTTTGCAGAATCCTTTTTTAAAGAATCAAAGTTAGCGGAATCAGATTTTTTAGAATGGGTGTTTGTACCAGCCTTGGTTTTTGCTTTGGATTTTATTTTTTTTGAATTGCTTGTGTTTTTACTTGTGTTTTTATTAGTAATTGTGCTGGCAGTTTTGTTCGTCGTTTCGTCGTTTGTTTGTCCTCCGATTGGAATTGTTTTTTGTAGTTCACTAACGATGTCACTGTTTTTTATAATATTTTTTTGCTCTTCTAAAAGTTTTTTTAATTCATCTGCCCGGTTCAGTTCTTGATTTATATCTGCTTGCACTGATCCGATTAAGCGTTTTCCTTTGCCAATCCAGGCCCCGACGTTACGGGCCACGCCAGGTAATTTTTCCGGGCCAATAACAATAAGTGCGATGACGCCTATAATGGCAATTTCCCAGAAACCAATATCGAACATGCTATGTATTTATTAGACGGAGGTACTAGATTAAGGTTAAGTTTTCTTCTCATCTTTAGAAGATGCCTCTTTTGACACCTCTTGTGGAGAGCCTTGTGAAGCGTCTTGTGAAGAGACTTCCCCCTCGATGACTCGCTCGCTGTTTTGCTCGCTTAGTTTGTCCGGATCGCTGTCTGTTTTTTCATTTTCGTTGTCTTTTATCGATCTCTTAAATGTTTTGATTGCGCCACCGAGGTCACCACCGATATTGCGCAATTTTTTTGTACCAAATAATAAAATGACAATCGCTAAAACGATTAATAATTGCGTAATACTAATACCCATATTTAAATCTCCAAGTAATTAAAATCCTGGCAGTTGTTTGCCGCCCAAAAGATGAATATGCAAGTGAAAAACAACTTGTCCACCTTCTTCGCCAGTATTTACTATTGTTCGAAAACCGCCCGCTAATCCCTGCTTTTTGGCAAGCTTAGGCAATAACAACATCATGTGTGAAATAAGTGCATGATGTGATTCATCCATGTCATTCAGACTTTCAATATGTAACCTGGGCACGATCAACAGATGTGTTGGTGCACACGGGTTAATGTCTTTGAAAACCACCACTTTGTCATCTTGATATACCTGATCTGATGGCAGTTTACCCTCGACAATTTTGCAAAACAGACAATCAGTCATGTTGCTCTCTGCACGCTTTTTCTATTAAGCCGGAGGTGCCAAAACGCCGTTGTAGTTCTTGTAAAACATCATCAGAATCAAGACCCTGCTGCTTAAGCATAACAAGCGTATGAAACCATAAATCGGCCGTTTCATAAATAATCTTAGACGAATCTCCGTCTTTTACAGCCATCACCGTTTCGGTCGCTTCTTCGCCAATTTTTTTCAAAATGGCGTTAGTGCCTTTCGCATAAAGACGGGCAACATACGATTTATGCGGATTTTCCGATTTGCGCTGTTCCAGAATTAAATCGAGTTGTTTAAGTATGTCGTTCATTGCTTATATATATCCGCAGGATCTTTCAAAACTGGATCAATATTTGTCCAATTTTTGTTTTCCAGGCGCTGAAAAAAACAATTGTGACGGCCAGTATGACACGCAATGCCGCCTAATTGCTCCACTTTGATTAGAATAACATCATCATCGCAATCCAGACGAATTTCTTTGATAATTTGGCTGTGACCGGATTCTTCACCTTTTCGCCACAGACGTTGCCGTGAGCGTGACCAATAAATAGCCTTACCTTCTTTAGTGGTTAATGCCAGAGATTCCCGGTTCATCCAGGCGAGCATGAGCACTTGGCCCGTGGATTCCTCCTGAGTGATGACCGGAACCAGGCCGTCTTTAGTCCATTGTATTTTGTCTAGCCAGTCAGTATGCATTTGCTCAATCAATCCTCATTTCAATACCGCTTGCGGCCATGTATTTTTTTGCTTGTTGAACGGTGTATTCGCCGAAATGAAAAATACTTGCAGCTAAAACAGCATCACAATGCCCTGCTTTTACACCTTCAGCCAAATGCTCAAGATTACCGACACCCCCTGATGCGATAACAGGTACGCTGACAGCATCGCAGATTGTTCGGTTGAGTTCATTATCGAAACCAGATTTTGTGCCATCACGATCCATGCTGGTGACCAGTAATTCTCCTGCACCATATTCAGCCATTTTAATCGCCCATAGAATCGCATCAATACCTGTTGCCCTGCGGCCGCCATGTGTGAAAATTTCCCATCGTAACGGTTGTTCGGCGCTGTTAACGCGTTTTGCGTCAATGGCGACAACAATACATTGCGAGCCAAATTTTTCTGAGGCCTGTTTTACAAACTCAGGGTTTGAGACAGCCGCTGTATTGATCGCTACTTTGTCTGCACCTGCATTGAGCATTCTTCTTATGTCCGTTACTTTACGGATGCCGCCACCGACCGTCAGCGGTATAAAAACGCTGCCGGCGACTTCTTCAACGACATGGACCAGGGTTTCGCGATTGTCTGAACTCGCGGTAATGTCGAGAAAGGTAATTTCATCTGCACCCTGTTCGTCGTAGCGTCGGGCAATTTCTACCGGATCCCCCGCATCCCGGATATCGACAAATTGAACGCCTTTGACGACACGTCCGTTGTCAACATCCAGGCAAGGTATTATACGTTTAGCGAGTCCCACGAGTATTAACGATTCCCTAGTTTATCTGCTAATTTTTGTGCTTCAAAAAAATCCAGGCTGCCTTCATAAATTGCTCGTCCGGTAATTGCGCCGACTATACCAGCGTTTTCAACGGCACAAAGTGATCGAATATCGTCAAGATTTGTGATGCCACCCGAGGCAATGATAGGAATATTGACCGCTTCCGCTAACGCCACGGTCGATTCAATATTTACACCGGTTTGCATACCATCGCGACTGATATCAGTATATATAATAGCTTCGACACCATCGTGCTCAAACATGGTCGCCATGTCGATTACATTGTGTGTCGATATACTGGCCCAACCATCTGTTGCTACTTTGCCTTGTTTCGCATCCAGGCCAACGATAACATGACCTGGAAATGCTGTGCAGAGTTGCGCAACAAATTCCGGTGATTGCACGGCCTTGGTGCCTATAATAGCGTAACTTACACCAGCATCAAGATAGGCCTGCACAGTGTCTTTTTCTCTTATTCCGCCACCTACTTGTATGGGTACATTGGGAAATGTTTTACAGATCTGACGAATAATGCCGCTGTTTTCCGGTTTTCCTGCAAACGCGCCATTGAGATCGACCAGGTGTAGTCTTTTTGCGCCCGCATCAATCCATTTTCCGGCCATTGTTACCGGGTCATCTGAATATACGGTGTCATCATCCATGCGTCCTTGACGAAGTCGAACACATTTTCCATCCTTTAGATCAATTGCGGGTATCAGTAGCATTATAAATCTCGCATTTCCTCTTCTATAGTAAGCATTTTTAGGTAAGCCTTTGTTTTTTTTTGTTTCGCATCGTTTTGTATTGTTAGGAATTTCCATCCCAATGGATGAAATTTTCATACAACTTTAAGCCGCGGTGCTGGCTTTTTTCCGGGTGGAACTGTACAGCAAAAATATTTTCATGTGCCACAGCAGAAGTAAATTTTACGCCATAGACTGTCGATGCCGCTTCGTGGTTATTATCAGCGGCACTAACATAATAACTGTGGACAAAGTAAAATCGTGAGTCTTGCTCAATATCTTCCCATAAAGGGTGCGCACTGGTTTGAGTCACGTTGTTCCAGCCCATATGGGGTACTTTTAAGTGTTCATTTATATTCGAAGAGTTTGCGTCCGTCAAATTGCTATCAAATAATTCAACACGCCCTGGTAAAATATTCAGGCAATCTACGCCATTATTTTCCGCACTATGTTCCATCAGTGCTTGCATACCAACACATACACCAAGAAATGGTTTGCTTTTTGATACTTCTTGAATAACGCTATGCAATTCCAGTCGTTTGATTTCCCCGATACAATCACGTATGGCGCCGACGCCGGGTAATACAACGCGATCTGCGGCCAATATTTCCTTTTTCGCATGTGTAACGATAACTTTGCAATTGCCTGGTGCATGTTCTATCGCTTTTGCAACTGAATGCAGGTTGCCCATGCCAAAATCTATTACTGCAATGGTGTTCATGTGCTGAGATTAGTTTCTGTAAGTTAGTTACTAAATTAGTTACAGGCTGCCTTTCGTGGAAGGCATGGCGCCTTGCATGCGTGGGTCAAATTCAACGGCCATACGTACAGCGCGACCAAACGCCTTGAAAATTGTTTCAGCGATGTGATGGGCGTTGTTGCCGCGTATACAATCAATGTGAAGACTTGCCTTTGCATGATTGCTGAATCCCTGGAAGAATTCATGAATCAAATCCACATCAAATTCACCAACGTGCGAACGCGGGTAATCCGCGTGGTATTCCAGCCCCGGTCGTCCGGAGAAATCAATAACAACGCGAGATAAAGCTTCATCCAGCGGCACATAAGCATGACCATAACGACGTATACCTGTTTTGTCGCCCAGTGCCTTGTTAAAGGCCTGACCTAATGTGATGCCAATGTCTTCCACTGTGTGGTGAGCATCAATATGCAGATCACCGGCCGCTTTGATATCCATTTCTATTAAACCATGGCGTGCGATTTGATCAAGCATATGTTCCAGAAACGCGATACCGGTGTTCAGGGTTGCACTGGTATTGCCATCCAGATTAATGCTGACGTCTATTTGTGTTTCTGACGTTTTGCGGCTGACTGTCGCTTTACGTGCACTCATTCATTTCTCCTGCCCATTTCGAAAGCCGATAACAAACCAAGACGGCTATTGAAACTAGACTTGAACTTCTATATTTAAAACCAATATACTTAAAAACCAAATTTGATATTACGCTTGTGACTGTATGATACCTGATAATGCAAGCAAAAAGCGCTTATTTTCTTCTGCGGTGCCGACGGTTACACGCAGGCAGTCACGCAGCAAACTGTTGGTGGAACCCAGGTTTTTAATCAAAATTCCGTCCGACTTAAGGGCATCAAAAATCAGGTTGGATTTTCCCTTTGGTGTGCGGAACAAAATAAAGTTTGCGCTGCTGGGGTAGGCGATTATGCCCTCTATTTTATTCAGCTGTTGAAACATTTGGTCTCTGTTGTCGCATATTTTTTCAGATTGTTGAGTAAACAGGGTGCCGTGATTTAATGCGAATTCAACACTTTTTTGTGTCAATACATTTATATTATAGGGTAACCTAATTTTATCAAACTCGGATATCCATTTTTTGTGGCCTGCAAGCAGGCCTAATCGTAGTCCGGCCAGACCCATTTTTGATACGGTACGCATCACCAGCAGGTTGTTATGTTGACTTAAGTTATTCATAAAGCTGCAATTGGCAAAAGCGTGGTAAGCTTCGTCGATAACAATCAGGCCATCGCTGATTGCCAATATCTCCAAAATATCTTCTCTTTTGAAAAGATTGCCGCTTGGGTTGTTGGGGTAAGCGATAAATAGGACTGCAGGGCGATGTTGTTGAATGGCACGTTTCATCCCGGGCAGATCAAGACTGTAGTCATTTTTCAGTGGCACCCCAATATATTTCAAATTTGTATAGGCCGCTATCATCTTGTACATAACAAAAGAGGGGTGAGGAGATAGAACTACCCGACCAGGTTGGGCGATGGCCATCAAAATAATCTGGATTAATTCATCAGAACCATTACCCAGTATCAGGTCCATATTCGATGGTACGCCCATACTATTGCGCAATGCGATTTTTAGGTCATCGGCATTTGGGTCCGGATAACGATTGACTGAAACGGTTTTAAGTAGGTCCAACCATTCAGCCAGCAACTCTTTGGGCCACGAATAGGGGTTTTCCATCGCGTCAAGCTTGATCAATTCACTCGGATCAGGGACTGTATAGGCGGATAGTGCTCGAATATCGGGGCGTATCCATTGAGTTATTTTCGCCTCTAATTGAGAATCTGATTGGCACATAATAGCTTGGCTCTTAAGTTCGTAATGCTTAGTTCCTAGTTCTTAACAGTTAGTTCTTAATAATTAGTTCTTAAGAATACGAAATTCCGCAGAACGCGCATGTGCGGTGAATTCTTCTCCGCGTGCAAGAATGGACGCAGTTTCTCCCAGCTTGGAAGCGCTTTTTTTATTGCACATGATCAGGCTTGAGCGTTTCTGAAAGTCATAAACACTCAATGGAGAGCTAAATCGCGCTGTACGCGAGGTGGGTAGAACATGGCTGGGTCCGGCACAGTAGTCGCCCAATGCTTCGCAGGTATAACGTCCCATAAATATTGCCCCGGCGTGTCGAATTTTTTTTGCCACTGCTTGCGGGTCGTCAATGGAAAGTTCCAGGTGTTCCGGTGCGATGTAATTTGCGATGTTTATCGCTTCTTCTATATTTTTAACTAATATAAATGCACCACGTTGACTGAGTGATTCTCTGATAATGTCGGCGCGCGCCATTTCGGGCAGTAGTTTTTTAATTGAAGCTTGTACTTTATCCAAAAAACCCTTGTCTGTGCTAATGAGGATAGCCTGCGCATCTTCATCGTGCTCAGCCTGCGAAAAAAGATCCATTGCTATCCAGTCTGGATCAGTTTTGCCATCACATATAATTAATATTTCCGAGGGACCCGCTACCATATCGATGCCAACGCTACCATAGACCTGGCGTTTTGCAGTGGCGACATAAATATTGCCGGGTCCCACTATTTTATCGACTTGAGGAACGGTTGCTGTGCCGTAAGTCAGTGCGGCAATAGCTTGTGCGCCACCGATAGAGAAAACACGGTCCACGCCTGAAATTTTTGCAGCGGCTAATACCAATTCATTTATTTTTCCATCCGGAGTAGGTGCGACCATGATAAGTTCTTTAACGCCCGCTACCTTGGCTGGAATACTGCTCATTAAAACCGACGACGGGTAGGCTGCTTTTCCGCCAGGGACGTAGAGTCCAACCCGGTCCAATGGTGTAATCTGCTGGCCTAATAGCGTATCGTCATCATCCCTGTACGACCATGATTCAAGGCGCTGTTTTTTGTGATACTGTAGAATACGATCAGCGGCTATGTCTAACGCGTTGCGTTGCTCGTCAGGCAGGCTATCCAATGCTTGTTGTAAACGAGGCATTGGCAGCTCCAGTTCTGCCATATTTGACACATTTATGCGATCGAATTTGTTTGTTAACGCGATAACTGCATTGTCTCCGTCCGTCTTGACGTCGTGTAAAATTTGTTTAACTGTTTGTTCGATTTTCTCATTGGACAAGGTTTCCCACGCAAGTAATGTTTCTAATGACGCCCAGAAGTCGGTGGATTCTGTATTGAGTTGCTTAATGGCTGTCATTGTTATGCGCCGGTCACTTTATTATTTTTGTTTACCGCTTCTTCTAGCTTGCTAATAAGGTGTTTTACCATTTTATGTTTCATTTTCATCGAGGCTTTATTAACGATGAGTCGTGATGAAATATCGGTAATAAATTCTAAAGGCGCCAAACCGTTTGCTTTTAACGTATTGCCTGTGTCTACCAAGTCTACAATCAAGTCTGACAGGCCAACGATGGGCCCCAGTTCCATCGATCCATATAATTTAATGATTTCCACCTGGATACCTTTTTCTGCAAAATAATGCCGGGTACTGTTAGTGTACTTGGTGGCAATTTTCAATCGTTTTCCGGTTTGCTCAAAAGTGATGTTGCTTACATGGTCCTTGGGTCCGGCGACCATCATCTTGCAACAGGCGATCTTCAGGTCAACAGGTTCGTAGATGTCGTCGCTACCGTGCTCCATTAAGACATCTTTCCCGGCGATGCCGAGATCAGCGGCACCATATTGAACATAAGTGGGTACATCGGCCGCCCTGATTACAACGAGTTTGATCGCATCCAGGTTAGTATCGAGGATAAGTTTGCGGCTGGTTTCCGGATCATCCAATGGCCTAATACCGGCGTGAGCCAACAATGGCAGAGCGTCTTTAAAAATTCGTCCTTTCGATAAGGCGATTTTAATCGGTGTTTCCATGGTTTTTTTTTGGGGATTATGCGTCCGTTGTTATAATAAAAAGCTAATAGAAAGTTGCAAAGATCAAGTTTACAAGAAATACTGTAAGAATACGAGAATGGTGGCGTGTTGTGATTTAGCGACGGGTGGCCACTAGTACACCGTCAAAATAGCCTTGACGGGGTACTAGGATGGGATTCGTCTGATTTGTGCGCCCAGCAGCGCAAGCTTTTCTTCGATACATTCATATCCACGATCTATATGGTAAATACGGTCAACACAGGTATCTCCCTCTGCAACCAGTCCGGCTAAAACCAAGCTGGCAGATGCACGTAAATCTGTTGCCATAACGGGTGCGCTGGTGAGTTTATTAACGCCGGTACAAAAAGCAGTATTGCCAGATAAGCGAATATCGGCACCCATGCGTTGCAGTTCCTGAACATGCATAAATCTGTTTTCAAAAATGGTTTCTGTAATTGTGCCAGAGCCAGTAGCAATTGAATTCAGTGCTGTGAATTGGGCCTGCATGTCTGTAGGGAAAGCAGGGTAGGGTGATGTACGAATATCTACAATTCGAGGGCGGCGCCCTTTCATGTCCAGGCTGATCCAGTCTTCACCTACTTCCAGTTCTGCACCTGCTTCCTTAAGTTTTGCCAATACCGCATCCAGTGTATCTGCCCGGGTATTTTTGACTTTGATACGTCCCCCGGTAATGGCGGCGGCAACCAGATAAGTGCCGGTTTCAATACGGTCTGGCATGACGCGATAATTTGCACCCGGCAATGTTTCTACGCCTTCAATGCGAATAATATCTGTGCCGGCGCCACGTATATTGGCGCCCATTTTAATTAAAAAATTGGCTAAATCAACGACTTCTGGTTCGCGTGCGGCATTTTCTATGATCGTTTCGCCCTCTGCAAGCGATGCCGCCATCATGAGGTTCTCAGTTCCAGTGACGGTCACAATATCCATCACCAGCTTTGCGCCCTTCAGCCTTTTTTTGGTTTTGGCCAGTATATAGCCGTTTTCAATATTAATTTCAGCGCCCATTGCCTGTAATCCACGCACATGCAGGTCGACAGGCCTTGATCCAATGGCACAGCCGCCTGGCATGGATACCTCCGCCTTACCAAACCTAGCCAAAAGAGGTCCCAGTACCAGGATAGAGGCGCGCATTGTTTTTACCAATTCGTAGGGAGCGCGAAATTGGTTTATTGTGGATGAATTTACTTCAATATTTAATTTTTCATCAATGGTAAGCTGCACGCCCATTTGCCCAAGCAACTCCATTGAGGTGGTGATATCTTGAAGGTGCGGTATATTGCTGATCGTGACCGGTGAGTCTGCCAACAAGGTGGCGACCAGAATAGGCAGCGCAGCATTTTTTGCACCGGAAATGCGAACTTCGCCATCCAGTACGACGCCTCCGGTTATAATTAATTTATCCATGTCGTAGTTATAGAAATAGTTATAGTCGTTTTAATCGTAATTTTTTACAGTGAAAATAGAGTACACGCCTTTTTAAAAGGGATGCATACTTTTCTAATAATTGTTAAATAATATTTTTACAGTGTGTAAGAGGTATAAATGATTTTAAGATATTAGAAGCTTTTTTGCCGTTTCCCATTCTGTTGGTGTGTAAGTTTTGATTGTAAGTGCATGAATTTCGCCGCTGCTGATTTTGTCACCCAGCGTTGCGTACACTAATTTTTGTTTTGCGACGAGCGATTTGTGTTCAAACATGGCGCTGACGACAGTTGCTTTGTAATGACTGCCATCGCTTTCTACCGTTGCTTCGCAGTCAGCGATACCTGTTTCAATTAACTTCTTTATATCATCGGGAGCCATTGTATTTCACCTTTAATTAACCTGCGGAACCCGGCACGGCAATATCACGTTGACGGAGTACTCGCGTTGAGGTTTCTTTCCGTGAGTTTTTCAATTAATTTATTTATGCTGCCTTTGCGAATTTCACTGGCAAAGCTGGAACGGTAATTTGTTACCAGGCTAATGCCGTCAATATTAATGTCATACACTTTCCATTCACCGTCTTTTAGGTGCATTCGGTAATTAACAGGAAGCGGAAATGAGCCTTTTTGCTCTATTTCAGTACGTACGGTGACCTTTTTTTCATTCTTGATTTTAATTGGTAGGTATTTAATTTTTTGATCGGTATTATTCGCAAGCGCATTTGCATATGTTCGTACTAGCAATATGCGAAACTGTTCTGTAAAATCGCTTTTTTGTTTAGAATTGGTATTTCGCCAATATTTTCCCAGTACCCAACCAGACATTTTATTAAAATCAAAGTGTGGTATAACAACTTCATTAACCAGCTGGTGCAATAATTTTACGTCTGTTTTTATTGCATCTTTGTTTTTATTTATTTTTGAAAAAATGGAATCAGTCGTTTGCTGAACAAGTATTTCAGCGGGATGTCTGCTTTTAGCTTCTGTTTCTGCGAATGTCGCTGATGTTGCAATACTCAAGATAAGAAAAAGAATAATTGAAAAATGCGTAGTAAAAAAGTTCATTTAAAGCTCCCCAGTAACACTTCTTAATCGGATTACATGCATGTTGTAATCGTTAACCGCTTTTAAGTACTCTGTATGGGCAAGCACATAACCCTGGAATGCGCTCATGATTTTTTCTGGCTGTACTAATCCTGCTTCAAAGTCTGCGTAGCTGCTGATCATCCACCGTCTCCCGGCTCGGCTACCTTTGGCCAACTCTTCAACTATTATATAATGTGTTTGTACAAATTGATATTGTTCTGAGACTTGTAGCAGGATGCTTTGCCGGGTGATTGATGATTTTTCAACAAGTGAACGGAGTATGGTTTGCGTTTGCCTTATTTGACCGGGTTGGCCAGCGATGTTTTTATCCCTTTTAAATTCGCCGTTTGCCGATGTATTTACCATGTTATTTGTCATAGTGCCAGTATTTTTAAAAGGATCTTGTGAAAGTGGACTATCAAGTACAGTACGGCTTGGAGTAATTGCAAAGGAGCCAACCAGTGCAGCATCAACACCTGATATTACGTTTGACTGGTTCGTATTAGCCCGGTTGTGCCTGGCTTTGAGTTGTGCTATTTCAGGTCTGTTTGCAAGTGCTTTTTTTTGTAGTTTTTGTAGTGAATCCTTGGGTAATTCGACTGGAACAATTTTTTGATCGGCTACTTTCAGTTCTTTTTTTAAGTTGACACCTATAAGTGTTTTTAGTCTACCCATTGAAATATTTTCTGCTCCCTGGGACTCTGCGAGGTAGCGATTGACCAGTGCGGCACCCGTTTGTAAGGCAAATACGTCTGATTGTTTCGCTTTGCCGCCACCGTCACTCAGCCATTTTTCGACCAGATCGATTGCTTTTTCTGCTCTGCCTTTAATGTCTTCAAGTAACAGCCGGGAATCATGTGCGGCTAGGTATTGGTAATAAGTTTGATAAACATCGTATTTTACTCTTGATTTGATCAAGGCAACATCACCTTGTTTGAGTGTCAGGTTTTCTTTTGCTGCTGCCGAAAAATTTTCAGCTTTGCCAAAAGAATAAAGAGGTTTAACAATGCCAAGACGCAGATTGTACCAGGGTGCTATACCTTCGAAATTATGTCCATTGGAACGCGAGTGTATTTGCTCATCATGGTCAGCAGTGGATGGGTCGCCGCTACTTTTTGTTGTTGCCAGACCGACAAAAAATTTAATGTCATAAGGAAAATTGTCGCTGTTAACGCCCCCTTGCTCCAATGCGCGTGCGGCATTTACAATTTGTTTACGTTCGCGTAAGCGTGGATCCACTTGTAATGCTCGCTGAACTGCTTGCTTTAAGCTAATTGTTTCTGCCTTCAGTGTGGGGCTTGTTATGCCAACAGATAAAATAAATAAAGTTGAAAAGAAAACGGTCCTCATTTTTATTCCTTTGCTCCTTCCGCTATCCTGCCGAATAAGAACTGTTCGATATGAATTTCCAGAATCATGGATGCGCACTGTGTCTACTGTCTTAGTGTGGTTCATCTGTGATTCTAACCTATTATCAATTCCTTGATCATCTTTATGTTGCGTAAGTTATTGATGTCAGGTGGGTGACCGGTAAGAAAAAGTGCGCACTCACTGTTTTTGTTGCTGTTTGACCTGAATTGTTCAAAATAGTTTTTTAACTGCTCATTCGAATGTGCTGTTTTTGAGTCCAATAGGCCCAAGCATAAATTGTTGGTTTTAGTTTTATTGTTATCTATAGGGCTATTGCGGTCTGTCTGGTTGGGATACCACACAGGGTTTATGTTTAATTTATTTACCAGGTGTTGTTGTTGGGCTTTGCTGAGGCTGCTTTTCGCGAAATTAAAATTAACTGCTAAGCCTGCGGGTACGATTGATGTGACTTTTAGCAAGTCGGCTTCGCTTGCGTTTGCCGGGATGGTTATCAATAAACCGCCCACTTGCTCCAGGTCGTTATTAAGTGAATCTAGCAATGTTGCCAGTGGTAGGTTCTGGTTAATATTTGTGCAGGTAAAAAGACCCAGCTCGAAAAAAAATATGAATTCATCGTGCGTATCATCAACCCATTGTTTTAAATCAATTTTTTGTTTATCGCTCCAGTCTTTCTCGGGCACCAGTACCGTATTAAGTTCATTCGAATAATAGGGCAATCGCCAATCTGGCGGTAAGTCCGGTGGATAATAAGACCCGATCCAGCCCGAATGATTCCAACCGGTAGCGCCAATAAGGATGTCATTGTGTGGTTGCACAAACATTTCTTTTGTTGAGTTAGCTGCTTGAGTTAGCTGCAATAATTTTATGGATTTCAGGGAATTGTAATGGTTTTATCGGAAAAAAGCCTTGGCTTATTTCTAATGTTTGTCGTGGTCGGAATGACGCCTAAAAAGCGGATAAAAAAATGGGGTACCTAAAATCAGTACCCCATAAGGGGAGAGGTTTGAAAATATTCGAAAAAATTTTCAAGAGTGTGTCAAAGTTTTAGATTGCATTAGCCGTGCCAACATTATTTCTGGTTAAAATTTAGATAGTTAACAGAGTACGCCGCAGGTAACGTCAAAATAATGTAGCGAAAAAGGGGGGGGATATGTGAATTATTGACGCTTTTTTAATATATAGTGATGTAGGTATGACAGGCGTTATGTAAAATAAAGCGTGACAGTCCCTAAGCCTATTCGCCAGCGATCGTCATGTTGTCCAGCAGAATCGATCCGGTTTTAATTCTTTGGCGCAAATCAATATCATTTCCGATCTCTATAATGCCTTGAAACATGTCCTTTAAATTACCGGCTATGGTTATCTCTTCGACGGGAAATTGAATTTCTCCATTTTCGATCCAAAACCCGGTTGCACCGCGTGAATAATGCCCCGTTACCTGATTAATTCCTTGTCCCATGAGTTCGGTCACCAGAAGACCTTTGTCCATTTTCTTTATTAGCTGATCCAACGATAAGCGACCGGTATCAATGGTGAGATTATGCACACCACCGGCGTTGCCGGTGCTTTTCATCCCCAGCTTACGCGCCGAATACGTACTCAAAACATAGCTTTTTACTCTGCCATTGAGCACAATATCTCGCTGCTGTGTTGCCACGCCTTCGCCATCAAAAGGTGCACTTCCCAGGCCTTTTTTGATATGGGGTTGTTCGTAAATATGAATGTTATCTGGAAAGACCTGAGTATCGAGACTGTCTAACAAAAAGCTTGTTTTACGGTATAGGCTGCCGCCGCTTATTGCTGCAATAAAACTGGATAATAGGCCACTGGCCAGTTGTGGCTTGAAGATAACGGCTGACTGGCAAGTCGGAATTTTTCGCGCATTTAAACGCTCGATCGCGTTTTGCGCTGCGAGCTCCCCAATGTGTTTGGCAGGTTCAAGGTCATTGCTATCTCGGGCTACGCTGTACCAATAGTCGCGTTGCATTTGTTCATCTTGTTGTGCTATCACAGAACAACTTAAGTGGTGACGAGTCGTTGAATAGGCTTCAAGAAAATCATTGGTATTGCCGTAGACGCGCAAACCTTGTTGTGTTGATAAGCTGCTGCCTTCGGAGTTTTTAATTTTTGGATCAAATGATAATGCGGCTGCTTCACACTCTTGCGTCAATTCAAGTGCGTCGTCTATGTGGAGGTTCCAATTATAATAGAGGTCCAGATCTGGAATATTTTTTGCCATGAGGTCTTTGTCAGCCAGACCTGAGCAATCATCTTCAGCCGTGTATTTTGCAACTCGACATGCAGCTGCGACAGTATCTTTGTAAGCTTGTGGGGTTAAGTCTGTAGTACTGGCAGAGCCTTTTCTATTACCAAAAAATACGGTTACGCTTAAGCCCTTATCTCGGTTGTGCTCAATCGTTTCAACTTTTCCCAGACGCACCGTTGTCGATAAGCCTGAGCCAGTACTCAATTCAGCTTCCGCAGAACTGGCGCCCATCGCTTTGGATTCTTTCAATACATCTACAATTATGTTTTTATAACTATCGGTATCGAGATTTACAGATTGCGCATGGTCCATGCTGGTTGTCGTCATTATTTTTAACCTTTGTCTTGAACGCTTGTCTGGTTAGCTTTATGTGTTGGTTCCACCGACGGTGATATCATCGATTTTCATGCTGGGCTGACCGACCCCAACGGGTACACTTTGCCCCTCTTTGCCGCAAGTACCCACACCATCATCAAGTTTTAGGTCGTTACCCACCATACTTACACGTGTTAACACGTCTGGTCCGTTACCTATCAGAGTGGCTCCTTTTACGGGTTGGGTAACTTTGCCATTTTCAATTAAATAGGCTTCACTCGCTGAGAATACAAATTTTCCGGAAGTAATGTCTACTTGTCCGCCTCCAAAGTTAACCGCATATAGCCCTTTTTTAACCGAACTGATTATTTCGGCCGGGTCATATTTTCCAGATAACATATAGGTGTTGGTCATGCGGGGCAGGGGGAGGTGGGCATACGATTCGCGTCTGCCATTTCCTGTGGGCGCAACGCCCATTAAGCGTGCATTCAGCTTGTCTTGCAAGTAGCTTTTTAAAATACCATTTTCAATCAAGATATTATTTTGTGTCGGTACGCCTTCATCATCGATATTGAGCGAGCCACGGCGTTTTTCGATAGTGCCATTATCAACAATAGTACATTGATCAGACGCGACGCGTTCGCCAATCCGGCCAGTGAATGCGGAACTGCCTTTACGATTAAAATCGCCTTCCAGGCCATGGCCAATGGCTTCATGGAGTAGTACGCCTGGCCAGCCCGGCGCGAGTACCACGGGCATTGTGCCCGCTGGTGCGTCGACAGCATCTAAATTGACTAATGCGGTTCTGACGGCTTCTGCCGCATATGTTAAACTTTGCTCATTCTCCATGAAATATTCATAGCCAAAACGACCACCGCCACCCGAAGATCCTTGTTCTCTTTTGCCATTTTGTTCGGCGACCACTGAAACGCTCATGCGCACCAGTGGCCTGATATCCGCAGCCAACGTGCCGTCACTGGCGACAACCATAATGACTTCGTGTTCAGCTGCCAGACTGACGATCACTTGTTTGATTCTACTATCAAGGCGGCGCGCTTCTTTATCGACGCGTTCCAATAGGATTATTTTTTGCTGTTCGCTGATGGAGTCAAGTGGGTTATCGGTGGTGTATAATAGTGCTTGCCCTGTTTTAGCCGATAATGCCTGTATTTTTTTTTGTTGGCCCTGTTTGGCTATAGCGCGTGCGGTTGTTGCGGCTTGATTGAGCGTGGGTAACAATATTTCATCCGAATAGGCAAAACCGGTTTTGTCTCCGCTAATAGCGCGAACGCCGACACCCTGTTCGATATTGTAACTGCCGTCCTTGACTATGCCATCTTCAAGCACCCAGGATTCATAGCGACTGGCCTGAAAATATAAATCGGCATAATCGATATCATGCTGCATTACCTGATCAAGAATATATTGAAGATCATTTTCACCTAGTCCGGCCGGGTTCAGCAAGATTTCTTTTGCAAGACTAACCGATTGCGCAAGATCGATAGGGGAAGGCTGGGTGGAGTTATTTACCAATTCAGTCATAGTGATAATTTAATTGTAATTATAGGATTTGCAATATCGCAACCAATGTTTTGTAACTAAAGTTTCGCAACCAAAGTTGCTCAAACCAAGCTTACTTGAATATTCTATGTTCAATTGCTGGAAAGTTTTTTCGGGTCGCCGCCATAAATTCGGGATCAATATTGGCGGTCACAAAACCTGATCCCCGGGGGAGTCTATCAAGTACCGTTCCCCATGGGTCAACAATCATGCTGTCTCCGTAAGTCTCACGCCCGCTTATGTGGTATCCTCCTTGTGCCGCCGCGACCACATAACATAAGTTTTCTATCGCTCTGGCCCTGACTAATGATTCCCAGTGCGCTTTTCCTGTAAATGCGGTAAATGCTGCAGGTAGCGCAATAATATCAACCTGTTTTTGCAGCATGAGTCTGAATAGTTCAGGAAAGCGCAAGTCGTAACAGATCGATAAACCCAGTTTACCAAAGGGAGTATCAACAACAACAATTTTGTCATCAGCTTCTATTGTTTCAGACTCGTTGTAATTTTCACTGGTTTCTTCAATATGAACGTCAAATAGGTGCACTTTGTCGTACCTTGCGACGCACTTACCGTTGTCATCAAATAACAGTGATGCAGCACGTACTTTGCCTTTATGCTCAGCGGCCAGCGGTAGCGTGCCACCCACAATCCATATTTTATTTTTCGTTGCTTGTTCGGCTAAAAAATCCTGTATCCGGCCGTTACCGGCTTTTTCTCTAATTTTTACCTTATCAATTTCATCCAAACCCATGATCGCGAAATTTTCCGGCAGTACCAATAAACCCGCACCGGAATCGACCGCTAATGTGATGAGTCTTTTGGCCTCAATCAGATTGGCATTTACATTTGGCCCCGAAGCCATTTGAATAGCTGCTACTTGCATTTATTTATTCTCTGAATATTCCCTACTGATTTTTTTTACTAATTAATGTGTAGCAATACATTTTACTAACTTAGGGTCTGTAAATGAATAACTTCACATTCTTGACTGTCGATTCATCCCGTCTGACTGCGTTACGAAAGCTTGAAATATCGACATATTTCTGCACTTTCGCGCCTTGCCAGACGGGCGCCTCAACACCCAAGAATGTGA
>VAPK010687209.1_pt1 | contig 17138 bp, 16 predicted proteins | sample 3395031 | NCBI WGS metagenome assembly VAPK01 (sample SAMN08290443, study PRJNA428436) | hydrothermal vent metagenome | isolation source: Deep-sea hydrothermal vent chimney 1 | place: Pacific Ocean: Juan De Fuca Ridge
ATGAAGGCTTTATTTTTAGATACAATACAACCAATTCTTGCACCACACATACTATAACGTTTAGAGACAGAATCTATGACTATAGCGTGTGCTTCTAAATTTGATTCTTGAAGTATTGAATAATGCTCTAATCCGTCATAGGTAAATTCTCTGTACACTTCATCAGCAATTAAAAACAAATCGTGTTTTTTTACAATTGCCGCTAATTTTTGTATTTCTTCTTTTGAATATAAATACCCGGTTGGGTTCCCCGGATTGCAAATTAATATTGCTTTTGTTTTAGGTGTAATTAATTTTTCAAATGCTGAAATAGGAGGTAAGGCAAAATTATCTTCTATTTTAGAAATAACAGGTATTACTTTTACACCGGATGCTGTTGAAAACCCATTATAATTAGCATAAAAAGGTTCAGGTATAATTACTTCATCATCAGTATCCATGATGCTACCAAAAGTAAAAAGCAATGCTTCACTACCACCTGTGGTAACTATAATATCATTTGCATTTACATTGATATTGTTTTTGGCATAATACCCTGCTAACTTAGTTCTATACACTTCTGATCCCTCAGAACGCGCATATGCAACTACTTCTAAGGTATTATTTTTAACTGCATCAAGTGCAATTTTAGGAGTTTTTATATCAGGTTGACCTATGTTTAAATGAAAGACTTTTACACCTCTTTTTTTAGCATCTTCAGCATAAGGAACCAATTTTCGAATAGGCGATTCTGGCATTTTTAACCCTTTATTTGATATACTTGGCATTTGTTTTATTTTAATACAAAATTGCAAAAATAAATTCGGAATAACGACTCTATATAGATGGAATTTTTAAAATACTGTAATCGTTAAAGTTTTGCTAAAAAAATTAAATACTATTTAAAATTCCTTAAATTTAGAACATATACTTAATATATGTTGAGAAGTGTATTTATTATAATATGTATTTTTTTTATCTCCATAAATTGTTATTCGCAAGATACTTTTAAAATTATTGGAGGTCAAGAAAATTATGCAATGCCTTTTAAATTAATTAATAATTTAATTATTATTCCTATAAAAGTTAATGGTAGTGAATTGAATTTTTTATTAGATACAGGAGTTAGTAATTCAATTATGTTTAATTTAAGTGTAAAAGATTCTTTAAAATTAAAAAACACAAAAAAGATACGTTTAAGGGGTTTAGGTGAAGGTGATTATATGGATGCCATTAAATCAACTAATAATCTTTTCAGAATTGGAAAAATTATTAATGGCTATCATATGGTATACTTGATACCAGGTAAAGAATTTGATTTATCTACTACACTGGGTGTAAATATTAATGGTATTATCGGAGGTGACTTATTCCATGATTTTGTTGTTGAGATTAATTATTCTTCTAAAAGATTAAAATTCTATAAGCCTGCTAATTATGTTTATAAAAATTGCAAAAAATGCCAGGTTTTTGACTTAGATTTTTATAAGAATAAACCCTATATAAATCTTGTTGTAGAATCTAAAGATACAGTAAAAACTACTGTTAAATTATTAATTGATACTGGGGCTAGTGATGCACTTTGGTTATTTGAAAAATCGGATGAAAAAATTGAAATACCTAAAAAGTATTATAGAGATTATTTGGGTAAAGGATTAAGTGGGAATATTTATGGTAAGCGAAGTAAAATTAACAAGATTATCATAGGTGATTATTTTTTTATGGACGCTAATGTTGCTTATCCTGATTCAAGTTCTATAGAATTGGTATATAAACACAAACAGCGGAATGGTAGTTTAGGATCTGAACTATTGAAAAGATTTAAATTGCTTTTTGATTATCGAAATAAAAAAATTACGTTTATTAAAAAATCAAGATATTTTAGAGCCCCTTTTTTATATAATATGAGCGGAATTGAGCTTTCTTATAGTGGGAAAATGCTTATTCGTGAAAAACAAAGTTCAGTATATGGTGGTACTCAAAAACAAGGCTCCTCTACTGCTGTAGAAATAGTATATAATTATGTGTATGCTTTTAAACAATCATATCAAATAGCAGTGATAAGAAAAGACTCTCCAGCTGATAAAGCGGGACTTTTACTGGGGGATGTTATTCTACAAGTTAATGGAAAGCCAGCTTATACTTATAAAATGCAAGAAATAATGCATATGTTCTCGGTCAAAGAAAATAAATTAATTAAGCTATTAATTGATAGAGATGGTGAAGTATTGTCTTATTCTTTTAGACTAAAACAAATGTTGTAATCCTGATTTGATTACTAATAATCGAAATCAGGTTATAAAAAAAGAGCCTTACATAGTAAGACTCTTTTGGTATTTTCTATTTTTAGGTTTATTGAGAAACCATTGTTTTCTTTTTTTCTAATAAGGAAGCACTGTCTTTGTCATTCAACACTTTTCCTTTTATAGTAACCACTTTATTAGCTTCAGTAGCATTAGAAGTAATAGTAACTGTTTTAGAAAAAGGACCAATTCTATTAGTAGCATATTTAACGCCTATTTCACCTTGTTCGCCAGGCATAATTGGTTCTTTAGGACTTGTAGGTACAGTACATCCACAACTACCTTTAACATTGGTAATAATTAATGGAGATTTACCAACATTGGTAAACTTAAAAACACGATTACCGTCAGAATTTCTGGCAATGTCGCCATAATTAACTACTTCTGATTCAAATTTGAATATTGGCGCATTCTTATCAACTTTTTTAGGGGTAGTTTTTTCTTGAGCATTTATTGAAAATCCTATGACTCCAATAAATAAAATAAGTGCAAATTTTTTCATTTTATATAAAATATTTTATGTTGTAAAGATACTAATTTAAAGTGTAAATTGAGTATATGAATTTATAACGGGTAAAATTTTACCATATTGCTTATAATTGTAACTTTGCAAATTGTTTTCAAAAACTATTCCAAACTATGAATATTCCATCAAAATATGATGCAAGTCAAGTAGAAAGTAAATGGTATGACTATTGGATGAAGCATAATTATTTTCATTCAACACCAGACGAAAGAGAACCATATACTATTGTTATACCGCCACCAAATGTGACGGGAATATTACATATGGGGCATATGTTGAATAATACAATTCAAGACGTGTTGATACGCCGTGCACGTTTACAAGGTAAAAATGCATGTTGGGTGCCTGGTACTGACCATGCTTCTATTGCTACCGAAGCCAAAGTAGTTGCCAAACTAAAAGAACAAGGGATAGATAAAAATGACTTGTCTCGTGACGAGTTTTTAAAACATGCCTGGGATTGGACGCATGAATACGGAGGCGTAATTTTGGAACAACTAAAGAAATTAGGATGTTCTTGCGATTGGGATAGAACTAAGTTTACGATGGATGATGATATGAGTGAGGCCGTAATTAAAACATTTGTTGATCTATACAATAAAGGATTGATCTACAGAGGTTATCGTATGGTGAACTGGGACCCTGAAGCAAAAACTACCTTGTCTGATGAGGAAGTAATCTATGAAGAACGTCAAGGAAAATTATATTATATATCTTATCAAGTAGTTGATGCAGACGGCAAAACTTCTCCTTCGGGGATTGAAGTGCTAACGATTGCAACGACTCGTCCGGAAACAATTTTAGGTGATACTGCCATTTGTATCAACCCTAATGATGAACGTTTTGAACACTTACGTGGAAAAAAAGCAATTGTGCCTTTATGTGATCGTGTGATTCCTATTATTGAAGATGACTATGTTGATATTGAATTTGGTACAGGTTGTTTGAAAGTAACTCCGGCTCACGATGAAAATGACAAAAATTTAGGAGAAAAGCACAAGCTGGAAGTAATTGATATTTTTAATGAAGATGCAACATTAAATAGTTTCGGATTGCATTATCAAGGTAAAGATCGATTTGTTGTTCGTAAGGAAATTGTTAAAGAATTAGAGGAAAAGGGGTTTTTAGTGAAAACAGAACCCTATATCAATAAAGTAGGAACAAGTGAGCGTACCAAAGCAGTAATAGAACCAAGATTATCTGATCAATGGTTTTTAAAAATGGAGAATTTGGTAAAACCAGCGATTAAATCGGTTTTAGTTGATAGAGATGTAAAATTGTTCCCTAGAAAGTTTGAAAATACCTACCGTCATTGGATGGAGAATATTCGCGATTGGAATATTTCTCGTCAATTGTGGTGGGGACAACAAATTCCTGCCTATTTCTATGGTGATGGAAAAGAAGATTTTGTAGTTGCTCAGAGTAGGGAAGAAGCATTCGAACTTGCGAAAAAGAAATTAAGTGTCATTTCGACAGAGCGAGGTACGAGCGACGAGAAATCTATAACAATTAATGATCTAAAACAAGACAATGACGTTCTTGATACTTGGTTCTCTTCTTGGTTATGGCCAATGAGTGTATTTGACGGTGTAAGAAATCCAGATAATGATGAGTTCAAGTATTATTATCCAACCAATGATTTGGTAACAGGACCGGATATTCTCTTCTTTTGGGTTGCCAGAATGATAATTTCAGGATATGAATATACCGGTAAACGTCCTTTTGAAAATGTATATCTAACAGGATTGGTTCGTGATAAACAACGACGTAAAATGAGCAAATCTTTAGGAAATTCTCCTGATGCATTAAAACTGATTGAAGAGTTTGGGGCTGATGGTGTACGTGTAGGGTTATTATTGAGTGCCTCTGCCGGAAATGATATTCTATTTGATGAAACATTATGCCTACAAGGAAAAGGGTTTGCAAATAAAATATGGAATGCCTTTAGATTGGTAAAAGGATGGGAAGTTGATAATGAAATTGAACAACCAAAATCTTCTGCAACAGCAATAGAGTGGTATGAAGCTAAATTTCAACAAATAGTAACCGAAATAGAAGATCATTTTAGTAAATATAGATTGTCTGATGCATTAATGTCAACCTATAAATTAATTTGGGATGATTTCTGTTCATGGTTATTAGAAATGATAAAACCAGCTTATGGAAAACCGATTGATGCTAAAACCTATCAAAGTATCATTTCAATCTTTGAAAATAATTTAAAAATTCTACACCCTTTTATGCCATTTTTAACCGAAGAAATTTGGCAGTTTATAGATGAAAGAACTCCTGAAGAGGCATTGATTGTTGCAAAATATCCAGAGCCAAAAACGATAAATAAATCATTGATCTCTGAATTCGATTTTGCTGCTGAAGTAATTTCAGGTATCCGTTCTATAAGAAAAGAGAAGAATATTTCATTTAAGGAAACTATAGAGTTATCAGTTATAAATAATGAAAAAGCAACTACTACTTTTGATTCGATACTACTAAAATTAGGGAATCTTGAAGGTATCAACTATGTTACTGAAGCAGTAGATAGTGCGTTGACTTTTAGAGTAAAATCTAATGAGTATTTTATACCAATATCTGGGGCAATCAATGTAGAAGAAGAAATAAAAAAACTGACCGATGAATTAAATTATACAGAAGGGTTTTTAAAGTCGGTTCAGAAGAAGTTAAGTAATGAACGTTTTGTAAACAATGCACCTGAACAAGTAATTGCCAGTGAACGTAAAAAAGAAGCAGATGCTTTGGCAAAAATAGAAACCTTGAAAACAAGTTTAGAGAGTTTGAAATAAATATAAATGATAAATTAGAATATTTGTCATTCAGTCCCGAGGTGTCGGGAGTAATGAGGAACGAATGAAGTGAAAAATATCGAGTAATTACAATGGAGATTCTTCACTTCGCTAAAGCTACGTTCTGAATGACATTGTGCTATTAAAAAAGTTAATATGAGCAGTAAAGCAATTGATACGTGGCATAAGCTACTTGATTCAAGAAAACTGGAAATGTTGAATGACCTTCTGGATGATAATGTAATATTCCATTCTCCGGTGGTTCATACTCCTCAAGTGGGAAAAGCAATTACACTTATGTATTTAACAGCTGCATTTTATGTTCTGTATAATGAATCTTTCAAATATGTACGCGAAGTAGTTAGTGATAATGATGCAGCTTTAGAGTTCACCGTTGAAATAGATGGTTTATTTGTCAATGGAGTCGATTTAATAACTTGGGATGATAATGATAAGATCATAGATTTTAAAGTAATGATTCGTCCGTTACAGGCAGTTAATTTGATCCATCAGAAAATGTCAAACAAACTTTAGTTTTTCTGAATAATTATTCTTTTTGTTTTATTGAATTGTGCAGTTCTAATAGCAACAAAATAAATTCCTTGAGTTATATTTTTTAAGTTTACCTGAATACTGTTAAGGTTCGGATATGTTTTTAAAAATATTTTTTGTCCAACAGTATTAAAAATTTCAACTTTTTCTATATCAAAAGCTTCAATAGTAAATTTCCCGGTATTTACTGTTGGGAATACATTGGCAAGGTGTATCTCGTTTTCTTCTATACCGGCAGTACTATTCGGAACTGCTGATTTTTGAAATCCCGTTCCAGGAGAACCAATAAATACAGTTGCATTAACTAAGTTATCTACAGCTGCAGCCAAAGCAAAAGGGTAGGTCATTTCTTGATTTTGTTGAGACCAGGTTTGTCCGCCATCATTTGAAAAAAGGACTCCTTTTGAGTCAGAATCGTATCCGCCAGCTTCAAAAGCACTTGAAGAAGTAGCATATAGGATAGTTAAATTTTGTGGCGCAATAGCTACTTTCCGCATAAAATTATCGGTTATTAATTTTTGCCAATTATCACCTTTGTCTACACTTTTAAATAAGCCTTTATTTGTTCCTATGGCAGTTGCATACACCCAATTTGCATTATTTGGGTCGGTTTTTATATCAAAAACACCATCATAGTTTCCATCCCAAAAATTAACTGCAGTACTTGCTTTCATTTGTGAGTCACTGATGTCTGTCCAGTTAGCCCCTTCATTTGTTGAACGCCATAAGCCAGCTTCTCCACCGGCATAGATTAGATTGCTATCAAATTTATCTACGGCAGTAAAACGACATCCATTACAATTAAAGCTCATAGTCCAGTTTGCACCATCGTTAGTGCTTTTATAAATATCACCCTGTGCAGTAACATAAAGCGTTCTGTTTGCTGAATTACTATTGATATCAACAGAAAGGCCCATTATTTCTTCATCTGGTAACCCAGTGTTGGAGAGCACCCAACTGTCTTTGTCACCGGTATTGGTATTTTTTAGTAAATAGGTTGGTGGTTGTCCATTTTGATTTCCTGACATTGAAGCCCAAACTACATTTGAACGATTAGGATCTGCTAATACAGTAGCGCAATTGCCCCCTTTACCATCCCAGTTTCCACTATAAGTAGTTGGATTTGAACTTTGCCAGCTTTCACCATGATCTAGACTTCTCCAAATTCCCATATCAAAGTAGGCTAAATAAATAATATCTGAATTCACTTTACTGATCGAAATATCCATCATATTTACATTGTCAAAACCTCTACTTTGCCAAAACCCTGACGAAACTTCATCTGTAAATATATTATTAAAAGTGGTTCCGTTATTAGTAGTTTTATAGATCCATTGAGAGGTGATCCAATAATAATTGTTTGTATTAGAAAGATCTTCGCCCAAGGTTTTACTAATGCCATTAAAACTCGAACCATAAGAATGAAAAAGTTCTTCATTAAAAAAAGTATCCCAATTAGTAACATCTCCGGTTTTTGTAAAAGAGGCTCCTCCATTAGTGGATGTCCACGTTCCTGAAGTTGTTTCCCAAGGATATGGTTCTCTGGTGTCAATTAATCGTATAGTTGATGCGTTGTTAGTATCTATCCAAATAATGCCTGTATTATTTGAGAAAGGACTTCCCCAAGTTGAACCACCATCTGTACTTTTATAGAGTGATCCATTTAGGTCAGTCCAATAAAATTGTGCGGTGCAATTTGCATTCATAGTGGTAATAAAAATATTTTGAGGTACAGTTGGGTCTATGGCTACATCGAGAATTTCAGGAAGTGTTGTTGTTAAATTTGTCCAATTTACACCGCCATTAGTGCTTCTAAAAACATCTGCTGGTCCACAAGCAAACCGACCGTTACCTGTTAAAATATAAATGGTATTTGCATTAGTTGGGTTGACAACTATTTTTAAGATACGAATCCCGGAAGGGAGGTCAATACTGATTTGCGACCATGTTAGACCTTGATTAGTTGATTTATAGATTACACCTTGATTAGAATCGTATTCAGAGTGATATGAAGCATAACCAATATTTGTGTTATTTGTGCCAAATTCTATATCGGTTATATAACCACCAATGAGTACTTGGTTTACGGAGTTTCCGCCATTGTCACTTCTGAAAATTCCATTTTCAGTACCAATATAAAGTATATTGCCATTGGCACGGTCAAAACCAACGCCACTTACATGAGTTTCTGTTAGACCTTTATTTGTTCCAATTACATCCCAACTTTGCCCGCCGTCTGTACTTCTATAAGCACCGCTCAAATCACTTCCTGCAATAATAATTCCGCTAGTACTTGCACCTACTGTACTATAAGCACCACCACCACCAGGATTGGTTCTTTGCCAATTATGCGTTTGTGCACTGACCAGATTAATTGTTGCTATTATTATAAAATAAGAGAGTAACTTATAAATTTTAGAATGCATACTTTACTATGTTTTGAATTGAGCAAAATATGTTGGGTAGATTTAGCTGAAAGATACAAAATATCTATTTAACTCACATTTTTATAAGTAGATCAATTTTTATCAGCCTGCAAAAGTATTTTTTTTATTAAGACAATTTGCCCCAAATGATAGTGGGTATGCTCAATAATTCCATGAATATTTCTATAGTAATTTCCGTATTTTTCTTCTGATATGTTTTCCCAAAGCTTACTTTCAGGTAACTGTTCAATCAAACAGGCAAATTTTTCTGCTTCCGTAAAAGTCTTATCTACTAATTTTTCCCAGCCTTCTTGAGAGTGAATTGGTGGATGATCAAAACTATATTTATCTTTAATGTCGAGAGGTTCACCTTCAAAAACTTTTATGACTCCACTTACATAATAATTTATATGATAGACAAGAGTGGCAATAGTATTAAAAGAATAAACTTGTGTTGTAGCTTGTTGCCAAGTTATATCTGCCAAATTATCTTTAAGGTTTGACCAGGTCCAGTTTCCTCCAAAATGAATTTCTCTAAAGTGCTTTGCTATTTGCTCTGTTAAGCTCATAGGTTTAATTTTACTTATTTGTCTTTAAACAACTATATAAACGTTTTACACAACAAGTAGAATATAATTATGTTTGACTTTACTTCTTACGTAAATATATTGCAGCACTCACGACAACCTCATTCCAAGTCTTACTTTCACCATCTGGTCCTTTGTGTAATTCAAAACAGGCTTTTGCTAAAGAGGCCAATGCAGACTGTGTATTCCAATTATCTAAATTCAATGTCCCGTTAATTTCTACCAATTGTCCGCTGGCAATATACGTTACGGGTATTTTTTGTTGTACGCCATTCATTAGTAAATCTATATTTCCGGTACCATCATTGTTTAAATTTAATGTTCCAGATAATGAAAGTGTTGCTTTCATTACACCAAAAAATAATTGTTTGAGTTTTCCGTCTCTTTCCTCGTTATCAGAAGTTAAGCTGCTAATAGGAATGCTAAATTTTGCACCATTTAAAGCTTCAATTGAAGTAGGAGCATTTTTACTATTGCTGATGCTAATTTCGTTAAATTGCCCATTGACTGCTATTTTATCTGTGGTTTTATAACCTGTCCATTTAACAGTGATCGTTTTTTGTTCAATAGAAAACTGTGCAGGTTCTTTTTTAATTTCTTTTTTACAAGAAATGATTGCGACATTAAGTAGGATAGCAAACGAAAAAATTGAGATTTTTTTTAAAAGGTTCATATCAAGATATTTTTTGTTGAGTTATATTTTCTACCAATTCAATATATTTTTCTTTGGCCTCATCTTCACTTATAGTATTTAATTGAAACATCGCATTTAGTTTGAAAGCATTTCTTAATGGGCTTTCGCCTGACGGTGTTGAGTATGTTTTACCTTTAGTTGCCAGTTTATAGTAGGCATAAAATTTAAGCATCACATCGGGTGGTAATTTTTGAGTCATAGCAGATGCTATCTCAAATGCTATTTCAAATCGTTCATCAAGCTTTCGCATCATATTCAGCAATTACGGTTTCTCCACCTATTGATTTATCATTAAGTGATACATTCACTTTCATATCTAAAGGCAAAAAAAGATCAATTCTAGATCCAAATTTTATAAAACCGGCATCTGTACCTTGTATGATATCTGTATTTTCTGTTGCATAGTTGACAATACGTCTGGCTACTGCTCCGGCAATTTGTCTATATAAAATTTTACCGACAGAAGTGTTTTCTACAACAATGGTTGTTCTTTCATTTTCTTCAGATGATTTTGGATGCCATGCTACTAAATACTTTCCTGGATGGTATTTACTAAAAATTACTTTTCCACTTATAGGATATCTAGTTACATGTACATTTAAGGGTGACATAAAAATAGATACCTGTCTACGTTTATCTTTAAAGAACTCTTTTTCAACTACTTCTTCAACCACAACTATTTTACCATCTGCAGGAGCGATAATTTGATGTATATTTTCAATAGTATTGCGTTTTGGATTTCTGAAAAATTGAAGGATTAGTACAAAAAACAGGACTAAAATAACCATGATTAATTTTCTGAGCCATTCAATGTCTAATAAACTATCCGTTAAGAAAATTAGTGAGGCTAAAATAATCATTGAGACTATAATAATGGTATATCCTTCTTTATGAAACATTTATAGTTGGTTTTGTCATTGAAAAATATAGTTTAAATAAATGTTCTATCTGTCTTTAATTCAAAATAATAATGGGCAGATAGAAACATTTATACTTGATTAAATTATATGTAAATATACATAAACAAAAGGGGCAGCAAAAATAATGCTGTCCAATCTATCTAAAAAACCACCATGCCCTGGAATAAAATTACTACTGTCTTTTACTCCGGCTTCTCTTTTAAATTTAGACTCAATTAAATCGCCCAAAAGACCAAAAACAACTAGAATAGCGGCAACAATCAACCAGTTTACTATTGATAGGTCAGTAATATATTTTGACATGAAATATGATGCTACTAATGCAGCTACCAAACCACCTAAGGCACCTTCAACAGTTTTATTAGGAGAAACTTTTTCATACAGTTTTGTTCTGCCTATTGTACTACCAACTAAATAAGCAAAGGAATCATTAATCCATATCAATATAAAAATACCAATGATTATTTTTGGATGATAGGTTGTGTTAATAAATGGTATTTGAGTTAATAATGTAAATGGAATAACAATATAAGCTAATGCTAATAAGTAGTGACCTAACTTACTAGAAGTCAAACTAATTTTAGATTTGAATAATTGATAAATAAACGGAATGAAAATACTTATAATTAAAAAGAAATGAAAGTATTTAAAATCTAGCAGAGGGAGGTTAGCAAATCTGAAATAAAATATAGTGGCAACTACAAATGTCCATTTATAGCTTAAATCTATCATTTTTTTCAGCTCAAATAGGCATAATAACATTAGAAAATAAAAAATGATATAAAATGATTCTTTTGAATATAGTATAGAACCAATAATTACACTAATAAATACTAGACCTGATAAAGCCCTTACAAGAAGTTCTCGCATTTTATAAATCTTCTAACAATAGCAAATATAGACTTTTTGCATTATTATTGCCGAAGTTTAAAAAATCTTGATCAACCCTTTCAGGTATATAGCTCTTTATAGAACTTATATTAGTTGGAAAACCTTTCTGATAGGTCTTTTTTAGTCCCATTAAGCTTTCGCTTTTGTTTCTAACTAACTGACTGGTTTTAGCAATTACAATAAAATGTTCTGGTAAATTAGCTATCTTTTTTTCACGAACTTGCTCAGACGAAAATAGAATACTTCCGTCCTGAGAAATTAAATGTTCACAATTTGTAAAAAAAGGATAATCATCATTAATTTCAGAAGTGCTTTCTGTTTCAATAATGGTCAAAACCTTTTTTAAGTCATCATTAATGCAAACAATCTTTTCCCAATGATTTTCATTAATAATATGTAAGAGATTCTGATTAACATCTTCTTGATGTGTACAATATAAGAACTTACCGCCCTTTTGAATAAAATTCTGCACAAAAGCATCATCTAAAGCAAGATGAGAATAATCCGGCGGAATGGTATCTATAGCATCATCAACAACATGTTTATGTTGGAATAATTTTTTAAAGAGATTCATTTTTTACTATGAAGTTTATCAAAAGTAAAAAAATATAGAAAATTAAGCGAATTCTGTTGAAATCTCGCCCTCATTGTTTACATCTTTTTGAATCTCAGTAGGAGTTTCCTCTTTAGATTTTACTTTCTTTTTAATTACCAATGGTTCTTTAACAAAAGGTCTTTCTCCAAAAATCTTCACCAAATCTTCACCAAAAATCACTTCTTTTTCGAGTAATAACTCTGCTAAAACGGTCAATTCTTTTTTATGTTTTTTAAGAATTTTTTGTGCACGTTTGTATTGAGTTTCTATGAGCAAGGAAATTTCTTTATCAATAAGTTGTGCGGTTTCTTCACTATAAGGTTTTGTAAATGTATAATCTGATTGTCCAGAAGAATCATAATAGGTAATATTACCTACTTTTTCACTTAAACCATATACTGTAATCATAGCACGGGCTTGTTTGGTAATTTTTTCCAAGTCACTTAACGCACCTGTAGAAATTTTATCAAAAATAATTTTTTCAGCAGCTCTTCCTCCTAAAGTAGCGCACATTTCATCTAACATTTGTTCTGTTTGAACAATCATTCTTTCTTCAGGTAAATACCAGGCAGCACCTAATGATTGACCACGAGGAACAATAGTTACTTTAACCAATGGTGCAGCATGTTCAAGCATCCAACTAACAGTGGCATGACCAGCTTCATGATAAGCAATGGTTTTCTTTTCTTTTTGAGTAATGATTTTGTTTTTCTTTTCCAGACCACCTACAATTCTATCTACAGCGTCTAAAAAATCTTGATGGTGTACTGCTTTTTTATCTTTTCTGGCAGCAACTAAAGCCGCTTCATTACAAACATTGGCAATATCAGCACCTGAAAAACCTGGTGTTTGTTTTGATAAAAAATCAATATCAACATCTTTGGCTAATTTTAATGGTCTGATATGAACTTCAAAAATTTCTCTTCTTTCATTCATGTCAGGTAAGTCAACATAAATTTGTCTATCAAACCTTCCGGCACGCATTAGTGCTTTGTCTAAAACATCTGCTCGGTTGGTTGCAGCCAATACAATTACGTTGGTATCTGTACCAAAACCGTCCATTTCGGTAAGTAATTGATTCAATGTATTCTCTCTTTCATCATTACCACCGGTAATATTATTTCTACCTCTGGCTCTACCAATAGCATCTATCTCATCAATAAAAATTATAGATGGCGATTTTTGAGCAGCTTGTTTAAATAAGTCACGTACGCGTGATGCACCTACACCAACAAACATTTCAACAAAGTCAGATCCTGACAGTGAAAAGAAAGGAACTTTCGCTTCACCTGCAACTGCTTTCGCTAATAAGGTTTTACCTGTACCAGGAGGGCCAACTAATAAGGCTCCTTTAGGAATTTTACCGCCTAGTTTAGTGTATTTTCCAGGGTTTTTCAGAAAATCAACAATTTCTTGAACTTCTTCTTTTGCACCTTCTAATCCGGCAACATCTTTAAATGAGGTTTGTACTTTTTGATCTTGATCAAATAATTTAGCTTTAGACTTACCAATATTAAATATTTGTCCACCTGGACCACCGCCGCTACCGCCACCCGACATACGACGCATGATAAAGATCCAAATAGCAATAATAAATATAAATGGTAACCACATAAAAATACCATCCCAAATACTAGTTTGCTTGGCATTGTCTTTATCAAAATCTAATTTATATTCAGATTTTTCAACGTTTAATTCATTTTCAAAATTTTGCAAATCACCAAAATCATAAATATATAGAGGGCTCTTCTTATTAAAAAGTGGGCCTTTGGTCTTTGATTTGTGCTTTTCTTTTTCTAAGGCTTCATCTTTAATGAAGAGATGAGCATAATCATCATTTACAATAAGAATTTTTTTGATATCGTTATCCTGAAGGATTTGCTTAAATTCATTGTCAGATAACTTACTGGTTGTTAAATCTGAACTGTTAAAAAACTGATATCCTATAATTAGCGCAAATAGAATTCCGTAAACCCAATAAAAATTGAATTTAAATTTGAATTCTTTTAACGGTTTGCTATCTTTTTTATCTTTACTCATCTATATTTTTCTATAATCGTTATACTGTTTTAGCAGTTTCTATATTTGTAATGTTAGCATCTCCCCATAAACTTTCAATGTCATAATATGCTCTAATCTGTTTTTGGAAAATATGTACAACTACATTTACGTAATCTAATAAAATCCATTCAGCATTTGCTTCACCCTCAACATGCCAAGGTCTATCTTGTATTGCTTTACTCACTGTTTTTTGAACCGAACCTGAAATTGCATTGACCTGTGTATTTGAAGTTCCTTCACAAATAATAAAGTAGTCACATGCTGTATTTTCAATTTCTCTCAGATCTAAAATGCTTATTTTTTGCCCTTTGACCTTTTCAATTCCTTTAATTATCTCAGTTATCAGCTGATCAGCACTTGCCTTTTGTTTCGTCATTAAATACCTTTAAATTTCTCTGCAAATGTATTAATTTTATCATTATTGAAGTGTTATATTTGCAATTATATATCATACCTAAATGAAGATAGTCAAACTTGATGCCATAGATTCCACAAATTCTTATTTAAAGAACTTAATCAAGCAAACTATTGTTGAAAATTGGACAGTAATTGTAGCTGAACATCAAACCAATGGAAAAGGCCAATTTGATAATAAATGGGTTTCAGATAAAGGTAAAAATCTAACATTTAGTATTTTAGCTAAATTTAAGGGTTTGAAGGTTATACAGCAGTTTTATTTGAACTATAGTATCTCAATAGCATTGTACAATGTGTTAAAGTATTATATACCAGAAAAATTAACTGTCAAATGGCCGAACGACATTTTGTCAGCAAATCATAAAATTTGTGGAATTCTAATTGAAAGTTCCATAAATAATTCAAAAGTTAATCATGCTATTATCGGAATAGGATTAAATGTGAATCAAGAAAAATTCTCATCTAAGCTTGTAAATGTCAGTTCTCTAAAAAAAGTATTGAATAAAGCTATTGATAAAGATGAGTTGTTAGATAAAATACTACTTGAAATACAATACCAATTGCATTTGATTGATCAACAAAAATTTGAAGAAATAAAACAGGAATATGAAAGCATATTGTATAAAAAAGGAGTTCCATCAATGTTTATTGATACTAATAACAATACCTTTCTAGGAAAAGTTATAGGAGTAACCAATGGAGGTAAATTACAGATTGAATTAGATGACGAATCGTTGCAAGAGTACGATTTAAAAGAAATTAAATTTAAAAACCTTGGCTAAGATAGCTTTAAGGTATTTATAGCTTCTCTATATTTTCACTTAAGGTATTGATAAATTTTTGCAATGGGTTTTTAATCATCATTGCTACCATCATATTAAATTGACCATTAAAAATCAATTGCACCTTACTGGTGTTTTCTTCTAATTTAGGAATGTTTATGGTTAATGTAAACGGAAATTTATCATCAGTAGAACCCAATACAACTTTATTTGAAGGGACTTGTTCTTGTAGTTTCAATCTAATTTCCGGCATTCCTTTTAAAGCGAATAAAAAAGAATCATCATCAGCTTCAAACTTCTGAATACTTTCAGGCATTAGTTGTTCAAAATTTCGAACATTACAGAAAAACTCAAACAATTCAGTATCAGATTTTTGTACATTTACATTAGGGCTTTCTAAATTCATTTTTAATTTTTTTTATGCTATTTTTAGTACTATATTTTTTATTTTCACTCATGACTCATCCCGATAGCTATTGGGGCTCATAACTCATAATCCCCATTCACTTGGGTTTTTACGCCAGTTTTGTAAAGTTTCTAATTCACTTTCTGCTATATAACTTGTTTCATTAGCTTGTAGTAATAAATGATTATAATCACTCAATGTTATTAACTCTACATTGGCATCTTTAAAGTTTTGCACTGCAAATTCGAAGCCATATGAAAATATTGCAACCATTCCTTTTACTTTAATGCCAAGCTCTTGTAATGCTTTTACCGCATTTAAGCTACTTTTTCCTGTACTTATTAAGTCTTCAACAACAACTACATTTTGATTTTTGTCAATTTGCCCTTCAATCTGATTTTTACGACCGTGTTTTTTAGGTTCAGGTCTTACATAAATAAAAGGGACACCCAATTCTTGAGCAACTAATACTCCAATAGCAATGGCACCGGTTGCAACACCTGCAATAACATCTGGTTTACCATATTTTTCTTCAATTATTTTAGCGATATGCTCACGGATATACGTACGTATTTGTACGTGAGACAATGTCACTCTATTATCACAGTAAATAGGCGATTTCCATCCAGATGCCCAAGTAAAGGGATTTTCAGGACTTAATTTAATTGCCTTAATTTGTAATAATAATTCAGCAGTTTTTTTAGCAGTATTTTTTTCAAAAATCATAACGACAAAAATACATAAATTTTTAATAAGGAATGTTTACAGTTTTTATAAATGATTATCCAATTTACTTAACTGATAGCCTAGGGCATAGTGAAGAAATCAATTTTTTTAAAATTACAACTGTTGATGTTTTTGAGTTACTTAAAAAATTAGAAGTAGGTGAGGTAAAAGATTTGTATTTGTATGCTAAAGATATAAACGCACTTTTTGAAAAGTTTAAAAACACTTTTAAAGTGATTGAAGCTGCCGGAGGTGTAGTTAAAAACAATGAAAATAAAATCCTTTTTATTTATAGAAATGATATATGGGATCTGCCCAAAGGAAAAATTGAAAATAACGAAACCATAGAACAAGCTGCCATTAGAGAAGTGGAAGAGGAGACAGGAGTTAAAAAGTTAGAAATTATAAAACCATTAGAAACAACATATCATATATATACGTATAAAGAAAAGTATGTATTTAAAATTAGTTA
>VAPK010816993.1_pt1 | contig 17131 bp, 17 predicted proteins | sample 3395031 | NCBI WGS metagenome assembly VAPK01 (sample SAMN08290443, study PRJNA428436) | hydrothermal vent metagenome | isolation source: Deep-sea hydrothermal vent chimney 1 | place: Pacific Ocean: Juan De Fuca Ridge
TATTCTTTGTTATTCATCGAAAAATAAATTTAAAATGACAAAACCCGAGATTACAAAAGAAATTCTTATAGAAACATTGGTGGACCAGTATCCGTTTTCAGTGCGTTACCTCATGGAAAAAGGAATTCGTTGTATCATGTGTGGGGAGCCTATTTGGGGAACGCTGGAGGAAGCCTGTACCGAAAAAAAATTCAGCGCAGATGATATTGAAGCCATTGTGGCAGAAATGATGTCACTTGCTGAGAAAGATGATGATGGACAGCCCGGTACAAAGATTGATGTAAAGAAAATGGAATAACTATCTCAGGGTGAAAGTCGGCGTTTTTGCCAGGTTCCATCAATTAAATTGTATTCCATCCTGTGGTGCATGCGATACTGACCGCCTTGCCAGAATTCAATTTTTTCGGGAAACAGCGTATAACCACCCCATCGTTGGGGGCAGCTAATGGCACCTGGAGATTTCATAAGTTCTTGCCTTTGTTCTTCTAATTCATCAAGGCTTGAAATGGACTGGCTTTGCTTCGAAACTATGGTGCTGATCTGGCTTTCCAGCGGACGCTCTTTAAAATAATCGATCGATTGCTCCCGGCTTTGCTTTATAACCTTTCCTTCAATGCGTATTTGTCTTTCCAGAAAGTTCCAGAAAAACAACAAACTGGCAAAGGGATTTTGCTCAAGTTCTCTGCCTTTTTTACTGTGATAATCAGTGTAAAAAGAAAATCCGGAGGAAGCATCATAACCTTTTAGCAGGACAACCCGTGAAGAAGGTTTGCAATCAGTTCCTGCCGTTGATAAGATCATGGCATTTGCTTCCGGAATGTTGCTCTGAATGGTTTTTTGCAACCATTCGGAAAAAAGAGAAAAAGGCTCATTGGGCCAAACGGGCTCAGAATGATTTTGATTCCCAAAGTCCCTTCTTATATCTGAAAAATTCATAAATCTCAATTCAGTTTTTCAATTGTCCTAATTCAAGGACAAATTTCTTATTTTTGACAAAAGTAATGCGAAAGAATGCTCTTTTCATGGATCAGAAAATCTTTTTCGATTTCTTCATCCTAATAATTGACAAGTTTTCTTCCAGGATGATTTTTAAATACTTAAAATGCCATTAAAAGCCAGATTCTTTGTGAAAAAATCCTGCAGGCGCCCTACAATTTTAGGATGGCTACTCATTCTGGTTTTACTAGTCTTTGTATTCAGATTGTGGATGGGAACGGTTTGCAGCTTTCTTTCACTGAATGAACCGGTAAAGGCTAAAACCCTTGTCATTGAAGGCTGGGTGGAAGATTATGCCCTGAAAAATGCCATGGAGCTTTACAAGCGTGATCATTACAAGCATCTGATAATAACCGGATTGCCTTTGGTTCATTTTGAAGATTATGTAATGTTTCCCAGCACTGCAGCTGCTGCAGCTGCTGTTATCAGGAAATTAGGATTCAAAGATAGCATTTATCAGGCTGTGATACCGTCCACTGTTTTTATTGACAGAACCTATAGTACCGGCGTGGCCACACGCATGGTCATGTCAAAGCATCCTGAATGGGGAAAGAGTTTTAATATTTATTCCGTGGGAGTCCATTCCCGCAGGACTCATTTAATGTTTGAGCGGGCCTTTGGTTCGAATTACAACATTGGAATTATTGCCGATGCAGATCATTCTTTTGATCCGGAACACTGGTGGCATACCAGCATTGGTTTCCGGAATGTGAGTAACGAATTTGTTGCCTGGCTTTATGTTTCGGCATTTTTTCATCCTGCCTATTCTGATTTTAAAAGAAAACTAGAAATCGGTTATTACACCGATAGTGTTAATAAAGAGCGTAAAGCAGATGATGTATTTTTTGCCGGCAGTTCAAAATCTCCTTTGGAAAAGGATTCTCTGAAGAATTTTCATGGATTATCATGGTTTCCTGTCAAGTATCGTTACAGGGTGAAGGTAAAGTTTGATGTGGATACTACAGCATCGGTTTTCACAATGGCAACCAACACGGCACGGAAGCCGCAATACAGAATTTATGGCCGTGTAGTTTTTAAAATTCATGACACATTGTGCAAGCTGACGGTTTATCAAAATATAAAGCTCCGGCATGATCCACAGTGGGGAAAATATCTTTTTATCCCTTTCCGAGACAGAACCAATGGAATTACAACGCATGTTGCCGGCCGCTATCTCGATATTAGAAAACCTGTTTCAGATTCGGTGATCATTGATTTCAACAAAGCTTATAATCCTTATTGTGCTTACGCTGGAAGATGGTCGTGCCCTTTGGTTCCAATGGAAAACAGGCTCAAAGTTTCGATCGCCGCAGGCGTAAAAGAATATAAATAAGGTGCTATTAACAGAAAAATGGGAAAGCTGAAAATATCGTTGTTGTATGTTGAAGATGATGCTTCGCTTAGAAACATCTATACCAAGATATTGAAACTTTCTATTGAGAATGTGATCGTTGCATCCGACGGGCTTTCTGGTTATGAGTTGTTCCTGAAACACCGGCCTGATATGATATTGACAGATATTCGACTTCCGGTCATCACCGGGCTGGAGATGATATCTAAAATAAGACAAGTCAACAAGGAAGTCCGTGTTATTATTTTATCAGCTTTCGCTGAACCAAGATATTTTCTGGGAGCCATCGCTGTTGGTGTAAAAGGCTATTTGCTCAAACCGGTACCATCGGATGATTTGTTAAAACTGATTGAAGAGCAAGCCCATGACATTTTACTGGATAAAAAAGTTACAGAAGAGGAGGGCAAACGCCGACAGGCAGAACAAGCCAAAGAAAGGGGAGAAGCTATTTTACAGGCTTTGGCCTATTCTACTGTTACCTTTTTTAGCGAAGGTTTTGACAAACAATCTGTTGCAAAGGTTTTGAAACGTATCGGTGAATCTACTCAATCTTCTCGTGTTTATATTTTCCAAAATTTCAAGGATAAGAAAGGAAAGCGATATACTTCTCAAATCCAGGAGTGGGTGGCAGGTTCTGTAAAACCTGAAATTGATAATCCTATCCTTATGCAACTTTATTTGGATGACCCGGTTATGGCTCGGTGGACTGGTGCTATGCAAAAGGAAGGCAATATCTGCGGATTGGTGAAAGATTTCCCTGATCCTGAGCGAGAAGCTTTACAAACACAGGATATTATCTCGATTTTAGCCATGCCTATTTTCGTGGAACATAGGTGGTGGGGATTTATAGGTGTTGATGTTTGCGATGAAGAAAGAATTTGGTCGAATGTGGAAATTAAGGCCATGGAAACGGTTGCCGGCAATCTGGGGGCTGCCATTTACAGAAAGCAAGTAGAAGCAGAACTTCTCGAACTGAATTTGTATTTGGAGCGGCGCGTCAGCGAAAGGACAACGGCTCTTGAAAAGGAAGTCTCTGAAAGAAAACTGGCAGAGTTGCGGTTGAAGGAAAGCGAAGAGAAATACAGATTGATTTATGAAAATGCCAATAACGGAATCATCCTGCTTATCAATAACAGGATCATTATGGTCAATCCGGAAGTTGCAAACATACTGAAAATGAGCCCGCACTCATTGATCGGAAAACCGTTGGAAAACGTTGTGCTGAAACAGGATAAATCATTGCTTGGTTCTTATTTTCAGTCCATATCTCCAAACAGTGAAGTTACTTCGGTGGATGTAAGAGTCCGTTCTGGGAACAGAGAAACGCTGTGGGTAGAAATCAGAACCAATTATATCTTATGGAATGATGACCCCGCTTATCTGATTTTCTTTTCAGATATTACGAATCGTAAAAGGGCTGAAAAAGAGATCAATAAATTGAATAAGGTTTTGGAAACCCGCGTGGCAGAGGAGGTTCAGAAGGTGAAGCAACAACAACAGTTGCTGGTGCAAAAATCCAAACTGGAATATATCGGCGAACTATCGGCAGGACTGTCTCACGAAATTAACCAGCCTTTGGGTGGAATTTCGATGGGACTTGAAAATGTATTGCTCCGAATCGAAGGGAAGGGGAGGGTTGATAAAAAATATATCAAAGATAAATTTGCAACACTTTTTCATGATGTTGACCGTATCAACCAGATTATTGAACATGTCCGTATCTTCTCCCGCGACCAGCAAAACATTTTTCGTGAGGAAATAGATCCTGTGAAAGTGATTCAGAATGCACTTTCTATGATTAAAATGCAGCTTAAAAACCATAATATTAACCTTGAACTTGAAATTCAGGATCAACCCATTATCGTTCTGGGAAATCCCTACAGGCTTGAGCAGGTAGTTGTCAATTTGCTTTCTAATGCCAGATATGCGGTGGAAGAAAAGAAAAAAACGGACAACACGGATGTGTATTCTAAAAGTATTCGCGTAAAATGCATTGCAGAAAACCATCATTGCCTGATCGGTGTGTTTGATAATGGTATGGGTATTTCCATCAAACATATTAATAGTATTTTTGATCCCTTCTTTACTACCAAGGATGAGGAAAAGGGTACTGGACTCGGGCTTTCCATTTCCTACGGGATTATCAAAGAAATGGGTGGAAGGATTGATGTAGAAAGTAAAAAAGGTGCTTTTTCAAATTTTATAGTCACTTTACCATTAAAAAAATAATATTCATGAACCAACAATTACGTATCCTTATAGTTGATGATGAACAACGGTTTGTAGATGAAATTGAAGAATTTCTAAAAAGCAGAAAGTTTACCGTATTCGGAGCAAATCACCCTGATCGGGCTCTGGAAATTATAAAGTCTTCTGATATTGGTATCGCTATCCTTGATATTCGCCTGCCCGGTATGAGCGGCCTTGATCTACTGCTGGAAATCAAAAAAATCAGCCCGCTGACCGAAGTAATTATGATATCTGGTCACGGCGATATGAATACGGTCATCGAAGCCATGCGGAAAGGTGCCGTTGATTATTTTCCGAAACCTTTCAGGCTTGCTGATGTTTATAAAGCCATTGTTCGAACCCAACGCTTTATTCAACTGACTTTAGAATTGAACACTGTTAAAACCTGTGTGGACATCTTATCAAAGAAGCTGTTGGAAAATATTGGAGTTCAGATGATTGGAAATAGTTCGGCAATGAAAGAACTTACAGCGTCCATGAACCGTGTTGCACAAACACCTTCCACTTCGGTTTTGATTCTCGGAGAAAGTGGAACGGGAAAGGAACTCGTTGCGCATGGCATACATTATTTAAGCCAGCGAAATAAGAACATGTTCTATTCAGTGAATTGCTCCGCCGTACCGGAAAGCCTGTTTGAAAGTGAGTTCTTCGGTCATAAAAAAGGCGCCTTTACCGGAGCCGATTCTGATAAGGTAGGCTGGTTTGAAATTGCCGATAAAGGAACGCTGTTTCTTGATGAGATCAGCGATATGCCATTGGGGCAGCAAGCCAAGTTGCTTCGCGTTCTTGAGGAACGCAAGGTTAGTAAAGTGGGTTCAAGGCAGAGCAAGAAAGTCGATGTTCGCGTAGTTGCCGCTTCAAACAGGAATCTGGAGCAACTGGCACAGGAAAATAAATTCAGGTCCGACCTGTTTCACAGGTTGAGTATTTTCATTATAAAAATTCCACCCTTGCGCGACAGGATTGAAGACATCCCCATGCTGGTACAATATTATTTAAAGTGGTATTCAGATCAATTGGCAAAATCCGTTCATAAAATACATCCAAAGGCATTGGCCATGCTGAGCTCGTATGATTTTCCGGGAAACATCCGGGAGTTGAGGAATATCATAGAACGAGGCGTGATTTATTGCGACGGTCAGGAACTCTTACCTGAACACATTCATATTTCTCCCGGCAACGGAAAAATTTTGATTCATAAAACAGATAATCCCTATACGGGAGGAGAAAGCCTTGACCTTGACGTCAATGAAAAAATGATCATCCTGCGTGCTATGGAAAAAGCAGGAAATAACAAATCCAAAGCAGCTGCGTTACTCAATATTACCTGGCAAGCACTTGACCGCAGGTTGAAGAAATTTGATCTCGACAACTAATTTCTATTTCCTGCCTTTGGGTGCAAATGAAAAAATCATATTCTCAATGATCTGGGCATAGAAAAAGGTATCTTTTTAGTACAACGAAGATTGAAGTCTTTTTTTTCGTAGTTGCGAAACGCCAGAGTTCATTCCATAAAAATATTTTAGCGGACTTATTAAGACTGAAAATAAATTGGTGTTTGAGTACCAAAAACACCTTGGAAAGGCTCTTTATTTTAGAATAATCCTGTTAATTTCGCGCAAAATTTAAAGTAACAATATATATATATATCTATCTATGAGTAGTGAATCGTTAGTCCTTTTTTTTGTTCTTGCGTTAGTGCTTGTGGGAGGGGCGATTGTGTTTTCTTCGCTCGTTGCACCACGATCATTTAACCATGATAAATTTGAGCCTTACGAATGTGGTATCCCCACCGAAGGCTTAACCTGGATTCAATTTAATGTTGGCTATTATTTATTTGCAATCATCTATTTGGTTTTCGACGTGGAAACAGTGTTTCTGTTCCCGTGGGCTGTTGTGATGAAAGCAGTTGGAATGCGGGCCTTCATCGAAATCATTGTTTTCTTTTTCATTCTCGGATTGGGCCTCTTATATGCATGGAAGAAAGGAGCTTTGAAATGGGTGTAAAAATTAAATCAATGAAGGAAGAAGACTTCAAGGATAATGAAACCCTTGAAGACTTGAAAGCATTAGGCAACAACGTTTTTTTTACTAAAGTCAGTGATTTGTTAAACTGGGGCCGATCAAATTCGATCTGGCCTTTAACTTTTGCAACAAGCTGCTGTGGCATCGAAATGATGGCAGCGGGAGCTTCCCGTTATGATTTTGCCCGTTTTGGGATAGAAGTTTATCGAGCTTCCCCAAGACAGGCTGATGTTATTGTCATTGCAGGTACCATTGTCCATAAAATGGTCCCCGTTCTGAAACGTCTTTACGACCAAATGGCAGAACCAAAGTATGTTATTGCCATGGGAGCTTGTGCTGTTTCCGGCGGACCTTTCTATTATAATACTTATTCTGTTGTTCGGGGCGTTGACCACGTTTTACCGGTGGATGTTTACATCCCGGGTTGCCCCCCGAGACCTGAAGCATTGCTGTACGGTGTTATGCAACTTCAAAGGAAGATTAAAACCGAAGCAGCTTCTTTAAGAAATAAGAAAGAAGAAAAATAAGCTGAATTAATATGGAAAATAATACAGAATTAATAGAGCTTATCACTAAAGCCATACCTTATGGCACTGTGAATCAAGGCTCTCAATATCCTGAAATAATAGTACCCGCAGATAAATTACATGAAGCAGCCGAACAGTTAAGAAATTTTGATAGACAGCCTTTCGACTATCTGATCAATATGACAGCAGCTGATTTCAATGATAAGTTCACGGTATATTATCATATGGAATCTACTAAAGCCCACAACCTTGTGGTTTTAAAAGCCGATCTTTTGGATTATGAAAAGGCTGAAATTGAAACAGTTTCGGATATTTGGGTTACTGCCGAATTCTTTGAAAGAGAAGTTTTCGACCTGTTTGGGATCCGTTTCAATAACCATCCTGATCTCAGGAGGTTTTTCCTCGAAGATGATTATGGCTTCCCGCTGAGAAAAGATTTCAAAGACGAAGTGAACATTATAGAATACCCCAATTGATATGAGCAAGGATGTAATTAAAAATATTATAGTAAAGGATGATGAAGATTACATCATCAATATGGGACCTCAGCATCCATCTACGCACGGCGTTTTAAGGTTGGAAGTTTGTCTGAATGGAGAGATCGTTAAATATGTCATTCCTCATATCGGATATATTCATCGCGGTATAGAGAAAATGTGCGAAGCTGATACATACAAGCAAATTATTCACCTTACCGACCGGATGGATTATCTTTCGGCACACATGAACAACGAGGCAGTTTGCCTTGCTGTTGAAAAAGCGCTGGAAGTAGATGTTCCCGAAAGAGTACGATATATCCGTGCTATTTTGGATGAGCTGAATCGTCTGGCATCGCATCAATTGTGGTGGAGTGCTTTTGGAATGGACCTGGGCGCTTTGACTACTTTCTTTTATGGGATGCGTGACCGGGAAAAGGTGTTGGCCATTTTTGAAGAATCTTTTGGTTCCCGTTTGCTTCACAGCTTTAACACTCCGGGTGGATTGATGCACGATGTGCATCCCAACTTTCAAAAGCATATATTGGAGTTTGTGAAATATTTCCGCAAGAAATTGCCGGATTATAAAAATCTTCTTACCGATAACATCATTTTCCATAACAGAACAAAAGGGATCGGGATACTTCCTGTTGAGACTGCTGTTGCTTTTGGCGTTACAGGGCCTTCCGGAAGAGGTTCAGGATTTGCCTGCGACGTAAGAAAAGTAGCTCCTTACGGAGTGTATGATCAGCTCGATTTTAAACAGGTCCTGTATTCTGAAGGCGACTCATTCTCGCGTTACAAAGTTCGTATGGGCGAAATGGAAGAATCGTTGAATCTTTTGGAGCAACTGGTTGAAAAGATGCCTTTGGAAGGAGATTACACTGCAAAGATGAAACCCATTATCAAACTGCCAGAAGGTGAATATTATCAGCGAGTGGAAACAGCTCGTGGAGAATTGGGCGTCTTTATTGTCAGCGATGGGGCTAAGTATCCTTACCGTATGAAATTCCGTTCACCCAATTTTAGCAATTTATTTATTTTAGATACCCTTTCAAAAGGACTTAAAATAGCTGATTTAGTTGCAATTAGTGGTTCACTGGATTTGGTTTTACCTGATATTGACCGATAAACATTCAAAGCATGATTTTAGATATTTATAGTTTTTCGACATTGACCTCTTCCATCGACAAAGGCCTGAATAGCGCTATGGCCCCCTGGCTGGCGACTTTAACGGAATTTGTCATTGTGGGAGTTGTCTTTTTGGGTTTCTATGCCTTGCTTGGCCTCTTTTTGGTTTACCTCGAACGTAAGGTTTGTGCTGTCATTCAAAACAGGATCGGACCTAACCGTGTTGGTAAATGGGGGATCTTTCAAACCATAGCCGACCTCATCAAATTGTTGATGAAAGAGCTGATTCCCATTAAAAATGCCGATGGGTTCTTGTTTAACCTGGCTCCGTTCATCGTGATTATCGCTTCTTTTATGGCAATTGCGGCACTACCGTTTGCAAAAGGATTGCAGGCGATGGACTTTAATATCGGTATTTTTTATGTGATGGCCGTTTCGTCGCTGGGCGTGATCGGAATTCTCCTGGCAGGATGGTCCAGTAACAGTAAATATTCGCTGATTGGAGCTATGCGTAGTGGGGCACAGATTATTAGTTATGAGCTTTCTGTGGGACTTTCACTGCTCTCGATTGTGATTTTATCGGGAACCATGCAATTGTCAACCATTGTTCAAAGCCAGGCTGATGGCTGGTGGATCTTTAAAGGACACATTCCCGTTTTTATCGCTTTTGTGATTTTCCTAATCGCCAGTACAGCTGAAACAAACCGCGGACCTTTCGATTTGGCAGAAGCAGAATCTGAGCTTACAGCAGGTTTCCATACCGAATATTCGGGAATTAAATTCGCTTTCTTCTTTTTGGCTGAATACATGAATATGTTCATTGTGGCTGCTATAGGCGCAACTCTGTTTTTAGGAGGCTGGATGCCTTTGCACATAGGACACTGGCACGAATTTAATATGATCATGGATTACATCCCTTCGGTGGTTTGGTTCTTTGGAAAGACATTCTTTGTTATTTATCTGATCATGTGGTTCAAATGGACTTTCCCAAGGCTGCGAATCGACCAGCTTTTGAATCTGGAATGGAAATATCTGTTGCCGTTAAGCCTGATCAATACAGTAATAATTGCCTTTATTGCCCTGATGGGGTGGTACTTCTAATTGAAAAATAAGTAAACATGAATAGTGTATTTAAATATTTTACTGACATATATTCCTCGGTTCGCTCTTTGTGGGCTGGGATGCGTGTTACGGGGAAGTATTTTTTGAGTCCGGGAGAAATCGTTACGGAACAATACCCTGAAAACCGCGCCACACTCAAAATGGAAGACCGTTTTAAAGGTGAAGTTATTCTTCCCCACGATGAAAATAACCAACACAAATGCACAGGCTGTGGTATTTGCGAGGTGAACTGCCCAAATGGGGCCATAGAAATAATTTCCAAGAGAGTCCCTGATGAAAATGAGAAAATGGTGCGGGTCATAGATAAACATATTTATCACCTGTCAATGTGTACGTTTTGTGAATTGTGTATAAAAACCTGTCCTTTTAATGCTCTGGACTGGGGACAAGAGTTTGAACATGCCGTTTTCGATCGTTCCAAACTGACCAAAATATTAAATCAACCCGGATCATCACTTAAGAAAAAGGAGGCTAAATCATGACGATTAATGTATTGATGTTTTATCTGCTATCCGCTGTGATCCTTGGTTTTTCAGTTTTGACCATTACCACTGGCAAAATGCTAAGAGCAGCTGTTTATTTGCTGTTTGTTTTGGTTGCTACATCCGGACTTTATTTTCTTCTGAATTATCAATTTCTTGCAGCGGTGCAGTTGACACTTTATGCCGGCGGTATCGTCGTATTGATCATTTTCAGTATTTTATTGACCAGCCACATCAGCCATAAATTTGAACGTCCCTCTGTCTGGAAACTCTGGATGGGATTTATCACTTTAATAGTAGGTAGTTCTACTGTTGTGTGGGTTCTTTTATCACACCATTTTGAGAAAGCTGCTTCGATGACTGAATTACCTATCAATATGCATGTAATAGGTGAGCAGCTGCTTGGGACTGGTAAAAACGGCTATGTGTTGCCCTTTGAGTTAATCAGTATCTTGTTACTAGCCGCTATGATAGCTGCTATTGTTGTTGCTAAGAAAGAAAAGAACCAAAATTAATTTGTCATGATTCAGGGAATAACTATTTATCATTTTCTAATCGTTAGTACTTTGATGTTCTTCATCGGGGTCATGGGATTCATAATCCGTCAAAACCTGATCACAATTTTATTATCCATTGAGTTGATCTTGAATTCAGTGGTTATTAATTTTCTTGTTTTTAACAGGTTTCTTTATCCCAATCAGTTGCAGGGGCATTTCTTCGGACTCTTTATTGTCGGAGTAGCCGCAGCAGAAGCTGCTGTCACCATTGCCCTGATAATTAATATCTATCGCCGGATTCAAAATATTGATACGGACAAAGTAAACGAAATGAAGTTCTAAAAAAATATCTGAGATGGTTGATTATTCATATACAGTTTTAATACCACTGATTCCTTTAACGATTTTTCTAGTCGCTGGTTTATTGGGAATGAAGTGGAAACCGATTGTTTCCGGTATGTTGGGAACCATTGGTCTGGCCATTACCTGGATTTTGTCATTGTTTACGGCGTATGAGTATTTTTTCTCCCATGCCGTACAACATTATCAGACAATCATACCGATTAATTTGGAATGGCTGGCGTTTACACCCAGTTTGCAGATCCATATGGGAATTTTGCTTGATCCGATTTCTGTGTTGATGATAGTGGTAGTTACTACCATTTCTTTCATGGCCCATTGGTTTAGTTTGGGTTATATGAAAGGGGAGAAGGGATTTGCCCGTTATTATGCTTTCCTTTCGCTGTTTACCTTTTCGATGCTGGGATTGGTACTTTCTACCAACATCTTTCAGATGTATATTTTCTGGGAACTTGTGGGAGCATCATCCTTCCTGCTGATTGGATTTTATTATGAAAAACCGTCGGCTGTGGCTGCTGCCAAGAAAGCTTTTATCGTCACCCGTTTTGCGGACTTTGGATTTCTGGTTGGGATCTTGGTTTTGTCTTATTTTACCAAAACGTTTGATTTTTCAAAACTTACAGCTCCGGTAGCTCACGGGACTTCTATTTTCTCAAGTTTTGCCGGGGTCACCTTTATGGGGGCGTCAGCGCTTTCATGGGCTATGGCCCTCATCTTTATCGGGGGTGCTGGTAAATCTGCCATGTTCCCGTTCCACATTTGGTTACCGGATGCGATGGAAGGCCCGACACCGGTTTCTTCTTTGATCCATGCTGCAACCATGGTGGTCGCTGGTGTTTTTCTGGTAGCAAGGTTGTTCCCGATCTATCATTTCCAAGCACCTCAAGTATTGGTGATGATTGGATACGTTGGCGGTTTTACTTCATTATTTGCTGCCATTATCGCGATGACTCAGTTTGATATTAAACGGGTACTGGCTTATTCAACGCTTTCGCAGATTGGATATATGATGGTAGGCCTGGGTGTTTCGGGATACGGTGGGCAGCATGGACTTGGTTATATGGCCGGTATGTTCCACCTGTTTACACACTCTATGTTCAAAGCACTGCTTTTCCTGGGTGCGGGTTCCATTATTCACGCCGTACATTCCAACTATATGAAAGATATGGGAAGTCTCAGGAAATATATGCCGATTACACACATTACATTCCTTGCTGCCTGTCTTGCCATTTCAGGGATTCCTCCCTTTGCAGGATTCTTTAGTAAGGACCAGATTCTGGATGCCGCTTTAGAATCGAATAAGCTACTTTATTATACTGAATACATAACAGCCGGTTTGACATCTTTCTATATTTTCAGATTGTATTTCAGAATTTTCTGGGGAAAAAATACACAATATGAACATGCACCGCATGAATCGCCTCTAACGATGACCATTCCTTTGATTTTCCTGGCGTTAGGCTCTACTTTTGGCGGGTTTATTCCATTTCACAATTTGATTACTGCGGATTTAAAGCCTATGGCTGATAAAATGGATTTTCTGGCTACGATACCTTCCATTTTGATTGGTCTGGTTGGAATTGCTTCTGCCTGGTATCTATACAAAAAGGAAAGCACGCGTGCTGCAGCTGTTGTAGCCTTTTTTGGAAATTTTTACACATGGACTTACAACAAATTTTATATCGACGAGATTTATTTGTTTGTTACAAGAAAGATCATGTTTGGAATGGTAGCCCGTCCGGTAGCGTGGTTTGACCGCCATGTTGTTGATGGATTTATGTTTGGCGTAGGCAATGTAACCTTAAAGTCATCCGAAAAAATTAAAAAGTTTCAATCAGGAAACTTACAACAATACGCTTTTGTGTTTGTTGCCGGCGCGCTGGCATTGGTTTTAACATTAATCTATTACATTGGATAATTAAGTGTTAAGACTATTGAGAAAAGAAGAATATAATTAGAACCTAAAAAATATAAAAAGTGGATTTTCTGAACTTATTTGTTGCAGTCCCTGTTTTAACGGTAATTGGAATCTTATTTACCAAAGACCTTAAGGGTTCCAGAATTGTTTCCGCCATCGGAATGGGAATACAGCTGATGCTTGCTATTTATTTGGTATTCTACTACCTTTCAGTTCAGGGAGCAGGCAATTTGCATAATATGATTTTTATGGCCGATTATACTTGGTTTGCACCTCTGAATATTCATTATACAGTGGGTGTTGACGGTATTGCAGTGGCTATGATCGCCCTTACGGGAATCGTCGTATTTGCTGGAATTTTTGCTTCCTGGAAGATGGAATACCTCCCCCGGGAGTTTTTCATTTCCCTGATCATTCTCGCAACCGGAGTTTTTGGTTTTTTCATTTCCATCGACCTGTTTACTATGCTATTGTTCTATGAGCTGGCAGTGATTCCTATGTACCTGTTGATTGGTATCTGGGGTACCGGTCCGAAAGAAAGATCAGCTATGAAACTTACCATTATGCTGATGGCAGGTTCTGCTTTGCTGGTGGTAGGACTTCTTGGAATATACTTTAATTCTGCTCCTCAGGGTGGTCAATATACTTTTAATATAATTGCGATCTCCAAAGTTCATATTCCTATTGCAGCACAAAGGTTCTTTTTCCCTTTAACTTTTATAGGCTTTGGGGTTTTAGGAGCTTTGTTTCCGTTGCACACATGGTCTCCTGATGGTCATGCTTCTGCACCAACTGCTGTTTCTATGTTGCACGCTGGAGTATTGATGAAACTTGGAGCTTACGGATGTTTTCGTGTTGCCATTTATTTGATGCCTCAGGCAGCACACCAGTTGGCCTGGATATTTATCATTTTGACTTCTATCAGTGTGGTTTACGGTGCATTTGGTGCCATCATGCAGAAAGACCTTAAATTTATTAATGCATATTCTTCAGTGAGTCACGTGGGTTTAATCCTGTTTGCTTTACTGATGATGAACACAACAGCCATCGACGGTGCTATTTTGCAGATGATCTCTCACGGTTTGATGACAGCACTCTTCTTTGCTTTGATTGGCATGGTTTACGGCCGTACACATACCCGGAATATCAATGAAATGGGTGGTTTGCTAAAAGTAATTCCTTTCCTTGGCGTGATGTATATCATCGCAGGTTTTGCTTCACTTGGTTTGCCTGGCTTTAGCGGTTTTGTAGCTGAGATGACCATCTTTGTGGGTGCTTTCAGTCATTCAGATCTTTTCCACAGAGTTGCGACTATTGTGGTTGTGTCATCCATTGTTGTGACCGCTGTTTACATCCTGCGAGTTGTTGGAATCATGTTGTTAGGTCCTATCAAAAATAAAGAGCATGCAAAACTTTCTGATGCAACCTGGTACGAACGTGTAAGCACCATTACACTTCTGGTCGCCATTGTTGGAATTGGTATTTTGCCTTTGTGGCTTTCCAATACGATTATGGGAAGTTTGCACCCAATTATGGAAAGAATTACAATGTTTTTGCATTAAAACCAGTTAACAGATAGAAAAATTAGATATAAAACATCGATACAATGATTGACTTTCAATATCTTTATCTTTTACGCCACGAATTGCTGCTGATAATAACTGCAGTAGTTATTCTGATAGTGGAGCTTTTCACATCCGATGAAAGAAAGGCCTCTGTTATTAATTTTTCGTTGGTGGTTTTTACTTTGGTGACGCTGATTAGTTTTATTCCGGCTGCTCCGGGAACGTTGTTCGGGGGCGCATTTGAAGGAAGCAAACTGACCGATCTGATGAAAAATATTCTGAACCTGGGAGTTCTTATCATATTTTTCCAAGCTGGCGGCTATCTCAGAAAGAGTGAAAACGTGGAAAAAATGGGCGAGTTTTTTGCACTGATTCTTTTTACGCTGATCGGGATGGACTTTATGATTTCGGCAGGTGATTTCCTGACCTTCTTTATCGGGCTGGAAACAGCCAGTATTCCGATAGCCGGTTTGGCTGCTTACGATCGCTTTAAAAGTAAATCTGCAGAAGCAGGGGTTAAACTGATTTTGCTGTCTTCCATCTCTTCAGGAATTTTACTTTTTGGATTGTCAATGATATACGGGGCAACAGGATCGATCTATTTCGTAGATATTGCCAAACATATGACGAGTTCTCCTTTGATGATCTTAGGATTTATATTCTTTGTGAGTGGTATGGGTTTCAAGATTTCCCTGGTTCCGTTCCATTTATGGACAGCCGATGTTTACGAAGGAGCTCCAATGAGTATTACGGCTTATTTATCAGTAGTCTCAAAAGGCGCTGCTGCTTTTATTTTCACCATCGTGTTGTTTACCGTATTCAAAAATATTACCGATTTATGGGAAATTGTTCTTTACGGACTGGCTGTTCTTACCATGACCATTGGTAACCTTTTTGCATTGCGTCAGGATAATATTAAACGTTTCCTTGCTTTTTCGTCCATTGCTCAAGCGGGTTTCATTCTGCTTGGAATTATGGGAACAGGAACATTAGGAATGGCTACGGTGGTTTACTTTGTACTGATCTATGTCTTCACTAACCTGGGTGCTTTTGGAGTAGCTACCGCCATTTACGATGCATCGGGAATAGAAACCATTTCAGGTTATAAGGGGCTTTATGCAACCAATCCAAAACTGAGCCTGATCATGATGCTGTCACTGTTTTCTTTGGCAGGAATCCCACCTGTAGCAGGATTTTTCGGAAAATTCTTCCTGTTTACTGCTGCTGCCAAAAGTGGGTATTTCATTTTGGTTTTGATCGCGGTATTGAATGCAACCGTTTCTCTTTACTACTATTTGGGAGTTGTTAAGGCGATGTTTATTGATAAGAACGATAATCCTATTGCTTTCTTCAAAAGTCCTGGTGCTATGCGGATCAGCCTGGCAATTTGTGTCTTCGGTATTATTGGTGTAGGATTTGCTAGCGGTATTTTTGATTATATTATGACCATCAGCAAAATGCTGTTTTAATAAAAAGATATTATGGCACTAAATAAAGGAACGCATACAATTCTGGAAATCGATGGAGTCCGTTGTTCTGTCGTGGAAGAAAACGCATCTAAAAAGCGTATTAATTTTTTGACAAAACTTCTCACCCATAATGGGTTTGAAGTGAAGACAGTACTGGCCAACGAAGAAGAAGGGTTATATACTGTGGCCGTAACAGATATTTTATTTAACACGACGCTGTATGTTTATGAGCTCAGGTTAAAGACCCCTGACTCAAATATTGTTACCCCTGATTACTGGTTAGAGAAAACTAAAACCGGTATTAAAAAAGGAGAACAGGACCTTTATTGGAAATAGACATAATAATTTAGTATAAAGTTAAGGGTGCTTCATTTAGAGGTACCCTTTTTTAGTATAATACTCCCCCAAAATCAGACCACTGGTTAAGTTGAAGAATGATTTCTTTATTCATTACAAAGTACTCTCAAGCAAATTCAGGGGTAAATTCCTGGATTTGCTGAAAAATTCATACGACAATCATGAACTCTCTTTCAGAGGAAAAACAGCATCGCTAAAAAGCAGAAAAACTTTTAAGGTATTTATAAAATCGCTGTATGAGAGAGAATGGGTTGTTAACATTCAAAAGCCTTTCGCTCATCCCCAAAAAGTGTTGGAATACCTTTCCCGTTATATCTTCCGCATTTGCATCAGCGATAAGCGTATTGAAAAGCTGGAGGATGGAATAGTGTATTTTACGATGAAAGATTACAAAAACAAGGGTGTCTTCCGTAAAATAAAGTTAGAGAGAAATGAATTTATTCGCAGGTTTCTGCTTCACTTGTTACCAAAAGGATTTTTCAAGGTACGCTATTACGGGATATTTGCCAATGTACATCGTCAGGCAAATATTGCTAAGGCACATCTTATGCAAGAACAGCAGCAGGAAAAGACAGAAGCCATTGAAGACGGCAGGCAGGCAGGCA
>VAPK010327412.1_pt1 | contig 17109 bp, 13 predicted proteins | sample 3395031 | NCBI WGS metagenome assembly VAPK01 (sample SAMN08290443, study PRJNA428436) | hydrothermal vent metagenome | isolation source: Deep-sea hydrothermal vent chimney 1 | place: Pacific Ocean: Juan De Fuca Ridge
AGAGCAAAAGACTTTTTAAACTCATATATTCAAAATTATCTCCACTATAGTAAAAAAAATATGGTTGAAACAGACTCTAAAACTCTTAAGTTTATCAATAATCAGTTAGACCTTGTTAGTGGAAAATTACAAAACTCTGAAGACTCATTACAAAAGTATAAAAAATCAAATAATATATCTGATTTAGATGCACAAAAAAGGCAGATTATAGATAAATTTAATGGTTTTAAAGAGCAGCTTAAGAATGCAGAGGTTGAGTTAAATGTGATAAAGAAATTGTATCTTGGTGTAAAAAGAGGGAATTTTAATGTCATAAGTTCAGCAGGAGCAAATTATCCAGCACTTCATACAATGCTTCAAAATTTAGAAAATACAAGAATGCAAAGAGAAGAGAAATTAGCTCTCCTTACTCAAAATCACCCAGAAATCATAAGTTTAACAAAAGGTATAGGTAACCTCCAAGATGCAATTTTAAATATATCAAATGGGATTTTAGATAGAGCAAACAGCCGCGTTTACTCTCTTGGAGAGATAGTGGCTGAGTATAAACAAAAACTTCAACAGTTCCCTGAGATTGAAAAAGAGTTAGTAAAGCATAGAAGAGTATTTACTGTAAATGATAAAGTTTATAATTATTTGCTTCAAAAACAGTCTGAATTATCAATTGAAAAAGCTTCAACTACCTTAAATAAAAAAGTTTTAGATTTTGCAAAAGAGACTATAAAACCTTTAAGTCCAAAACTTAGTCAAATTCTTGCAACAAGTGGTTTTTTAGGTCTTATTTTAGCACTTTTACACACTCTTTTAAGAGTAAGATATGACACAAAAATAAAAGATCGATATGACATTATAGCAGCAACTGATATACCTATTTTTGGCTCAATTCCTTTTGTTGATAATTCACAAAAATACAATAGTGCTTATGTGCTTGATTCACCTAGATCATCTGCTAGCGAAGCTTTTAGAGTTATTCAAAATAATTTAGAATACTCTGCGAGTTCAAAAAAGTCTAAAGTTATTTTGGTAACTTCAAGTGTTCCAAATGAGGGAAAAACTACGGTTTCAGCAAATTTGGCTGCAATTTTAGGAATGGGAGATAAGAGAAGTATTGTTCTTTCACTTGACCTTCGTCGACCTGAACTTCATCATAAATTTTTACTATCAAATAAGGTTGGAATGAGTGATGTTCTCTCAGGTAAAGCTAAATTAAAAGATGTAATTTGGGAAAATGAAAATTATAGTAATATAAATATAATCACATCGGGAGGAATTCCACCAAATCCAGCAGAGCTTTTAAGCTCAAACCAGATGAGTGATGTAATAGCTAAATTAAAAGAGTCATATGATTATATAGTGCTTGATACTCCACCTTTTGAGTATGTTAGTGACTCTGTAAGTTTAATGAAACATGCAGATATAACTCTTTTTGTTGTAAAATCTGAGTTCTCAGATGTAAGATATATAGATGAGATAAATAAGCTAACAAAAAAAGCTGAAATTAAAAATGCAGGGATTGTTTTAAATTCTGTCAAGTCAAAATATTTTGTTGATAAAAAGTTTGATTATAAATATATTTATCACGAGGCTTAAAATTTTTCAAGGAACTTTATGTGTGGAATTGCTGGGTTTATAGATTTTTCTAAAAACTCAAATGAGAATATTTTAAAGCTAATGACAGATGAACTTCAGCATCGTGGTCCTGATGATAGCGGGTATGAGTTTTGTGAAGTTGGAAGTGTGCAAATTGGTTTAGGACATAGACGACTTAGCATCTTGGATTTAAGCTCTTGTGGTCATCAGCCTATGAGTTTTGAAGATATTGATATTGTTTATAATGGTGAAGTTTATAATTTTGAAGAGATTAAAAGGGAGTTGGAAGAGTTCTCTTATGTGTTTCATTCACATAGTGATACAGAGGTTATTTTAAAAGCTTATCACAAATGGGGTCTTGAAGCGCTCCATAAGTTTAATGGAATGTTTGCAATTTCCATTTATGACAAGAGACTGTCAAAACTTTTTTTAATTCGTGACCGCTCAGGTATAAAACCACTTTATTGGTATCAGCATAATAGTACTATTTTATTTGCAAGTGAGCTTAAAAGTTTTCATAAACATCCAAGTTTTAAAAAAGAGGTAGATATAAATTCACTTGCTCTTTTTTTACAACTTCAATACATTCCAGAACCTCACTCAATTTTTAAAAATTGTTATAAATTAAGAGCGGGGCATATTTTAGAGTGTGATTTAAAAACTAAAAAAACTAAGACAAAAGAGTACTGGAATGTAATTGATTTTTATAATAAACCAAAACTAGACATCTCTAAAGATGAAGCGATAGATAAACTAGAAAAACTTTTAAAATCTGCTTTTGATTATCGCTTAGTTTCTGATGTACCTGTTGGTGTTTTTTTAAGTGGAGGATATGATAGCTCTTTAGTAACCGCACTTTTACAAAGTGATAGATCTGAAAAACTAAAAACTTTTACAATAGGTTTTGAAGAGAAAGGTTTTGATGAGGCACCATATGCAAGAAAAGTAGCTTCACATTTGGGGTGTGAGCATTTTGAGTATTACTGCACACAAAAAGATGCACTAGATATAATTCCAAAGCTCTCTACTATCTATGATGAGCCTTTTGCGGATGTTTCAGCAATCCCCACAACTTTAGTAAGTTCTCAAGCCAAAAAAGAGGTAACTGTAAGTTTGAGTGCTGATGGAGGAGATGAGCTTTTTGCAGGTTATGATAAATATACAAGAGCACTATCTTATGAAAGTAGATTTTCTAAAATTCCAAATCTTGTTAGATCTCCACTAAATAGTATTTTAAACAGAGTTGATTCAAACTCTATACCATTTTTAAAAAACAGATACAATTTTGCAACTAGATATGAAAAATTAAAAAATATGTTAAAAGCAGATGGTATTACAGAGTTTTTAAAAGAGACCTCTTCTTACTTAACTTTTAATGAGACAAATAAACTTTTAAACTTTAATACACAGCAACTTGCGACAAATTTTGATAAAGGTGGATTATTAAATACCTATAATGATGAGGTAAACAGCTTGTTGGCAATTGATTATAAAACTTACATGGTAGATGATATTTTAACTAAAGTTGATAGAGCTACTATGAGTGTTTCCCTAGAAGGTAGAGAGCCGTTTTTGGATTATAGAGTTATAGAGTTTGTGGCAACTCTTCCAAGTTCACTTAAATATAACAATGGTATAAAAAAATATCTACTTAAAGAAATTACACATAAATATCTTCCAAAAGAGCTTATGGATAGACCTAAAATGGGTTTTGGAGTGCCGATACACGAGTGGTTTAAAGATGAGCTAAAAGAGTATTTTTTGCACTATCTTGATGAAAAAAGATTGGAAGAGAATGGTCTATTTAATTCTAAAGAGGTAGTTAGGTTAAGAGATAGATACTTAAATGGAGAGAAGGAAAATGTTGATAATCTTTGGTCAATTTTGATGTTTTTAATGTGGTATGAAAAATGGATGTAAAAAAGAAGATTATGTTTGTAATGCCCTCACTCCAAGGTGGCGGGGCTGAGAGAGTTATGCTTACTTTAATGAAGCATATCGATAAAGATAAATTTATACCAATTTTTGTGTTAAACAAAAAAGAGGGAAAACTCTTAGAGTATCTGCCTAATGATATAGAAGTAATAGATTTAAATGCAAATCAAGCAAGATACGCTATATTTAAAATTGCTAAAAAAATAAAAGAGATAAAACCTGATATAGTTTTTTCAACTCTTGGGCATTTAAATCTTTTAATAGCATTAATTAGACCATTTTACTCCAAAAAGATAAAATTTATTTCAAGGGAGTCAAATACCGTAAGCTTAGAGAACAAAGTGGAAAAATACCCTCGTATATTTGATTTTTTATATAAAAATATTTACAGTAATTTTGATTTAATTATCACCCAATCAAAATATATGAAGTCTGATTTAATAAAAAACTTTGGTATAAAAAAAGATAAAATAATCACAATTTATAACCCTGTTGATATTCAAAATATTTTAGAAAAAAAAGCTAAACCTTTAGAAAAACCTCTTGAAAAAGATAAAATTAATTTAATAGCAGTAGGAAGGTTAGCCTCTCAAAAAGGATTTGATATTTTGATAGATGCAATGGCCCATTTAGATGAAAGGTTTCACCTAAATATCTTAGGAGAGGGTGATGATGAAATGGAGCTTAAAAAACAGATTAAAACTCTTGGTTTGGATGAAAGAATAAGCATGTTGGGATTTCAACAAAACCCTTATGCTTTTATAAATAGAAGTGATTTTTTCATCTTAAGTTCAAGATATGAGGGACTTCCAAATGTAGTTTTAGAGTCTTATGTTATGGGAAAACCCTGCATAGCATTTGATATGCCAGGAGGGACTGCTGAAATTGTGGTTGATGGAAAGAGTGGAGTTTTGGTAAAAGAGTTTACAGCTTTAGCTTTAGCAGATGCAATAAAAAAGGCGGTTAAGATTAATTTTGACAAAGATTTTATTTATAATTTTTGCAAAGAAAAATTTTCTGTTGGAAAGATTGTTAAAGAGTATGAGAATAATTTCTAAAATTATTTAAATACTCTTTTTTGTACCCTTAATTATTTAGCTTTTTTCCAAAAATCAAAATAAGCACCACACCAATAACAGCCGCTACAAGTGAAGCAATAAAAATAGCTAATTTAACAGCACCAATTAAAGCTGTATCTTCAAATGCTAGTTGAGTTATAAAGATGGACATAGTAAACCCTATACCTCCTAAAAATCCTGCAGCTACAATTTCACCCCAACTTAAGCTTTTAGGTTTTTGTATTAATTGAAATTTTGCAGCAAGATAAGTCAAACCAAAAACACCAATAGGTTTACCAATAAGAAGACCTGTTATTACTCCCAAAACTACACTAAGATGTGTGTGCATAGCAGAAAAATCTATAATAACTCCTGCATTGGCAAATGCAAATAAAGGCATTATGCAAAAGGCAGAAAAACCGTGTAGGTTATGTTCTAATTTTACAAGAGGATTTTGTACCCTATCGTATCCATTAGCTATGTTTTCTAGTGCATCTATTTGATGGTGATTTAAAATTGGGGTATCATCGATATGTTTTTCAAACTCATCAATCGCTTTTTTACTATTTTGAATAAAGTCTTTCTCATCAGTTTTAGAGCTAATTGGTATAGCAAATGCCAGTAAAACTCCAGCAATTGTAGCATGAATGCCAATACTATGGATAAAAATCCATAAAGCAACTCCAAGTATTAAATAGGGCCAAAGTGTTTTAACTCTCTTAAAATTCAAAGCCAAAATAAGAGCATAAGTTACAGCTGCGTGAAGAAAATAAGATGAGTGTATCTGCTCAGTATAGACAGTAGCAACTACTATAATAGCACCCAAATCATCAACAACCGCAAGTGCCACTAAAAAGAGTTTTAAAGCAGGATTTACACGAGTTCCTAAAAGCATTAAAATACCCAAAGCAAATGCAATATCAGTAGCCATTGGGATACCAAAACCTCTAGGGTCACTACTGTTAAATGCAATATAAAACATTGCAGGTATCACCATACCGCCAATTGCAGCAACTACTGGGAAAGAAGCTTTTTTTACAGATGAGAGCTCTCCAATTATTAACTCTCTTTTTATCTCTAATCCAATCATGAGAAAAAATAGAGCCATTAACCCATCATTTATCCACTGCATAATAGTCATAGATATTATAATATCACCGATTGTAATACCAAAAACACTATCCCATACTTTATAATAGACATCACTCATAGATGAGTTTGCTATAAATACAGCTAAAACAGCTGCCAAAAAGAGTATAACACCACTTAATGCTTCTTTTGAAATAAAATTTTGAAATGTATTTATGTATTTTGTCACTAGAATTTCTCCGTTTTTTTTAATTTTTAATGTATCATAGAGTTTATAAATTTATAGAATAAAAGGTTATTTGAAATGAAAAAAAAAGTTGCTATTGTGGGTGGAGGAGCTTGTGGGTTAATATCTTGTATCTGTGCTGCAAGAAAAGGTTTTGAAGTTGTACTTTATGAGAAAAATTCAAAAGTAGGAAGAAAGATTTTAGCTACAGGAAATGGTTGCTGTAATATTTCAAATGAGAATATATCGCTTGAAAATTATCACGGTAGTGAGCCATCTTTTGTAAAATATGCACTCAAAGTTTTTAACACAGATGAAGTTAAAAACTTTTTTTCTAATATCGGATTACAGATGAGAAAAAGAGCAGATGGCAGGCTTTATCCCATGTCACTTCAAGCCTCTTGTGTGGTAGAGTTTTTACTTTTTGAGGCAAAAAAGCTTGGAGTTAATGTTGTTGTTAATTGTGAGGTAAAAGATATTGAAAAAATTGAAGATAAGTTTAAAATCTATTTTGATGATAAAAGTAGAGAGTTTGATAAAGTCATAATTTCCACAGGTTCATTAGCTATGCCAACTCTTGGAAGTAGTGATAGCGGGTATAAGTTTGCTAAAAAATTAGGACATAACTCTAAAATAGCTTTTGCATCTTTAGTTCAACTTATCTGTAATGACAATATTATAACAGATGCTTTTGGAGTAAAAATTGTTGCTAATTTAGATTTATTTGTAGATAAAGAGCTTAAAAATAGCACAAAAGGGGATCTGCTTTTTACAAATTATGGATTGTCAGGGTCTGGGATACTTGATATTAGCAGAAGTGCATCTTTTGGTATTTTAAATAAAAAAGAGGTTGAAATTAAAATTGATCTTTTGCCTGAGATCTCTTTAGAAACATTAAAGTCTCTTCTTTTAAAAAGAGTAAAACTCTCACAAACTATGCCTTTAATTCTCTGGCTAAATGGTATAATTCACAAAAAATTGATAAATCTTGTTTTAACTTATGCAAAAATAGATTTAAATACAAAAATTAATACAAAAACTGTGCATAAGTTGGCATTTGCGATAAAAAATCTAAACCTAAAAATAGATGATACAAAAGGTGTTAAAAGTTGTGAAGTTATGGCTGGAGGAGTTTTGACAAAAGATATAAATCCAAAAACTTTTGAATCAAAGATAGTATCTGGATTATATTTTTGTGGTGAGGTTTTAGATATAGATGGAGATTGTGGTGGTTACAATCTCCATTTTGCATGGGCTAGTGGTTATTTAGCAGGCAAAAACCTCTAATTTTTCACATATTAATTTTGGCTCAGGTTTTCCTATATAGTACCCTTGTGCATAATCAATTCCTATCTCTTTTATTATCTGATATACCTCTTTATTTATAACATATTCAGCAACAGTTTTTGCACCAAGTTTATCTGCAAAAATTTTAATAGCTTCAACAGTTTGTCTACTTGTTTTTGAGTGTTCGATATTTTCGATTAAACTTCCATCTATTTTTATGATATCTGGTTTAAACTCTATAATACGAATAAAGTTAGAGTACCCACTACCAAAATCATCAATTGCAATTTTTACACCATAACTTCTTGCACGATTTATAAAATTATTTACATAATTGTAATCTTGAGTATCTTTATCTTCTAAAAGTTCAAAAATTAATTTATCTGTAACATCTCTATTGTTTTTTAACAAATCAAGAAGATACTCACCCATTGTGACATCTTCTATATCTAATGAAGATAGATTTATTGATATTTCACACTTGTGTGTGCGAACTTTCTCTATCACTTTTTGAAAAAGAATCTTTGTAACTTGAGAGTATAACTTTCCTTTTTTAGCAACATCTAAAAAATAAGGTCCTGGAAGAGTGATGTTTTCATTTTGGTCAACCATTCTTACAAGAGCTTCATATCTATTTATCTTACTATTTCTCATGTTATGAATTGGTTGAAAGTAGGGTATGATTTTATCATATTTTAGTGCTATTTTGATATCTCTTAACATCTCAAGATTGCCTTTTAAGTTATCTTTTATGGCTTCTATCGCATCATAAGAGAGTAGAAAATCTTTCTTTTCATTCATAGCAGTCATTAGTATCATATTTGCATCTTCAAAAAGTGTCTCTTTGCCTTTTGCAAAACTCATTGTAACATTTACATCAAAAGTATACTCTTCATAACTATACTTTGTTCTTTTAACATGTTCTGTAAAATGAGTACAAAATGTTGTCACCACCTCTTTTTTAAGTGCCGCTTTATTCTCTATAAGTATGGCATATCTACCTGTTGAGATATGATAAATATTGTAATTTCCAATCATATGAGAGTTTAAATGTAAGGTTTTTATAAATTCTCTCTCTAAATGTTGAGCAATTTTAGAGCCATAAAAATTCTCATTCATATTAAAATTGTCTATTTTTATGATAAATAGCTCTTTTTCATCACTATTTTTTTCAATATCTTTTAAAAGAGCCATTTTATTTGATAAGTTTGTTATAGGGTTTTTATTAGCTAATGTATATTTTTTATTTAGTGTAGAGATTTGAGCATATGATTTGCATCTTGCTTTTAGCTCTAATTTATCAAAAGGTTTTGAGATAAAATCATTTATTCCAAATTGAAGTGCTTTTATCTTATCCTCTTTTTTCTCTAGTGAGGTAATCATAAGTATAGGAACTCTTCTAATCTCTTCAATACCTCTTATCTCTTTTGTAGCTTCAAATCCATCCATATAAGGCATAAGTGCATCCATAAGTATAACATCTGGATGCACTTGTGTAGCTTTTTGTATAGCTTCTAAGCCGTTTGTAGCTTCAAAAAATTCATACCCTTCATTTTTTAGTGATAATTTTAGTGTCGCTCTATTTACTTGATGATCATCTACAATTAAAATTTTAACTTTTTCATTCATACTAAAATCTCCATTTTCTCTAAAACTTCTAACTCATATTTTATCTTTATAAAAAGAGATTCATAATCTGCATCTATACTATTTTTTGCTAACTCTTCCATTTTTGAAGATATTGTTGTTATATCTTCTAACATTAGATTAGATGCACTTCCTTTTATAGCATGAGAGCTATTTTTAATCTCATTAAAGTTGTTTTGTATTATGGCATTTTCAAGTGTTATCATAGATTCATTTGCATTTTCTATAAACATATTTAAAAGCATTTGCACATCTTCTAAGCTAAACTCTAATTTATCTGCTAAAAGTTCTAAATCTAACATAGCATCTTCTTGTTTTGGGCTAAGAACTCTTTTAAGACAAAAGATAGCTTCTCTTTATCCAAAGGTTTTGTAAGATACTCATCCATTCCAGCTTCGATAAATCTCTCTCTATCACCTTTTAGTGCATTTGCTGTTAATGCAACTATAGGTGTGTGTCTCATTTTTGTATCTTTCTCATATTTTAATATCTGTTTTGTAGCTTCAATACCATTTAAATTTGGCATATTTTCATCCATAAGAATTAAATCATAGAAGTTATTTTTATAAGCTTTCACAGCTTCAACTCCATCATTTGCAATATCAAAAATAAGTCCAAATTTTTTCAAAATCAGACTCATAAACATCTGATTTGCTTTGTTATCTTCAACTAATAAGATGCGTTTGCCTTTAATGGTTTCTAAATCTAAGTGTTTAGCAGTTTTTTGCTCTTTAAATTTGCCAATATCTGCAGGTATTTCAAAATAAAAACGACTCCCTTGACCTTCCTTGCTCTCTAATTTCAACTCTCCACCAAGCATAACAACAAGTTTTGAGCTAATCGCCAGCCCTAATCCTGTTCCTCCATATTTTCTGGTAGTTGAACTCTCAGCTTGTGAAAAGGCTTTAAAAATATCTTCTTGTTTATCTTTAGCAATTCCTATACCGTTATCTTTTACGCTAATGTGTAACTTATCTTCAGTGTATTTCATAAGTAGTTCTATTCGACCATTTCTTGGTGTAAATTTTATGGCATTTGATAGCATATTTGCTATTATCTGTTTTATTCTAAGTGGGTCTGATTTTAGAGCTTTTGGTAAATTCTCATCTAAAATAAAACTAAGTGACACACTTTTTTCAGATGCTTTTGCACGAAACAAATCTGCAAGAGTTCCTAGCTCTTCGTGTGTATTAAAATCAATCTTTTCAACATTTAAATTTCCACTCTCAATTTTACTGAAATCTAAAATATCATTTATAATTCCAAGCAGCGTTGTTGAAGAGCTTTGAATTGTCTGAATATATTTAAGTTTCTCTTTATCCTTCTCTTTCTCTTTTAAAAGATCAATAAAACCTAAAATTGCATTTAGTGGAGTTCTAATCTCATGAGACATATTTGCTAAAAATTCTGATTTTGTTTTATTTGCTTGTTCTGATTTTTGGGCAATAATTTTAGCATTTTTACTTGTCACTTCTAGAGTATCACTACTTTTTAAAATCTGCTTGCTTAAAAGATTACTTAGATACAAAAGTGAACTAATAACAAAAATTACAGCAAGAAGTTCATATCCAAAATATTTATCTTTTTTGATAATGATTTCAGAATTTAATTTGTTGATTTGATAAATTGTCTGTCTGTGAAGGTTATTATTATTTCTTTTCACCTCTTTAAAACTTAAAACTATGTTTTTCATTTGTGAGGTATTTTGATTTAAAGTTGTAAAAAAAGTATTTAGATTTTTACGAAGAGTTAAAATATCAGTTTGTAATTTTTGAAGTGATAGTTTGTTGTAGGTATCATACTGTGCACTGTAAAGTTTTGGCTGATAATTTATCTCATTATTAAGTGTTAGTTTTCCACCAAGATTTAAAATAGATATAAAATCACTAGCTTTTTTTAACTCTGTATTTATACTATCTTTAAAATATATTAAATTTTCATTTTTTGAAGATAGTATAATTTGAGAAAAATCATTTTGAGCAGATATAATACTCTGGCTAATTCCCTCTTCAATTGATTTTTTAATTTGCAAATTTTTAGTCTCTTTGTCTAAATCGTTTATTAAATTTGCAAAAATGTAGTTTAATCCACCAATAACAAAAATCCCCGCTATAAAAAGACGAAATAGAGATTGTAAATCTCTGTATGTTTGATTTTTTATATGTTCTGACATTTTTTTCCTAACCTAGTTTTAAATTTTTTACTATTTTTTCATTAATCTTAGTAGCTACATCGGCATTTTTGAAATAAAATGAATAACTGTTATAATTTTTGTTATAATTACAAAAGAGGAGTTTTTATATGTTAATTACAAATATCGAATATGTACCAAACAAAGAGATCATAGACCACTACGGTATAGTTACTGGCTCAACCGTGAGATCTAAACATGTAGGAAGAGATATGATGGCTGGTTTTAAAAATATCTTTGGAGGAGAGTTAAAAGGGTATACGGAGCTTTTAACTGAATCAAGACAAGAGGCATTAGATAGGATGATAGCACAAGCAACTTCACTTGGTGCAAATGCTGTTTTAAATGTTCGTTTTTCTACCTCTTCTGTTGCTGCTGGTGCATCTGAGCTTTATGTTTATGGTACAGCTGTGAAAATTAGATGATTTATGAACTTTCACTCTTTTTAATACTTTTAATTGTTGGTTATATATCAGGGACTGTTTTAGAAAAAAGACACTATAAAAAGATAAGAGAGAAAGAGGAGCTTTTTAAAACTCTTCCAACCATTGCACTTAAAAAACCACTAAATATGACCAATATAAAATCTTCTCGTCTTGTGAGTGGAAATGTAGTTATCTCAATAGACTATTTTAAAAAGTTTTTAGCATATTTAATTAACTTTTTTGGAGGAAATATATCTTCATACGAGACTCTTTTAGACCGTGCAAGAAGAGAGGCAATTTTAAGATTAAAAGAAGATGCTAAAGATGCTAGTGAGATTATAAATATAAAAATTGAGACAAGCTCTATCACAAAAAATACAAAAAGTGTAGGTGCGGTAGAAGTTTTAGCGTATGGTACTGCAATTTATAGATGAAATATAGGTCAAAACTCCCTGATGATAGTGTAAATATTCCAAAAGAGAGTTATCTTTTACAAACTTTAAAACTTTTTTTTTCTTTAGCCCTCTTAGCATTTTTATCTTATATGATTTTAATTTTTGTTTTGCATACTGCTATCGATAATTTACCTCTTAAATATGAGAAAAAACTAGTTCAATTTATATCTTTTGATATGGAAGTTGGTGAGATTAAAAGTGATGAGTATCTTGATGAAATTACACAAAAAATCTCTAAATGTGCAAATCTAACTTATGATGTAAAAACTTATATCATTTCTCAAGCTACTCCAAATGCTTATGCTCTTCCTGGAGGGAGTATCTATATCACAACAGGGATGTTAAAAGAGCTTAAAAACCAAAATGAATTAGTAGCAATTTTAGGTCATGAGATGGGACATTTTAAAAATCGTGACCATCTTAAAACCCTTGGTTCTTCAGTCTTGTTTTCGCTTATAAGTTTAAGTTTGGGAGATGGATATGGTAAAATTTTAGAGACAACTTTAAATATCTCAAAAATCAAATACTCACAATCAGCGGAGTTAAAATCTGATATATTTGCCCTTGATGTGATGGATTGTTCATATGGAAGTGTGAGTAATGCAACTGAGCTTTTTTCTCGCTTAGATAAAGGTAATGAGATGAGTTTTTTTCTAGCAACTCATCCACCTTTTAAAAAGAGAATTAAGAAGATGCAAGATTATATAGCTTCAAAAAACTACGATATCACTAAAGTACCTACACCTTTTAAAAAAGAGTTTAATTAGCCAATATTCTCAGGCTGCTTACTCCTTTTGCATCTACTACCTCTGTCTGGGCAATCTCACCAATATCTTTTTGATAATATCCAGGTTTATCATTGCATCTTATCTCTATAACATCTAAAAACTCTTTACTGTTTATTGTCTTTTTATCAAAATGTTTAGTTAGCTTACAAGTTGAAGTTAAAATTGTTACATCACCATTGATATCTGCTGTTAAGTGCAAATCATAAGAGCCGTTAAACTCATTGTCTTTTTGAAATTCAACTGTAACTCTATCTGGCTTCTTTTTATAAATTGTCTTCTCATTTTGTGCATAATCTGATGTCTCTATAACCTCTTTTTCACTAATTGAATAGGTAATTGTATACTCATTTGTCTCATCACCATTTGTCTCGATAAAATTATTTGTTGTATTAGTTTTAGGTGTCATATAATCCCAAAGATTATATTTACCATTGGTTTTTCCTTTATCACTTATTGAAGTTGTTGTAGTAGGATTATCTTTTTGTGTATTAGATTTATTATTAGTATCACTCTTCTCATCTGTTTTATTTCCACCACAACCTGTTAATAGTGCTAATGTCAATAGTGCAACTGAAATATTTTGTCTCATTGTTTAACCTTTAATTTTGTATATATATAAACTATATCGTCATTTTTTTAATTTTAGATAAAGAATTATCAAATTTTTGTTAAATTATACTATAAAAAAAGCAAAAAGTGAAGCATGGTTACATTTTTAATCAATCCATAAACATCCAGTAGACAAAACTAGGAATATCATTTACCCCAACATAAATATACCAATCTTGACCACTATAATCATCTCTTTTTGTAGCTGTAATTCTAACCATATTTAAAAAATCTATATAAATATTTGGTCCAAAATCTATATCTCTATCAATCTTATTATCAAAATCCCTATATGCAGATGCACCAAAACCAAAATTAAGAAGGTCTTTTTTTGCTTCAAAGTTTAGATTTAGATCAACTCTCATAAAGTTTGTCTGATTTTTTTTATCATAAAGTTCAAATGAAAATGAGGGTTTTAACTCTATTGCAGCTGGTAGTAAAAAAGAGTTATGATTAAAATAGTAGTAGTTTTCATATCCAAATGAGATAAGATTTTTACCAAGGGCTAACTCATAAGGGAGATACTTTATCCATAATTTATCAACATCTAGAGGTGCTGAGATAGGATTATAGACATATCCATTTTTTTCACGATAAAACGATCCTGCTGTATAAGCTGCAACTTGTGATATAGTTTTTGAAAGATTTGTTGAGTTTTTTCTCTCTAAGGTTACAATTCTATGGACAATAGATGCTAAAGATTGTCTATGCCACTCATCGGGGTATTTTAATGCATGGCGAAGATAATTATTTTGTGCTGTATATGAGTTTTTATTTAAGTTTTCTATAAATGTATGAAAATCTCTCATATTGTTATTTGGAATAGTTTTTATTGACTCATATATCTTTTTTAAATTTTTATCAACTTTAAACTCATCTTTAATTAAAAACTCTTCAAACTCCTCATAGTGTAGAAAATTTAAAAAACCTTTAGATTTTTCAGACCCTTTTGTTAAAATATTAAAAATATAGACTTTAGCACGAGCAAAACACTCTTTATCTCTACCTTGGCAAGCATATTTAGAACTATTTATAATTGCATCATAAACACCAACAAAATAGTCATACTCTCTAAAGCCAAAATCTAAAAATGCTCCAAAATGCCCAAGCATCATACCTGTAATTGGAAAATACCTATCTGATAGATAAATACTTCTATTTGCATCTATGAAATTTTCAGAGAGTGTAGTATAAAGAACACTAGATTCAGATGCTGAAAATATATCTAATAGAAGTTCTATTGCACTGTTGATTGGGCTTATTTTTGGCTCAATCTCTAACTCTCTATTTTTTCTTAAAAGTCCAAGCCTAAGATTTTTAGGATCCATAAAGATATAGTCACTACTATCATCTTTTGCAAGTTTTATAGCTAAATCAAGTGGAACATTATTAAAAACTCCACCATCTAAAAATCTAGCTTTTTGCTCCTCTCCTTTATAGATATAATCAAGTGTCACCTGTTCAAATGCGATAGGAAAAGCACTTGAAGCATACATAGCTTTTTTTATCGATTCATCACTTGGATATGAATCTTTTGACAAATGTATAATATTGTCTCTTTTGACATCATAATTATCAATTATAGATGCATAGGAGTTTTTATCAACTATAAGTTTTAGAGGTATTTGAAAAAGCTTATTATCAATTTTAATACCGTTTATATCTACCCTCATAGGTGAAACTCTAGTTACCGAAAAACCAAATGAAATTGAACACTCTTTATCATAAAGTGGCAAATTAAGCTCATCCATAATTTTATCAGCTTGTTTCTCAATTTTTATACGAGAAAATAGGGATGTTGTATTGTTTGCATCTAAAACACCTAATCTATCTATAAATAAATCCTCAAAATCAACCTCAGTCCACATATGGTAAAAGAGATTATTTTCAATACTATTGTTTATATCCAAAGCCTCTTTTTTTCTGCACCATGCCATTGATGACATAAGAGCATTTATAGCTCCAGCAGAAGCTCCTGCTATTGATTTCATATCTATATCTGTTTTATTAGAGTTGTGTTTTAAATATGTCATATACTTTAAAAGAGACCAGTTGTAACCAGCCTCATAAGCTCCAAGACTAATTCCTCCGCTTATAACTAATGAAAAATTCTCTTGTTTATCTTTAGCGTGTATATTTGAACAAAAGCATATTAAGATGATTAAAATTAGCTTTTTCATAAATAACTTTGAAACTTAATTAAGGCAGAAAATGTATAAGAGTTTTTATCAATATTTGGCATCTTTTTTAAAGCTCTCTCAGAGTCTAAAAGATGTTTTAAAACTTTTTGATAAGTTGTTAAGTTAATTTTTATAGACTGAGATGCTCTTTGATTGGCTAGTTGTGGCGGGAGTGGAAAACCTAAAATTTCTAAAACATTTGGTTGCCCGTGAGTTTTTATATAGATGTTAAACATAAAAAGTTGCACCATATAAGCTTGAAGAGCAGATATAATCTTTATTTCATCAAAACTTCCTGCATCTAAAATCTTTTGAAGCTCATCTCTTATATCTTCTAAATTTAAAACTCTGTTAATAAACTCGTCCATATTAACTTCACCCATTCCATAAACTAAACTATCTATATCAGATGCATAGATTTTTTTTCCTGAAATTGAGAGTTTTGATAGCTCATTCATGCTTAAAGCTAAGTTTTCATTTTGAAGTAAAAACAGATGCCCAAGTGCATAATTATCAACTTCCAAAGATAACTCTCTTGATTTTTTTTGCAAAATTGATGTTGCTTCTCCCACTTTTGGTTTAAAAAATCTCACAAAATCAGCTGAATTTTTCTTAGTAAAACTTTTTGCAATATCTTTTCCAACTAAATCATCCCCATCAAATTGCAACAGAAAATAGCTTGTAGGAGCTTTATGACAAAGTGATACAAAAACATCAAGCTCTTTTTTTGGAATTTTTTTCTCACTTCTTATATGTAAGATATTTACATCCCCAAACAGAGATGGCTGTGCTATAAAATTTTTAGCAGAGCTAAAATTGTACTCATCAAAATAAAACGACAACACATTGTCACTCTCTCCCAAAAGTGGTAAAATTTCTCCAACAAATGAGCTAGTAAAATACTCCTCTCCATAAAGAAGAAGTGATTTTGGCAGATTTCCATTTTTAATAGCACCCTCAAGATGATTTTTATACATCTTTAACTTCCAACGCCACAACAGTTCCAATAATCTTAGCAGATGTAATATGCGACTCCAATATCTTAACTTTAACCTGCCCAAAAAGCTCCACATCACTATCTGTCAAAAAGACTCTAGCTCCTATCATAACACCCTCATTAAACTTAGCAATAGCAACTTTATCACTCTCAACTATAACAGCACTAAGCTCATCTCCAATATGCTCTTTTGCCCATCTTGCATACTTTCTATCTTGATAATCCCAAGCAACTTTAGAACTCTCCCTCTCTAGTTCACTAACACGGCTAGCAACTATCTCTATACTTTTTAAGATATAATTTTGTAACTTTTTATCTCCATTTTTAATGGCTTTTAAAAGCCTATGAACAATTAGATCACTATATCTTCTGATAGGTGAGGTAAAATGAGTATAATGCTCAAACCCCAAACCAAAATGCCTAAGATTTTCATGCGAATAAACTGCCTGCTTTTGAGCCCTGATAATTAACTTATCCACTTCAGCTCTTACATCTTTTGCATCTGCACTTTTTTGAAGCTCTTTTATCATTTCATAAATATTCTCTTTAGGTTCAGCATAAATACCGATAATCGCCAAATCATCCATCATCTCTTCAATTCTTTCAATCGAAGGCTCATCGTGAACCCTAAA
>VAPK010319163.1_pt1 | contig 17105 bp, 21 predicted proteins | sample 3395031 | NCBI WGS metagenome assembly VAPK01 (sample SAMN08290443, study PRJNA428436) | hydrothermal vent metagenome | isolation source: Deep-sea hydrothermal vent chimney 1 | place: Pacific Ocean: Juan De Fuca Ridge
GACAGGAGGGGGCGTCGGCGACGATGTAGGGGGGTGGGGGTTCGGGTTGTGGTGGGTCTTTGCCGTACCGGGCTCGCGGGCTCGCGGTCCCCCCTCGCTCGAGGACTCGCTTGTCCCCCCTGAAGGGGGGACGGGAGAAAGAGCCCGGTATCACGGCGTGAAACAGCGGATCGAGGTTCAAGGGGGGGTGGAAGAAGGGCTGCTATCGGGGCTACGGGGACAGGTTCGTGCTGGTGGAGCGTTGCTGATCTGCGGTGACCGGGTGGCGGCGGGCTGAGCGGTGCGCTACGGCGCGACGGATGGTCCAAGCGAGGTAGAACACGTAGCTGCCCGCGACGAGCCAGAACAGTGTTCGTGCAACTTCGTACGTCGTCATCGGTTCCTCCTTTCGGAGTCACCGTATCGAACGGGTATGACAGATTGCGGGCGTCAGGTTCCGGTGACGATCTCCAGGACCTTGGAGTGACGGAGCCCGTTCGTTGCAAGGGCGTTGCCAGAGCTGTGTGAGGGATGGCCCGTGAGGTCGGTGAAGACACCACCGGCCTCAGGGATGATCACCATCATCGGGGCGAGGTCCCATACACAGACGATCGGGTCCATCATCGCCTCGATCCGCCCGGTCGCCACGAGGGCGTACCCGTAGGCGTCGCCCCAGGTGCGCAGGTGCATCGGGCTGGTGTGGAGTCGGTCGAGCATCTCCTTGGGGAAGTAGTCGTACCCGCTTGCAGAGAACACGAACTCGTCGAGGACCGATACCGACGACACCTTCGTCGGGTTCCCGTTGTGGAAACACCCCAGGCCGCGCCCCGCGAACACCGTCTCACCGAGCGCAGGCAGGTGGATCGCCCCGGCCACGACGCCGTCGCGATCCTCGACCGCCACGAGGGTCGAGTACAGCGGGACGCCACGCACGAACGCCTTCGTTCCGTCGATCGGGTCGATGATCCAGCGCCGGCCAGAGAACCCCGCAGTGACGCCCTCCTCCTCACCGAGGATCCCATCATCGGGGTAGCGCTCGGCGAGCGTGTCTCTGATCATGCGCTCCGCAGTGCGGTCGGCCACGGTCACCGGTGACCCGTCTGCCTTCGTCACGACATCGAGATCCGGGCGCTGGAACCACTCGAGTGTCGCGTCGCCTGCCGCGCGGGCAAGATCGACGACGTCGCCCAGGAGCTGGTCGATCGAGGGGGAGGCCATCATCGGGTGATCGTAACCGGACCTACGGGCGGCGCCGCAGGTCGAGCTCCTGCTCGACGTCGCTCAGGTCGAGGCCCTGCTCGGCGAGGAGGACCAGGAGGTGGTAGACGAGATCCGCAGACTCCTCGATCACCCGCTGGGGATCTCCACCGAACTGGTGGTTCTTGGCCGCAATGAGGACCTCGCCAGACTCCTCGACGACCTTGCGCGAGGTGGCGTCGGTACCACCGGCGATCAGCTCGGCCGTATAGGACCCCTCGATGGGGTTCGACGCCCGGTCGCTGATCGTCGCCCAGAGCGCGGCGATGCCGGCCGGCTCCGCAACCCCATCGAAGCACGATGTTTCACCCGTGTGGCACGTTGGACCAGCAGGAACAGCCTCGACGAGGATCGCATCGCTGTCACAGTCAAGCGTGATCGCATCGAGGGCGAGTGTGTTCCCACTCGTTGCGCCTTTCCGCCAGATCTCGTTGCGGCTCCGACTCCAGAAGTGCACGTCGCCCGTGTCGATCGTCAAGCGAAGGGACTCCTCGTTCATATACCCGAGCATGAGCACCATGCGTGTTGTTGCGTCCTGGACGATGGCGGGAACGAGGCCCTGATCATCCCACTGGACGTCCTGTGGCTCTACGGCCATGAGATCCCCGATTCCTTGCGTACAGCGACGCCTGCGGTCGCCAATTGTTCCTTGACCTCGCCAACGGTGTAGGTGCCGTGGTGGAAGATCGACGCAGCAAGCACCGCGTCTGCCTGGCCCTCGACCAACGCTCCGACCATGTCGTTCGTATCGCCCGCACCACCCGACGCGATGACGGGAACCTCGACGGCGTCGTGCACAGCGCTGAGCAGCGCGACGTCGTACCCGGCTTTGGTCCCGTCCCTATCCATCGATGTGAGGAGGATCTCGCCTGCACCGAGTTCGGCGCCGCGACGGGCCCACTCGATGGCATCGAGATCGGTGAGCCGCCTCCCACCGTGTGTCCAGACACGCCATGACCCTTCGTCATCGGCTTTCGCGTCGATGGCGAGCACGACACACTGGCGCCCGAACGCCTCTGCACACTGCGCAAGGAGCTCGGGCCTGGCGACCGCCGCCGAGTTGACGGCGACCTTGTCTGCGCCTGCACGCAGCACGGCGCGCATGTCCTCCACGGAGCCGACACCGCCACCGACGGTAAGGGGGACGTTGACGGTCGCTGCTGTTCGGTTGACGACGTCGAGGAGCGTTGCCCGCCCCTCATGCGACGCAGTGATGTCGAGGAAGCAGATCTCGTCCGCGCCCTCTGCTGCATACCGTGCTGCAAGCTCGACCGGGTCACCGGCGTCGGTGATGTCGACGAACTGGACGCCCTTGACGACGCGACCGTCGGCCACGTCGAGGCACGGGATGATCCGTTTACGCAACACGACGCGCCTCCTTCACACTTGCCGTGAAGTTGGCAAGGAGCCGCAGGCCCGCAACACCGGAGCGTTCAGGGTGGAATTGGACACCGACACGTTGACCGGAGCGGACCGCCGAGACGAACCGGCCACCATGGTCGGTCGTCGCGATTATCTGCGACGAGTCCTGGGGCACCGGGGCGTAGGAGTGCACGAAGTAGAACGGCTCACCCGAAGGGATGCCCGCAAAGATCGGGTCGTCGGTGTGATCGACGTCGTTCCACCCCATGTGGGGGAGCGGCCGCCCGTTGATCTCTTCGACCGTGCCCTTGACGACGCCGAGGCACGACTCCCCATCCTCCTGGGACTTGTCGAAGAAGAGTTGCAGGCCGACGCAGATCCCGAGGAGCGGTCCCTTCCACGCAACGAGCGCCTCGTCCATGCCGTTGGCGGCGAGGCGCCTCATGGCGGGTGCCGTCGCTCCGACACCGGGAAGGATGATCCCCTCGGCGGTGTCGAGCTCTTGCGGCTCGGTGACGACGCGTGGCTGTTCCCCGAGCGACGTCAGGGCGTTGACGACGGACACGAGGTTCCCCGCGCCGTGGTCGATGATCGCGATGTTGCTCACAGGACGCCCTTGGTGGACGGGATCCCGACACGGCGGGGATCGAGCTCACACGCAACGCGCATCGAGCGGGCAAGCGCCTTGAACGAGGCCTCCGCAATGTGGTGGTCGTTGCGGCCCGTAGCTGCGAGGTGCAGCGTCATGCGTGCACTGGCAGCGAACGCCTCGAGGGCGTGCGGGATCATCTGGGTGCCGAGCGCTCCGATGGATGGGGCAATGAACCCCAGGTCGAGCACCGTGTAGGCGCGTCCACCGAGATCGACGGCTGCTATCGCGACCGCCTCGTCCATCGGCAGGCGTGTGTCGGCGAAACGGGTGATACCAGAGCGATCCCCGAGTGCCTCATCGAAGGCTTGCCCGAGGGCGATTGCCGTGTCTTCGACCGTGTGGTGCTCATCGATGTGCAGGTCACCCTTCGTCGTGATCTCGAGGTCGAACAGGCCATGCATGCCGAACGACGTGAGGAGGTGGTCGTACATCCCGACGCCGGTCGTGATCTTCGTCCTGCCTGTCCCGTCGAGGTCGAGCACGACGCGGATGTCGGTCTCGCTCGTGGTTCTCGTGATCGTTGCTGTGCGGGTCATGGGGTTACCTCTTTGAGAGTCGTTGTGAGCCTGACATCGACACACGCGGCGTGGGCGCCGAGGCCCTCGCTATCCGCCAGTGTCTTGATCGTCGGGGCGAGCCGCTCGAGGCCCTCCCTGGTCAGTTCCTGGACCTGACGCCACGATCCGAAGTCCTCTGTGGACAGTGGGCCGTATGCGCCGGCGAGCCCACCCGTCGGGAGGACGTGGTTGGCGCCCGTGGCGTAGTCGCCTGCGGACTCGGGGGTCCACCGTCCAACGAACACCGAGCCTGCAGCCGTCACCTCTTCGGCGTCTGTGCGAGCGGACTCGGTGAGGATCGACACGTGCTCGGGCGCCCACTCGTTCGTGAAGGCGAGCGCCTCGGCCCGGTCGGGGGCGATCACGACCATCCCGTGATCCTCGAGTGCGCTGCGCACGATGTCCTGGCGATCCAGGCGAGCGAGCTGGACGTCCACCTCGGTCAGGACAGCGCGGGCCGTGCCCGGATCGTCCGTCACGAGCATCACGATGGAGTCGGGACCGTGTTCGGCCTGGCACAGGAGATCTGCTGCGGCGATGGCAGGGTCGCTCGTTACATCGACGATCACAGCGGCCTCGCTCGGGCCCGCAGGCAGGTCGATACCGACGGTGCCATAGACGGCGAGTTTCGCTGCCGTGACCCACATGCCTCCGGGGCCCACGATCTTGTCGACCCGACGGATGGTCTCGGTGCCGTAGGTCAACGCACCGATCGCCTGGGCACCTCCGGTTGCGTACACCTCGGTGATCCCGAGCATGTGGCAAGCGGCGAGCACAGCAGAGTCGACGGTCCCCGACGATGAAGCCGGGCACACGACGACGATCTCGGAAACACCAGCCACCTGGGCGGGGATCGCCCCCATCAGGAGTGATGAGGGGTACGTTGCACCGCCGCCGGGGACGTACACACCGACGCGGCGCATCGGCGTCCAACGGCGCGAGACGACGACGCCCGGTGTCGGTTCGATGAGCTGGTCCTTCGGGAGTTGCTGCGTGTGGACGGAGCGCACGGCCCCAGCGGCCGCTTCGAGCGCAGCGATGAGCTCGGGCGAGGCCTGCGCGTAGGCATCTGCAATCTCGGCTTCGCTCACGGCAAGTGCACCGGAGGGGCTCCCACCGCCGTACCGCTCGTTGAGCAACCTGAGTGCAGCGTCACCGCCGTCACGGACCTGTTTCACGATCGCTGCTGCCTGGATCCGAACGGACTCGTCGGGTACAGCCGAACGTGTGAGCAGCCGGTCCCGATCGTCGCTACTGATCTGTGCTAGATCGATGATGTCTATCGAGACGGTCACGGGATCATCTGCTCGATCGGGAGGACGAGGATGGCCGAAGCGCCAGCCTCCTCGAGCTGAGGGAGCACCTGCCACATGTCGTCGGCATCGACGACCGAAGCCACCGAGTACATGGCGTCGTGGGTGAGGGGGACGATGGTTGGGGCTTCTGCACCCGGGATGATCCGCTCGATGGCGCCGATCGAGTCTTTCGGTGCGTTCATCATGACGTACCGCTTTCGCTTGGCTGCCACAACGGCCCTCACCATCGTCGTGAGCGGTGACGGATCCGCGTCCGGGCGTGAGATGAGTGCTGCCTGTGACTCGAGGACGGTGGCCACGGGACGAAGCCCGTTGATCATCATCGTGCTCCCGCTCGAGACGAGGTCGACGATCGCGTCTGCGATGTCGAGTTTGGGGGCGACCTCGACCGAACCCTTCAGGGCGACCGTCGTGACCTCGATTCCCTTGCCGGTGAAGAAGTCACAGACCGTCACCGGGTGCGACGTCGCGACCCGGAGGCCCTCGAAGTCCTCGATCGAGGTGATGAGGGACGACTCCTCGACGGCGGCCGTGAGCCGACAGCGACCGAAACCGAGTTCCAGCACGACTTCTGTCTCGACACCTGCCTCTGCAACGAGGTCGAGGCCGGTGATCCCGAACTGGGCGACGTTGTCGTGGACGAGTTCCGGGATGTCGTCTGCCCGCACGAAGAGGACCTCGACGGGCATGTTGCGGGCGGGTACCGACAGCGCTCGTGAGGACGTCTCGAAGACGAGGCCTGCTTTGCGGAGAAGGTCTACGGATGGGTCGGACAGTCGCCCCTTGTTGGGGATGGCTATGCGAGTTATGTCGGTCATGGTCGTGACTCCTGGTCGATGTCGAGGCGGGTGAGAGCTTCCCCGTAGCCACCTGTTCCGTTGCGCAGCCAGTCGTTGATGCGCGTGATCGTGGCGGTCGAGACGCCCGTCTCGTCGTGGATGGCCCGGTACGGGGTGCCTGCGGTGAGGTGGCGGACCACAGCCCAGCGCGACGTCATCTCCTCGAGCTCTCTCCTCGTGCAGAGATCCCTGAGGAACCGTTCTGCCGATGCACGGTCGGGAAGTGTCACGAACGCGTCAAGGAGAGACGCCGCATCGGCGGTGTCTGCCCAGTCGGTGTCGGGGGAGGTAGGCATGTGGATAGTGCTCCGGTCTGTACTACTGTATTAACATACTATCACACTATTACGCTAATCCGTTCGAGTATCAAACAGGAGACCGCATGCAGATCATTCCCGCAGTCGACGTGCTCGATGGAGCCGTCGTGCGTCTTCTCCACGGCGACTACGACGCAGTGACCACATACGCCCCCGACCCCGCTGCGATGGCTGCCAGGTGGGTCGACGAAGGTGCATCCCTCGTCCACGTCGTCGACCTGGCAGGGGCACGCACGGGAGACCCGGACACCGCCCTGTGGAAGACGATGGCAGAGGCAGGGATCCCATTCCAGGTCGGTGGCGGCATCAGGGATGCATCGCTGGCGGCATCTGCCATCGACGCAGGCGCACGGCGCGTCGTCGTCGGATCGGCAGCCGTGCGCGGATCCGAGGCACTCCAGGCGATCGTCGATGCAGTGGGGCCCGACCGTGTTGTCGCAGCGATCGACGTCCGATCGGGTCTTGCCCGTGGATCCGGGTGGGAGGACCGTGGCGTCGCACTCGGCGTGGTCGTCCAACGGGTCGTAAGGGCAGGCATCTCGGTCGCACTCGTCACCGGCATCGAGCGGGACGGGGCGATGGACGGCCCGAATACGGACCTCCTCACGCAGGTGACGATCATGGCGCCCGACCTCGAACTGATCGCAAGCGGAGGCGTTGGATCTATCAAAGATCTCCTCGACCTGGCAGATCGCGGCTACGCCTCGGCGATTGTCGGCCGTGCCCTGTACGAAGGACGCTTCACGCTTCCTGAAGCGATCGAGGCGGTATGCGTCACGTAGCGCGTCGTCCCTCGACCTGGATCCGCGAGGCGGCTCGTCGTTCTCCTGTCCTCATTTTCAAGGAGGACAGAAGAACGACGGAGGAGCGATGTAGGGGGATAGCGCAGCAGGAGGACGAGCGAGCCTGCGTGCACGAAGTGGAAGCAACCGCGATCGGTCTCTGGCGTACCGGGCTCGCGGGCTCGCGGTCCCCCCTCGCTCGAGGACTCGCTTGTCCCCCCTGAAGGGGGGACGGCAGAATCGGAAGTCTGGAGACGCGTACGACTCAGGTTCTCACCTTCCTGGCTCGACGGGGAGGACTGGTGAAGGTCGGAGCGGCACGGCGACCCCCTTGTCGCTCGTCACACGTACTCCGTTCTTCGTCGCTGCGGCTCGCTACGCTCCACAGGATGGCGGATCAGGCGAACTTCGAGGCAGACGCGATGCAGTACGCACCACAGCTGTACTCGGCCGCGCTTCGGATGACGCGGAACCCTGCAGACGCCGAGGACGTGGTCCAGGAGACCTACCTCAAGGCATATCGGGCGTACGATTCGTTCAATGAGGGCACGAACCTCAAGGCGTGGCTCTACCGGATCCTCACCAACACGTACATCAACAAGTACCGCAAGGCGCAGCGACGCCCCAGTGAGGTCGAGCTCGGCGAGCTCCAGGACCTGTATCTCTACAAGCGCCTCGGCGAGACGTCCGGTGCCTCGGAGTCTGCCGAGAAAGAGGCGCTCGACATGTTCGTCGACGAAGACATCATCGCGGCCCTCGAGAGCCTCCCAGAGAACTTCCGGCTACCTGTCCTCTACGCCGACGTCGAGGGTTTCTCCTACAAAGAGATCGCCGAGATCCTCGACGTTCCCATCGGAACGGTGATGTCTCGGCTGCATCGGGGAAGAAAAGCGCTGCAAAGGAAGTTATGGAACCTGGCAGCTGAGCGCGGAATAGTGGAGCCAACGTGACAAGCGGATGCAACGATGCGGTCGAGTACGTGTATCAGTACATCGATGACGAGCTGACCGTGACACGCAAAGCACGGATCAAGTGGCATCTCAAGCGGTGCGGAAACTGCACAGACGCCTTCGCTTTCGAAACCCAGCTCAAAGAAAAGATTGCTTCCGCGGGAAAAACTGAGCCGCCTGCGGAACTATTTGACACCCTCAGAGCGTTACTACAGCAAGAACGCACACAACAGGATCCCGACTGCTGACGTCTGGGTCCGATATCCAGGAGATCAGCATGCAAGAGACCTCAGTCAAGGGTCACAAGTTCACGGGGGCGACCCGACCGCCCAAGACCTATTCCACGGCTCGTACGTGTGCAGCAGACAGCTGCGACACACGTCTGAGCCAGTACAACCGTCGTGAGTGGTGCTACGCCCACGCACCGACGAAGTATCCACGCCTCCGTGGACGCATCGTGAAGGCCGACGCCTGAGCAAGGCCCGGTCAAACGAACCCTGGGGAGCGTCGGTCCGCCGGCGCTCCCTTCTCGCGTCCAGAGAACGGGTCGGTTGTCGTTGCGGATCGTCCTAGTCTGGCCTCCATGAAGCGCATGCACCGAATCGTCGTCGTCACGCTCATGTCCGTGCTCGTGTTCGCGAGTGCCCTCCCGGCGTTTGGCGCATCGGACACCCCAGCGGCCGAAACGACGGATACGACGGTGATCGACAACCACGAGAACCTCAAGCCCGCGGTCCCTGCACCGCCGCCCGAGGTGGTCGACGAGGAGCAGCCATGGACGGTGCGTTTCATCTACCCGGCCATCGCCATCGCCGCCGTCCTCCTGCTCGTCGGGCTCGTGATCGGCTACAACCGCAGCGTCCGAGGTCGGTACACGGTGGTCAGGTAGCCGGTACTTGGTACTTGGTACCTGGCAACTGGTACTTGGTACCGGGTAGCTCGGTAGTCTCACTGCCATGAGCAACGTCGACTGGGGAACGGCTGCGTCGGTCGCACGCCGCTTCACCAGCACCTATCCACTCCAAGACACCTACCACGAACGTAAGTTCGCCATGCAGGCTGACGGGTACGTGGCACGGGCCTCGGAACTGGTCGCGAACGAGACCGGTCTCTCACTGCCTGGATCACCCGTCGTCGGCGTCATCTCCCGGGAGCAGTGGATCGATACGAACATCGAGTCCTTCTCGATGATGCTCGCCCCGCTCGAAGACAAGCTCGCTCGCACCACAGGGGTGACCAGATCGGTGGCGAGCAAGGTGATGGGAGCCGAGATGGGAGCGATGTTGGGCTTCCTGTCCAAGCGAGTTCTCGGACAGTACGAACTCGTCATCCCGACCGCCGACGGCGGCAACGGGGATTCGGTGTTCTTCGTTGGAGCCAACGTGCTGTCGATGGAACGCCAGCACGAGTTCAGGCCGTCACACTTCCGGTTCTGGGTGGCACTGCACGAGTGCGCACACCGTGCCCAGTTCACCGGTGTCCCCTGGATGCGGGACTACTTCCTGTCGCTCGTAGACCGGATCATCGATTCGTCCGAACCCGAACGCGGGCACCTCGCTCGCATCGTTGCCGAGCTCACCAGCAGGGACGATTCCAGCGATGACTTTCTCGGAGACGCAGGTCTCATCGGCTTGTTCGCCACCCCGGATCAGAAGGAGGTCCTCGACCAGGTACAGGCGTTGATGTCGCTGCTCGAGGGGCACGGCCACATCGTCATGGACCGAGTCGGTGCGCGCGAGATCGTCGATGTCTCCAGAATGTCCAACGTGCTCAAAGCCAGACGCAAAGACCCCAAGACGGCAGCGTTCCTGAAACTGGTCGGCATCGAGATGAAGCTCAAGCAGTACGACATGGGTGCAGCGTTCATCACACGCGTCGAGAAGCGGGCCTCCTGGGACACGCTGTCGATGGCGTGGGAATCGCCAGAAGCGCTGCCGACGCTTGCAGAGATCGAGAACGCCGACATCTGGCTCGATCGGATGAACGGATGACTTCGCCACTGTCGAGTGCCGTTGCCTCGGTGGTCGGCACACGGAGATTCGTCGTGGCACTCGGCGGGGGAGCGGACTCCGCAACGCTCCTCCACACGGCTGCATCGGTTGCACCCCAGCGGGTCCGTGCCGTGTTCGTCAACCAGGGACTCGCCGGCTCGGATCTTCTCGAACGGGCAGCCGAAGGGATCTCGAACGTGTGCGGCGTCGACCTGACGGTCCTCGCCGGTTCCGTCGACGACGGGCCGAACCTCGAAGCACGCGCCAGGGTTGCTCGCTACCTCGCGATGGAGGCAGATCTCGACGATGACGAACTGGCTCTGACCGGCCACACCGCCGACGACCAGGCAGAGACGGTGCTGATGCGACTTCTCCGCGGTTCTGGAGCGGGAGGCCTCTCGGGGATCCCGGCCGAGCGTGGACCGTGGCGCCGCCCATTCCTCGGATTCTCGAGAGACGAGCTGCGGGTCGCCGCAGGTCAACTCGGCCTCCCGTTCGCCGACGACCCCGCGAACAGCGACGAACGCTTCCTGCGATCCAGGATCCGCATGCACCTGATCCCCCTTCTCGAAGAGTCGTACGCCCCGGGCGTCGTGGACAACCTCGGGCGTTCCGGTGAACTACTCGCAGCAGACGACGCGATGATCGAGGCACTCGCTTCTGATATCGAGATCCTCGACGTTGCTGGTGAGATCGCGATCCCGCTCGCGCCGCTGCTCACAGCGGACACACCCGTAGCGTCGAGGGTGGTCCGTGGCGCGCTGCGACGCATCGGAGACGACTACCCCGGATCGATGGATGACGTGAACACGGTGCTGCGTGTGGCTACCTCGGGGCGGTCGGCGCACGTCTCCGGGCGTGTTGCAGTCAAGAGCGTGCCACCGTTCCTGGTTCTGCGCACCGGATCATGCACCGAGCCCCCCGAGCCGGTCGCGATCGATGACATCGAAGCGTTCATGTGGGGTGAGGACCGGTACCGGGTGTCCCGCTCCCGCTACCCGACACCCGTCACGACGACAGGGCGGTTCAGCGTCGTATCCACCGGTTCGGTCGAAGGGCCGGTGGAGGTTCGCAGTGTTCTCCCCGGCGACCGGATCGACCTGGGGAACGGGGCAACACCCGTCACCGAGGTACTTCGCGATGCCGGAGTTCCCGCCAATGATCGGCAGTGTTGGCCCCTGGTGACGGTTGGTGGCATGATTGCGGGTGTCCACGGTGTGCGAAACGCGTCGTGGGCAACGCCTCACAACGGCGATACGGTCCTGATCATCGAACGGGAAGTGCATACGTGAAGATCGGAAAGGAGTTGATCTCCGCCAAGGAGATCGACGAGAAGCTCGCCGAGATGGGAGCAGCGATAACGCAGGACTACCGGGGGAAGAACCTGCTGCTCATCGGGATACTCAAAGGGGCGTTCGTCGTCATGGCGGACCTCGCCAGATACATCGACCTCCCCGTCGAGTTCGACTTCATGGCGATATCGTCCTACGGGTCGGCAACGAAGAGCTCCGGCGTCGTGCGGATCCTCAAGGATCTCGATCAGGAGATCGCCGACCGCCACGTCCTGATCGTCGAGGACATCGTCGATACCGGGTTGACGTTGTCGTACCTGCTCAGGAACCTGGCGGTGCGAAAGCCTGCAAGTCTGTCACTCGCGGCCCTCATCATCAAGGATGGAGTCGAGAGGCCGCCTCTCGACATCAAGTATGAGGGGTTCCACATCCCACCGAAGTTCGTCATCGGCTACGGGCTCGATTTCGAAGGGAAGTACAGGAACCTGCCCTACATTGCCGAAGTAGAAGGCATCGACTGAGACAGACGCTGGCAAGTTTGACAGATGTTTGGCGTACCATCCGCCTACCAGGACCGAACCCGCCGTTCGGATCCAAGAGAACTGTAGAGGAGCACCGTGAACCGCACTGCGAGAACCATTCTCGTATATCTGGCCGTCATCTTCGTTGTGGTGATGGCGTTCCAGGTGGTGTTCAACCAGGCAACTCAGCCTGAGGAGCTCACCATCAACGAGTTCACCGGGTACCTTGAAGCCGGTGGGATCGAGGGCGAAGTGGTCCTGATGGATCGCTCGAACGAGTTGACGGGCACCTTCAGCTCGAGCGGTGAGACGAAAGACTTCATCGTGACGTACCCGAAGGAGTACTCGCCCGAGATGACGACACTCCTCAAGGAGTCCGGCGTCGAGTTCCGTGTCGACAGTCAGGAACCAACCCTGTTCATGTGGTTCCTGACCTCGATCCTTCCCTACATCCTCATCTTCGGGCTCTTCATCTTCATCATCATGCAGATGCAAGGTGGGGGCAATCGTGTGATGCAGTTCGGCAAGTCGAAGGCCAAGCTTGTCTCGAAGGACTCGCCCAAGGTGACGTTCTCCGACGTGGCCGGTGTCGCGGAGGCCGTCGAGGAACTCGAAGAGATCAAAGAGTTCCTCGCATCACCCCAGAAGTTCCGCGCCATGGGAGCCAAGATCCCCAAGGGTGTCCTGTTGTACGGTCCTCCCGGGACCGGCAAGACGTTGCTCGCACGTGCCGTTGCAGGGGAAGCCGGAGTGCCGTTCTACTCGATATCGGGTTCCGACTTCGTCGAGATGTTCGTCGGCGTCGGTGCCTCGAGAGTCAGGGACCTCTTCGACCAGGCGAAACAGAACGCACCTTCGATCGTGTTCATCGACGAGATCGACGCCGTCGGACGTCACCGTGGTGCAGGCCTCGGCGGTGGCCACGACGAGCGGGAACAGACCCTGAACCAGCTTCTCGTCGAACTCGACGGTTTCGACGTCAAGTCCGGGGTCATCGTCATAGCGTCGACGAACCGCCCCGACATCCTCGACCCTGCGCTGCTGCGTCCGGGACGTTTCGACCGTCAGGTCGTCGTGGACCGACCAGACCTCAAAGGCCGTGGCCAGATCCTCGAGGTTCACTCCAAGGGGAAGCCGCTTGCAGACAACGTCGAACTCTCCGTTCTCGCCAGGCAGACCCCCGGATTCACTGGAGCTGACCTCGCGAACCTCATCAACGAGGCAGCGATACTTGCAGCACGGTTAGGCGACGACGAGATCACCATGAAGCATCTCGAGGAGGCCATCGAGCGGGTGATCGCAGGCCCGGAGCGCAAGTCACGCGTCATGTCTGAATCCGAGAGGAAGATCACCGCGTACCACGAGGGTGGTCACGCCCTGGTCGGGTACGCCCTGCCGAACGCCGATCCGATCCACAAGGTGACGATCATTCCTCGTGGCAGGGCCGGTGGCTACACGATGGCGCTACCCGTCGAGGACAAGTACTACGTGCGGCGGTCCGAGCTCATCGACCAGCTCGCCATGCTCCTCGGTGGGCGCACTGCAGAGGAGTTGATCTTCATCGACCCCACGACCGGTGCCTCCAACGACATCGAGAAAGCAACGTCGATCGCCCGCAAGATGGTCATGGAGTACGGCATGAGCGACAAGCTCGGACCCCTCCAGTACGGCAAGCCCGAAGGCGAAGTCTTCCTCGGCCGTGACTACGCCAAGAACCAGGACCTCTCCAACGAGGTCGCTGCAGCTGTCGACGAGGAGATCCGTTTCCTCATCACCCAGGCACACGAAGAAGCCAGAACCATCCTGACCACCCACGAAGACGCCCTTCACCGGATCGCTGAAGCGCTCATGGAGAGGGAGACGCTGAGGGCAGGAGAGATCGCAGAGATCTTCCACGACGTCCCCAAGTGGGAACACGCTGAGGACGGGAGCATCCGCCTCCGAGCACCCGACGGTGTGACGTCGATCACTCCCGGCTACGCCGCTCGCACCGACCGAACCGACGGGTTGTCATAGCACCGTGAGATCGTTCACCTGGGCTGTCCGGGGACGCGTCCTGCCGCTCGAGACGCCACTGATCATGGGCATCGTCAACGCGACACCCGACTCGTTCTCCGACGGTGGCGACCGCCTCGACCCGGACCTTGCGATCGCTGCAGGTCTTCAGATGGTCCAGGACGGAGCCGCGATCGTCGACGTTGGTGGCGAGTCAACGAGACCAGGAGCCTCCGCGGTTTCGGCTGAAGCCGAGATCGCACGTGTCGTCCCGATCGTCGAGGCACTCTCGGCCGAAGGTGCCGTCGTTTCCGTCGACACGTCCAAGGCAGCCGTCGCTTCTGCATGTATTGCAGTGGGCGCCTCGATCGTCAACGACGTGACCGCCCTCGGTGACCCTGCAATGGCCGCCGTGTGTGCAGAGTCCGGCGTCGGTATCGTGTTGATGCACATGGCAGGCTCACCACGAACGATGCAGAACGACCCGGTCTACACCGACGTCGTCGCCGACGTCGCCTCCTTCCTCGAACAGCGTGCATCATTGGCAGTGGCTGCAGGCATCGACCCCGCATCGATCTCGATCGATCCGGGTATCGGCTTCGGCAAGACGGTCGAGCACAACATCGAGCTGATACGGAACCTGGGCACCTTCGTCGCGATGGGGTATCCGGTGACGGTGGGAACGAGTCGCAAACGATTTCTCGAAGAGATCCTTCGACCGTTTCGGGAAACGACGCCGCCGAAAGATCGCGATCACGCGACTGCCGCGACGATTGCATTGGCGGTGAGTCGCGGCGTGCAGGTCATACGGGTCCACAATGTTCCCCTTGCGGTCGATATAGGCCTGACGGCCAACGCTATGGTGACGACGGAGGACCATGAGCAAGAAGACAACCGGGCTTGAGCCGCGAGCATTCCACTGGGTGATCAAGGATCGCCTCGCGGTCTCTGAGCGTGTCGGGGGGTACGGATTCCAGCATCGCCGTGTGCGACGCGAGGAAGAGATCCTCTGGCTCCAGGATCACGGGATCAACTCCGTGTTGAGCCTTCTCGGCTCCAACCAGAACTCAACGGCGTACGAGTTCGCCGGTCTTGCATTCTCGTCGTACCCCGTGGAGCCGGACATCGAACCGGAGAAGGCCGAGCAAGTCTTTGCAGCCATCGCTGCGGCACTCGCTCCGCCAGACGCTGTGGTCCTCGTCCACAAGGACACGATCGACGACACACTTGCAGGCCTTCTCGCCGGGTACCTGATCTACTCAGAGATGCTCGACGATCCCATCCTCGCCACGGACGTCATCCAGCGGATCCTCGCCAGGGCCATCGGCCCTGAAGGGCGACGACTGATCCCCGCGCACTGACCGGCGTGGCTCTCTCATACGTCGGGATCGGTTCGAACCTCGGGGACAGATCGGCGCTCCTCGTGGCAGCACTCGAAGGACTCAGACGTCTCGGTACCGTCGTTGCGGGATCTCCCGTATACGAGACGGCGCCCATCGGCAACGTCGAGCAGGATGTCTACCTCAACGCCGCTGTCGCCCTCGAGACCGACCTCGATCCAGAGAGCCTCCTCGGCGAGCTATTGGCGATCGAACGATCACACGACAGGGTCCGTGACGTGCGATGGGGACCGCGGACCCTCGACCTCGACCTGCTCTGGTACGACAGCCAAACGATCGACGTACCGGGCCTCGCGGTCCCTCACCCCGAGATCAGGAACCGCCGGTTCGTCCTCGTGCCCCTAACCGACATCGACCCGGCACTCGGAGACACCGCAGGCCTGTACGCCGACGCCCTTGCAGGGGTCGCCGACCAGCCGATCAAGAGGATGACCGGGCCGCTCCACGGCGACGGCACCCGCTGGTTGGTCGGTCTCGAAGACGCGATCGCTCTTGCCCGCGACGGCTCGACGTGGACGTTCAACGTCCATCAAGACTGGGCGAACACGTCCGGGGACGTCTTTGGTGCGTACGCTGTGGCCGCTGCGCTCCTGTGCGTGCGAGACGTCGCTCCCGACATGGCACCCGTATCACTCGTCCACCGCTTCCTGAACGGAATACCGGTGGGCAGCACCGGGTCGATCACTGTCGAGGTGGACCGTCGATCGCCGCGAGCCATCGACGCGACCGTGTCGAGCGATGTCAACGGAGTGCGGGTCGGCCGTACGAACATCAGCGCCGTTGCCAGCTTCCCCGAACTCGAAGAGAGTCCCGAACCCCCTCAGGTTCACGGGATAGCCTCCGCCACCCCGATCGACCAACTCACCCGCCGCCTGGGGTTCACGATCGGTGCGTCAGCGCTGAACTGGAGGCCACTCGAGAACTGGGAGGCACCCGACATGGCTGGTGGCGATGAACCGGTCGTGCGCCTCTGGAGCCCGAACATCGCCCTCGGCTGGGACGACCCGTACCTCGTCGCAGCGGCACTGCTCATGCCGATCGACGCGGGCGTCTGGCCCGCCATCATGCACACCATGGGCAGGCTGCCCGACGGCCCACCCGTTTACACACCTACGATCGAGCTCTCAGCCCACTTCGCAGATCTCCGCTCACATGACCGGTTCCATCTTGCAGAGGCACGCATCGACCACCGGACCGCGTCCGCCGCGTTCGGGGCTGTGCGCATGTGGGGCATGGATGGGACGTACCGGGCCATCGGCCACTCGAGGAACCTGGTGAGGTCGGCGTACCGCGGGTAGAGCGTTCCTCGCGATGTGGGACAGTCACCATCCCGTACGCCCTGGTTCCGCTCTAGCCTTGCACCTGGACCGATACCCGATCAAGGATCGGAGCCTTGTGAACATCGCCCTCTATGGAACCGGCAGAGCAGCTGGGGCCCTCGGCATCGCGCTCACGAACGCCGGCCACGCCATCGTTGCTCTCGACGGTCGGTCGCGAGCCGGCATCGAAGCACTCGCCGACCTCATCGACGTCGAGGTCGGGGAGCCGGACCTGCGCATCATCGCGGTATCGGACGACGCCATCGAACAGGTCGCCACGACGCTCGCAGGCACAGGGCCGAAGATCGACACGGTCCACGTCTCGGGTGCAGTGTCGATCGATGCTCTCGGAGCGCTGGCGTCGACGAGCGTGCAAGTGGGCTCATTCCACCCGCTCCAGACCCTGCCCGATGCCCGCAGCGGAGCAGAGCGCCTGGCCGGGGCGTGGATCGGCATCACCGCAGACGAGCCGCTGCGCCGACGACTCAACGACCTCGCAACCTCGATCGGGTGTCGACCGTTCGACGTCGATGATGCGGCCAAGCCGCTATACCACGCTGCTGCTGCGGCGACGGC
>VAPK010009262.1_pt1 | contig 17099 bp, 15 predicted proteins | sample 3395031 | NCBI WGS metagenome assembly VAPK01 (sample SAMN08290443, study PRJNA428436) | hydrothermal vent metagenome | isolation source: Deep-sea hydrothermal vent chimney 1 | place: Pacific Ocean: Juan De Fuca Ridge
AGATTTGAAAGTTATCGAGAGGGAGTGTGCGTCAGTACATAACCGAACGAACTCCCTCAAAGATGCAGTGAAGCAAGAAGAAAAGCTTACTTCATTGCTTCTTTTGCGTATTTTTCACCAAGATCATATGCTTTTAAGTTGATATCATGCACCTTCGCAGGTACTTTACTCAACATTGTATCAAGAAGTGTTTTCTTATCGATAGCATTCATATAAGTATTAGCGATAGCAAGAGCAACTACTGATTGAGTAATTACGTTTCCTACCTCTTCTTTAGCAATAGTAATAATAGGTATCTCAACAATATTCCATGTTTTTCTATCTTCATCAGTAGGTGTTACCAGGTTTGGCTCAACAACGATTGTTCCACCTGGTTTTACACCATTTTTAAATGATTGGTAAGATACATCTGCAACTGAAAGCATAAAGTTTACTTCACCATCATTTGCATATGGATAATAGATCTCTTCATCATCAAGTTGAATATCAACAACAGTTGGGCCACCACGTACCTGTGATGTATAAGTTGCTGTTTTTAGTCCGAAACCACCAGTTTTGATCTTTGCAGCTGCAAAGATCTCACCAGCAAGAAGAACACCTTGTCCACCAACACCTGTAAATCTCATTAAAGTTTTAGCCATGATGTTTCTCCTTATATTTTTTTACTAAAGTCATCTTGTGAGATTTTAGTTCTCTCACCTTGATGTACTTTGATAATCTCTGCATACATATCACAGTACTCATCAGCCTCTGTGTCTTGCTTTAAGATCCCTGTTGGAAGCAAGTTAAGTTGCTCTTCTGGACTCATTGCATCATATTTCTTTTTAGATACAGTGATAGAGTCAATCCAATCAAGGTTAGCCATAGCAGAGTTCATTTTATTCTTTCTACCAAGGTTAATATGGCAGTTTGAGTTAATCTCAACAAAAGAGAAGCCTTTATGTTCAAGTGCTTGCACTATAATCTTTTCCATTTTTTTAGGAGCATTTACAGTTTCTCTAGCAACAAATGAGGCACCTGAAGCAATAGCTAATTCACAAGCATCAAAAGTAGGATCAATGTTACCTGCTTTTTGAGTTACTGTCCACATACCTTTTGGGGTAGTAGGAGAAGTTTGTGAGTTAGTTAAACCATAAATGAAATTGTTAATAACAATCATCGTGATATCAATGTTTCTTCTACAACCATGAATTGTGTGGTTACCACCAATTGCAAGTGCATCACCATCACCTGCAACACAAACAACATGTTTATCTGGATTAGCAAGTTTGATACCTGTTGCATATGCTACAGTTCTACCATGTGTTGTATGTACTGTATTGAAATCTACATAAGAAGAGAATCTTCCTGAACAACCGATTCCTGAAACAACACACATATCATCTTGTTTTATACCAAGTTTATCTACCGCTCTGATGAAGGCTTTAAGTATAACACCATCACCACATCCCCAACACCATAGTGTTGGCATCTTTTCTAGTCTTAAATATTGATCATAATTAAATGCCATATTAGAATACCTCCTTAACTTTTTCAACAATCTCATAAGGAGAGATTGGTCGTCCATTTACCTTGTAAAGACCTTCAATATCAAGTCTGCTTGAAGCTCTCTCTATCTCTTCTGTATATTGTCTAATGTTTAGCTCAACACAAAGTACATTTTTAACTTTATCTGTCATCTCTTTAATTTTTTTAGCAGGAGATGGCCAAATAGTAATTGGTCTAAATAGTCCTGCTTTGATACCATCTGCTCTAAGGTGCTTGATAGCTTCTTTCGCTGCTAGTGAAACTGAACCGTATGCAATGATCAATACTTCACCATCTTCTCCAGTCAAGTCATCACACATAAACTCTTCATTGAGTTCGATCTCATCTTGGTGAGCCATTACTTTATCTTCAAGTCTCTGGATGAGTTTTCTACAAGTTTCTATCTCTTCAGTTGGGAAACCATTTTTATCATGGTGAAGCCCTGTATAATGGTATCTGTAACCTTCAAACATTGGGTTCAATGTTGCTGGTTCTGTTGGTCCACACTCATATGGGAAATACTCATCAGCTGGTCCATCAAAGCTTTTTCTTGGAACGATACCTGCTTTTACCTCTTCTTGAGTTGGAAGATCTGCTTTACCGTGCATGTGACCTATTGTTTCATCAAGTAAAACAATTACAGGTTGCATAAATCTATCTGCAAGGTTAAATGCTCTTACTGTTTCAGTATAACACTCAGCTAAAGAACCTGCACATAGTGTGATTGAACGGTAATCTCCATGAGATGGATTACTTGATTGCTTAATATCACCTTGAGATACACGCGTAGGAAGACCAGTTGATGGACCACCTCTCATTACATTTACACATACCAAAGGCACTTCTGCCATTTGTGCAAGACCTAAGTTCTCTGCTTTAAGAGACATACCCGGTCCTGATGTTGCTGTTAATGCTCTAACACCACTCATTGCTGCACCGATAACACAACAGATACCTGCTATTTCATCTTCCATTTGAATAGATGCTCCACCAACCTTTGGTAAAAGGTCAGAAATAACATGCATTACTTCACTGGATGGTGTTAATGGATACCCTCCAAAAAATGTACATCCAGCATCAACGGCTGCCATTGCTGATAATTCATTACCAGTAGATATTACTTCTCTAGTTGCCATTAGTTCTCCTTATTTATAATCTGCAGGTAATCTATACCCATTATTTGCTATTGCTTCTTGTCTTGCTTTAGAAGAATCTGTAAGTTTTGCAAATTTAAACTCTTTTTTCTCTGCTACATAAATCGCAAAATCAGGACATACAAGTTCACACTCACTGCATCCTATACATGAATCAGGTGCAACAACTGTAATCATTGCCCCCAAAGTTGAAGTTGGTTCTTGTTGCATTGAGAGTACACCTGCTGGACATGCATCCACACAGATATCACAGGCTTTACATCTATCAGTATTTACCCATACTGGAGTATTCTCCGGAGCTACCATTGCTGCCATATTTTCCCCTTTTTATTTATGAAATATTAAGTGAGATTTACTATATCACTGTAAATGAGAATACCCTACTTTTAGTAATTAGGGTATGAATAAGATAGAATTATTGTTAGTATAAGAGTGTTTGTTACCTTTTGAAGCAACAAAAATAGAACTATTTATGTATTGATTTTACCTATAGCACAAGAGACAAAACTTTTTGCTTTTGCAGAAGTACCATCTACAAATCCCATCTTTTCTGTAGCAAATGGGTAGCCCAATTTTTTGAGTGCTTCACCTAAATTAGATATATTTTCTTCTTTTATATCTAAAGTGATTTCACGAGGCTCTTTTTCAAGATTTACCTCTACTTCACCAAATTCTTCAGATAATTTCTCTTTTAATGTAGAGGCACAACCACCACATTTGACATTTATAACTTGAAATGTTTGTTTCATAATTTATACCTTTTACAGTTTTTATTAAAGTATAGAGAGAAAGTGTGTAGGGAGTATGTAGCGTGGGCAAAAATGCCCACAAAGAGGTTACTTTACTTTGATAAAACTTCTTTAATTGCTTTACCAATTTCTGCTGGAGAAACAACAACTTTTACACCAGCTGCTTCAAGTGCTTCCATCTTCTCTTTAGCTGTTCCTGCTGAACCAGACACGATAGCACCTGCATGACCCATCGTTTTCCCCTTAGGTGCAGTTTGACCTGCAATAAAAGCAACCACAGGCTTTGTAATCTGCTCTTTAATCAATTTAGCTGCCTGAATTTCAAGATCTCCACCGATTTCACCTATCATTACGATAGCTTCAGTCTCTGGATCTGCTTCAAACATTGGTAAGATTTGATTATATGAAAGACCAATAATTGGGTCTCCACCAATACCAACTGCTGTAGAGATACCATACCCTTCTTTAACAACTTGATTTGCACCTTCATATGTCAATGTACCAGACTTAGAGATAAGTCCTACTTTACCTTTTTTGAAAACCATACCTGGAAGAATTCCAATTTTACACTCATCCGCAGTAATGATACCAGGACAATTTGGTCCAATAGTCATCATACCATGCTTAGTTGCATGTGCCTTAGCCGCTTGCATATCTTTAACTGGAGCACCTTCAGTAATCACTACTGCAAGTTCTATACCAGCTTCAGCTGCTTCCATTACTGCATCACCTACAAATGCAGGTGGAACAAATATCATAGATACAGTAGCTCCTGTAGCTTTAACTGCTTCTGACACAGTGTTAAATACTGGTTGACCTAAATGTGTTTGACCACCTTTGTTTGGTGTTACACCACCAACGATATTTGTACCATAATCAATACACTGTTCTGCATGGAAAGTTCCCTCTTTACCTGTAAAACCCTGAACGATTACTTTTGAATCTTTATTTACTAGAATACTCATTTATGCTCCCTTTGCCGCTGCTACTGCTTTTGCTGCACCATCACCTAAATCATCCCCTACAATAAGGTTAGCGATATTTGCATTTTTTAGAATCTCTGCTGCTTCTGGAGCATTTGTTCCATCTAATCTAACAATTACAGGAACATTAACATCCGTAATTTTAGTTGCTTCAATAATACCATTTGCAATTCTGTCACATCTAACAATACCGCCAAAGATATTTACAAAAATAGCTTTTACCTTAGGATTTTTAAGAATGATCTCAAAACCTTTTGCAACTGTCTCAGCATTTGCAGAACCACCAACATCAAGGAAGTTCGCAGGTGTTCCACCCATATGGTTAATAGTATCCATAGTACCCATCGCAAGACCAGCACCATTTACCATACAACCAATCTCACCATCAAGAGCTACATAAGAGAGACCATATTTAGCTGCTTCTACTTCATCAGCATCCTCCTCAGTCAAATCCCTCATAGCTGCTATCTCTGGCTGACGTCCAAGTGCAGAGTTATCAAATCCCATTTTACCATCGAGTGCTAAAAACTCACCAGATCCTGTTCTTACAAGAGGGTTAATTTCAATCATCTCTGCATCTTTATCCATATAAAGTTTAAATAATTTTTGTGCAAAAGAGATAATATTTTTCTGTTCAGCTTTATCTGTAATACCAAGACCAAATGCTAATTTTCTACCATGAAAACCCTGAAAACCAATAGCAGGATCCACAGGAACTGTAATGATTTTCTCTGGAGTATTTTCAGCAACATCTTCGATATTCATTCCACCCTCAGTAGAAGCCATAATTAAAGGCATTTCTAATTTTCTATCAAGTACAACAGAGAGATAGAATTCATCTTTGATATCTGCACCATCTTCAATATAAAGCTTCTGAACTAATTTACCTTCAGCTGTCGTTTGATGTGTAACTAAAGTCATACCAAGAATCTCATCAGATAGTTCTCTAACTTCTTCTATAGATTTAGCAAGTTTTACACCACCTCCTAAACCACGTCCTCCAGCATGAATTTGAGCTTTAACAACCCAAATAGGACCACCTAACTCTTTTGCCGCCTCAACTGCCGCCTCAACACTCTCAGCCATTATACCTTTTGGTGTGGGAACACCATATTCAGCAAAGATTTGCTTTGCTTGATACTCATGTACATTCACATAGTCTCCTTTTTTTACAATAAGTTCCTTTATTATATGCCTATTAGCGATAATATTGGGTTAATTGAATTATTATGAAGAGTGATTTAAAAAAAGTGGTAAATTTTTACACAGTTGCACAAGGTGGTGGGAAATTATCCCACCTCTATAAAAGAAATTTTAAGCTTTAGGAGAGATCATCTCTTCAGGTTTTACATTTTTATCAAAATCTTCAGCAGACATAAGACCAAGTGCTACAGCCTCTTCTTTAAGTGTTGTACCATTTTTATGTGCTGTTTTTGCTATGGTTGCTGCATTTTCATACCCTATATGTGGGTTTAGTGCTGTTACCAACATTAACGAATCATTTAAGAATCTATCTATATTTGCACGTATCGGTTCTATACCTACTGCACAATTTGTATCAAAACTTCTCATAGAGTCTGCAAGAAGTTTAGTTGATTGTAAAATATTATATGCAATTACTGGTTTAAATACATTAAGCTCGAAGTTACCCTGACTTGCTGCAATACCTATAGTAGCATCATTACCCATAACTTGAACTGCTACCATAGTCATAGCTTCTGCTTGCGTAGGATTTACTTTCCCTGGCATAATGGAAGAGCCTGGCTCGTTTGCAGGGATCTCTATCTCACCTAAACCACATCTTGGACCTGAAGCTAACCATCTTACATCATTGGCTATTTTCATAAGGTTTGCGGCTAATGCTTTTAATGCTCCTGAAAGCACAACTTCTGCATCATGCCCTGTAAGTGCATGAAATTTATTTGGTTGAGAAATGAATCCATAATCTTTAGCCATAAAGCTGTTAAGTTGTGCAGCTACTCTTTGTGAAAATTCAGGATGTGAATTTAGTCCTGTACCAACAGCTGTACCCCCAATGGCAAGTTCTCTACAATATACAAGTGCATCATTAAGTTGTTTCAGGTTTGTTTCAAGCATTGCTACATAACCAGAAAGCTCCTGTCCCAATGTAAGTGGTGTAGCATCTTGTAAGTGGGTTCTACCTATTTTTACTACATCAGAAAATGCTTTTACTTTAGAATCAAGTGTGTTTTTAAGTTGATTAAGTGCTGGGATAAGGTCATCAGTAACAGCTACAACTTCAGCTATACGCATACCTGTTGGGTAGGTATCATTTGAACTTTGTCCTTTGTTTACATCATCATTTGGATGCACTAAATTCTCTTTTGTGAAGTCTCCACCTAAAATCTCGGTTGCTTTATTTGCCACAACTTCATTCATATTCATATTTGACTGCGTACCTGAACCTGTTTGCCATACAACAAGTGGAAAATTATCATCTAATTCGCCAGAGAGTACAGTTTCACATGCCTTAGAAATAGCAGATGTCTTTTCATCATCTAGACGACCCAACTCTTGGTTTACCAAAGCACATGCTTTTTTCAAGTTAGCAAAACCATACACTACTTCCAGAGGCATTTTTTCATTACCTATCTCAAAGTTATGTATAGATCTTTGCGTCTGTGCCGCCCAATATTTATCCGCAGGGACTTTCATCTCTCCCATAGTATCTTTTTCTATTCTAAAACTCATCTGTTCTCCTAGTCTAATAATTGCGATATTTTACAATGAGGTTTGTTAAAACTGTATGAAAAGTGGGTTTAGTGAGCAACTAAACCAGTCTAAATGGTGTCACTTAATCTGCAAACTCATACACCCATCAACCTCTTCCATACTCTCAACATTTTTTATACACTGCACTGTTTTTTGTATCTCTTGGAGGCTTTTATTTGTGTTTTTTATCATTTGGGCTTTATCTATCTCTTGCAGGGTTTTAAGATTTTTATCATCTACGATGTATCCCATAGACATAGCCAACTCTTTATTGAGCTTTCCTACCTCTTTGCTACAGAGCAGTAGTTCCTCTTGCTTGGTTGTCTTTTCTAAACATTGTGGAATCTTCTGCATTGCTTTGTAGATTTGTGGGTATATGCTTTTTACAGCTTGTAATTGTATGTCATCTAGTGTCTCTTCTTCTTTGTTGTTGTTATCTCCACATCCCATAAAGATAAATGTGAAGATGAGTAGACTTATAGTTAGTATTGTTTTTTTCATATTATTGTAGCTCTATCCCGCCTGGCAATCCACCACCATTGGCTAAATTGTATGCTGTAACTACTCCTTGTATAAGTGGACATACTACATCTGCCACTATACCTGTTCCTGCATTTTCAATGATGGTATTTATACTTGTTGTAAGCTCACTTGGTACAGGGTCTGGCAAATCTGATATGGAACATGCTGTACTGAAATCAAAGTCTGTACCTCCTGTGGTGGAGTTGCTATCTGGGTTACTTGTGTTGGTATCTGTTGCACAACTGTTATTGATACTATCTTGTGTCTCTATGTCTATCTCGCCTGATTGTGCGAGTCCATTTGTATTTTGATATGTACTTACTGCTGTAACTGTATCATCTCCATACCAACCATCTGCACCACTGCTACCTATATCTATGCCTAGTGCTTCTAGGTATGTTTGTAGTTCTTTTACTTGACGCTTATCTCCATCAGAAACTCCTACATCTTTGTCTCCACTTTGTAAAAGCTCATCTAGTGTACCTGTATCATAATAGGTGAAATAGTCTACTGGGCAGATGTCGTTGGTAGGGGGTTGTGTGGTGTTGGTGTCTTTTAGTAAAATATTTTCTATATTCGATAAAATTTCACCTTGTGCATTAATATTAGTTAAATAACTTTCTACAAATTTATGCCCGCTAGTATCTTCTACTCCTGTGCATTCTGTTTTACCAATGAGATGATTTGGAATCCCTCCTTGTAAAAGAAAATTTTTGTTAATCACTTGGTCACACTTCAATGTTGTGTATGGCACTTCTTTATCTAAAACCTTATCAGCTGGTGTTCCTACTGAAACCATTTTAAAATTATCTTTATACTCTTGTGTTAAAAGATTATCCCAAACTTCATTACCAAAAAGATTCCCCTGAGAGTGTGCAACTAAAAGTATTTTGTGTCCCTTAATTAAACTAAGTGCCTCATAATTCTCTATCATTTTTATCAAATTTCCTGCATTAATACCTACTATATGAGCTTCAATAGCTTTATTCATTAGTTCTTTCAATGGATGAAGATTATCTATTGTTACTAAAAGTTTAACAAATTTATACAGTTTACTATTATCAATTGGTCCACTATCTCTTAATTGGAAAATAGTCTCCAACAGATCAGTTGCTTGACTTGTTATGGATAATTGTCCATCTGAGGATGCACCAGTCCAATTGAATGACAAGCCTATGGGCAAATACTTTTGAATATCAATAGATGGATTATTCTTAAAGTATTTTAAAAGTTTTTCCTCTAATTTAATCTTCCCTGCTTCTGCACCTGCCTTGTCATTCCAAACACCATTTCCAAAATAAATATCTGTTTTTGCATTTAATGATAAAGTGATACCTAGAAGTATCGTTAAGTATATAATTAACTTTTTCATTATTTCTCTCCTAATTCATCTATATTTACTTGACAATTATCCACAGAGCGAAGACGCCCAGGGAATACGCCTCCACTTAATGTACCATTATATTTGAAATATTGTTTGGCCCTCTCTTTGGTATTATAAATGAGACTTTTAAATGTGTCCGTATAAATTCTATGCTTAATTGTCCATTGAGTATCTTCAGCTATAGGTAAATCTGCAGACTCTTTTCCCAACCAATACCATTCGCAATCAATAGCATCATCTTGATATTTCATACTTTCTTTTGTAGGAGTTTCAATTATTTTTTGGTATGCCCATCCATACTGCATGGCTATTGCTATTTTTTCTTTACTATATATGTCATCTTTGTACTTTTCGTACACAAACCTCTCCACATCATCCCTAACCCCATTACTGTTAGTATCGATACCTAAAAGCGTACTGTTGTTTAAAGCTTCATCTGGTTTGGGTGGGAGTCTGTGTCCGTTTACTTCCCAATAGACTTCTAAGTTTACTATATTTGAAGTAACGCCATCTATCTTTGCTGTTATATTTGTATTACCGTCACTTAGTGCTGCAAGTGTATTACCCACTATACTTGCTATGGTGCTTGGGTCTATAGTATATGTTGAGTTGTTTGTGTCATCTCTTGAAGTTGCGTTTGAGTATGTACCTGTTACTTCTACTGTAGTGGTTGTACCTTTGTTGAGTGATACCTCTTGAGTTTGTAGTGCTAGACTAGTTACATAAGTATAGCCATCTCTTTTAGCCCAGTTTCTTCTAAATGGTCTTACTTTTACACTACTTGGGTTTTCTCCTATGGACTGTATGAGTGTTTTATTTTGGTACTGTGGGTTTACTATGGTGACATTGGCTTCACCTTTGGCTATATTTCTAGCCTTATAGTACCCTCTTTTATTGGTTTTGACTGTTGTTACTTTGCCTTTAGCATCTACTATCTTTACTTCTACACCTGCTAATGGTTTATTGTTTCCTTCTCCTCCATTATCTAGTATAACTTTACCTATAACCGTGCCTTCTTTGTTTACTATAGCTTGACACCAGCTTTCTCTTTTTTTATAAAAGTTTGTATATCTTTTATATATTTTATATCCATATTTTTCATAAGCCTCTTCATATCTATCTGCTAGTTTGCCATAACGCTCACAAGTTTTTATAGTTACACGCGGATGCATTAAGTTTCTATATTTTTTCATATAGTGTAGATATTTCTGGTAGTATTTATACTGGTAACATTCATTATATATTTTTAGGTTTTTTTGGGCTTGTTTTTTATAGTAATTTGCCTTGGTTTGGGTTTGACTGTTTGTTTGTGATGCACTTGCTATTGTCGGTAGTGCCAGTGCAATACTTAGTGCAAAGAGTAGTGTTTTTAATATAGAACTGTAGCCTTTTAAAGTTGTCATTCTTTTTCCTTTTGATTTTAATTGGTTTTTAAGTGTAGCGTGAGAAATGTAAGTCTTTACTTAAGTTGGTATTTTTTACATAGTCAACTGTGTGGGTTTAGCTTGAGTGGGGCTCAAGCTAAGTTGAGAGCGTGGTATCTAAGAGTTGAAAAAACCACCATCTGTTAAGATAGCAATATTTTCTTTAATAGACTCAACAGACTTGGCAAACTTTGCTTTTGTCTCATCATCTAGATCAAGTTCAATTACTTTTTCAATACCATTAGCACCAACAACACAAGGGACACCAACAGTAACATCATCATATCCATACTCACCATTTAACATAGCACAAGAAGGAATAACTTTCTCTTCATCACTCAAGATAGCCTCAACCATGATAGAGATAGCACGTCCTGGTGCAAAGAAAGCAGAAGTTTTAAGATATTTAACTATCTCTGCACCACCATCTTTAGTCTTAGAGATAATATCTTGCATATCTTCTTTAGATACGATTTGATCCAATGGTACTCCACCAACATTAGTAATATCTGGATAAGGTATCATATGCTCACCATGATCACCTAAAACCATAGGTTTGATCTGTGATGCACCAAAACCTGTTTTTCTTCTTATCTGATATGCCATTCTTGAAGCATCCAAAGCTCCACCCATACCAATAATCCTATTTTTATCCCAACCTGTCACTTTATGTACAACATAGGTCATAACATCTAATGGATTTGAGACGCAAAGGATGATAGCATTTGGTGAATACTTTTTTATATGCTCTGTAACTTCTTTAACGATACCTGCATTAATATTAAGCAGGTCTGCTCTTGTCATATCTTTTTTTCTAGGAACCCCTGCAGTGATAACAACAACATCACAATCTTTAATATCTTCAGGCTTAACTGCTGCTTCAACTACTGTACCTCTTGGTGAATACATTGTTGATTGTGCAATGTCTATAGCTTTACCTATGGCTACTTCTGGGAATAGATCATATAGTAATATTCTGTGACATGTCCCTGTAAATGCTAAACTGTATGCTGCTGCTGCACCAACCGCTCCTGCTCCTATAATTGCTACTTTCTTTCCTGTCATATACTATTCCTCCTATTTATTTGCTTCAAGACCAAATGTAAACCCAGCTTTTACTTTCTCTATAAGAACTGGAACTACATCAGCATAATCACCCACGATAGCAAAATCAGCATTACTGAAGATGGTCTCTTTTGCATTATTATTAATTGCTACAATAGTATCAGACTCTTTCATCCCTGCAATATGCTGAACAGCACCAGAGATACCAATAGCTACATATACTTTTGGGCGAACTGTTTTACCTGTTTGACCGATCTGTCTAGCATATTCAGATACACCTTCATCTACCATAACACGACTCGCAGCCCATTCAGCATTGATACCTTGTTCTTTTAGTGCTTCTGCTAAGTCTTTAACCATTTGCATACCATCACTTGTAGTACCTCTACCACCTGCTACAATAATATCTGCTTCAAATAGACCTTGCATTCCACCCTCTCCAATCACTGTTTCAATGATTTCAGAGACAAACTCTGACTCATCCAATGTTGGAGTAAATTCTGTAATTTTTCCCTCTTTGCTGTCATCTCTTTCAGGCACTTCAAAAGTTCCAGCTCTTGCTGTTGAAATTTGAGGACATACAAAGCCAATGATAGTAGCCAGTTTAGACTCACCATAAGTTGGTCTTCTTGACTCTAAAATAGGAGCATAAATTACTTGCTCTTTAGTCTCTTTGTTCCTATGCTTATGTTCACCAATAAGAAGTTGTGTACAGTCTGCTGTTACACCTGAGTCTGTTTTTACACCAATTCTTGGTGCAAGTTCACGTCCTGCAGTTGTAGCAGCAAAAAGTGCGATCTCTGGATCTCTCTCTTTGATTACTTGAGCAAATATTTCAGAGAATGGCAAGATACGGTACTCTTCAAGTCTCTCATCATCAACAATGATAACTTCATCAGCACCATGAGCAATTAGCTCTTTTGCTAAATTACCAATATCTTTACCAATAAGAAGTGTGGTTACTGTTGTCCCCTCTTCTAAAGAGTTTGCCAAGTCTCTAGCAGGAGTAAGTAGCTCCAAAGATGGTCTTGAAATCTCACCTTTAACTACCTCTGCCCAAGTTAAAATACCAGAAGCACCTTTTCTAAAGTCAATTCGCTTAAGAGTATCATCTTCTTTTTTGGCTTTTTTGGCTTTTTTCTCTTTAACCTCAAGAGTATTTTTACCCTCTTTCATCTGAGCTAACATAGAATCAACCAACTCTACCTCATTGTGACCCTCCGCTATCTTAGCAGGAGCTCTTTCACTCTTGATAGTTGCTACTTTTGACACGATAGTAGGACTTCCTCCCTCACCAGGGACTCCAATCCCGATAAGCTCTGTACCAAGACCCACATCATCGATACTAAACATTTTGATTTCAGCTTTTCTTGCTTTGATCGCTCCAGAGAGTGTAGATCTTCTTGGATCAATACCAGTTGGAGTAAAACTCATTGCACAAGGAAGGGGAAGGCTCATCATCTGATATCCCCCCTCTATAATTCTTTTTGCATGCACTCTACCATCTACAAAATCAGCTGTCTCAATAAATGTTCCCTGCGGAATACCCATAAATTCAGCAACTTGTGAAGGTACATGAGCTGTATCTCCATCACTCGTCTGTCTTCCTGCAACAATGATGAAATCCTCATCTTGACCTTTTCCAAAACCTAAATGTTTCAGCATATGCGAGATAGCCAATCCAGTAGCATAAGTATCAGATCCACCAAGTTTTCTATCACTTAGAAGATATGCTTCATCATAACCCATTGCCAAAGCATTCTCAAGTGATTCCGTAAATGACGGAGGCCCCATTGAACATACGATAAGTTTTGCATCTGGGTATTCACTTTTGATCTGAAGACCAGCCTCTAGTCCATATTGACAGTCAATATTGATAATTGACTTTGCTTTTGTTCTATCCATTAGACCATCATCACCCATTCTCATTTCAGATGGTAGTGGTACTTGTTTCATTAAACTAATTATTGTCATATTTATTCTCCCTTGGCTTACATATAGTTATATTCTGGGCCATCGCCACCATAAGGTGTAGTCCAAGTTATTCCACCGTTAGGTGATTTGATGTCACATGTTTTACAGTGTACACAGTTCTCTGCATGTAGTCTTAATGATTTAGCACCACTATTTCTATCAGTATGAAGCTCATAAACTTCAGCTGGACAGAAAGAAGCACAGGCTAAACCATACTCTTCTATATTTGATGCTTGAAACTCTGCTTCATTGTTAACTACTAAATGTACAGGTTGCACTTCATCATGCATTGCTTTTGAGTAAAACACTCCTGTAACTTTATCAAAAGTGAGTTTTTTATCGAAGTCTAATTTACCAGCAAACCTTTGAGCAAAAGGAACACCCTTGTACTCTGAAAGTTTTTGTGTTTCATCAGCATCAGCATGCACCTTAGGAACAAAGAGGCAAGTACCGCCAGTTAAAAGCTGTACACCCATCTTCAATCCACCAAGTATCATACCATTTTGCATAACTGCTCTCATATTTCTAATAGGATACATCTCTTTATAGATAGGGCTTGCATTAACCAACTCTTCATATTTTGAAAGAGATTTTTTACTTGTATCGTTATTCATAAGTGCATCCACAGCTGTCTGAGCTGCACAGATACCAGAACGGATAGCCAAGTGAACACCTTTAAGTCTCGCTGTAGTCAAGAAACCAGCACTATCACCAACTATCATAAGATTATCTTCATAATATTTAGGCATAGAGTTCCATCCACCCTCTGGCAAAGTTTTTGCACCAAATTCAATAATATTACCACCCTCTAGAAATTTTGAAACATATGGATGTGTTTTCCATACTTGCATTGCTGCATGAGTATCAAAATTAGGATCTTTATAATCAAGTCCTACAACCAGTCCAAGTGCTACTCTATTGTCGCTCAATCCATAAATAAATCCACCACCAAACTCTGACTTATCCACAAGTGGATAACCAAAAGTATGATAGACTGCACCAGCTTCGATATTGCCTTCAGGCACTTTCCATATCTCTTTAACACCTAGTGAATAAATTTGTGGATTTTTACCTGAATCTAGGTTAAATCTCTCTATAACCTTTTTAGCAAGGCTACCTCTAGTACCCTCTGCTAAGATAGTAATATCGGCTTCAACAACCGTACCCTCTTGGTAGTTTTTCTGCTTTACACCATGGTGATCAACACCAGTGTCTTTCATTTTGACACCAGCTACCTTGCCGTTCTCATCATAAAGCATATCATCTACAGCAAACCCTGTATATATCTCTACTCCCTTTTCTTGAGCAAGTCCTGCCAAATATTTACAGACTTGAGCAAGTGAAGCTATGTAGTTGCCCTCATTATTCATATATGGTGGATGAAATGGTAATACCATCTCTCCACTATCGTTTAGTTTCACTGTCACATCTGTTGATACTTTTGAATCAAATGGAATACCATCAAACTCTTCTTTTGTCAACAAAGCTTCAAATACTTTAGGTCTTATTACTGCACCTGAAAGTATATGCGAACCTATTGAGCTACCTTTCTCAACAAGCATTATCCTCTTCTCTTCACCTTTTTGCTTTAGCCTATTGGCAAGTTCAATAGCTGTTGCTAGTCCAGAAGGTCCACCACCAACGATAAGCACATCGGTTGAAATTACATCACGATTATCCATGTAAGCACTCCCTATTTATAAAATCGCTTTAAAATAAATTATGACTATTTCATTCTGGTTTTTTTCCCAGTGGAGAAGAACCAGAGTGGAAGAATCAAAATTTTATATCAAGCGTTATCTAAAATAACAGTTTTTAAGTTATATTTCAAAATAAGTAGAGGATTTAGATGACTATAGAAGTTAGTTTGTGAGTATTAGTAACGTTTTTTAGAAAAAATTATAATAAGCATAAGGTATTACTATATAAGACAAATTTTGTCTTATATTTAGAAGGTTTAACTATTTTTACTCATCAAAAAAGTTCATCTCATAAAGTTTATCAACCATCTCTTTGACAGATGCAACAGAGTTTTTAAATCGTGTCTGCTGAAGAGGTTTAAGTGCCATAGGAATTACCTGTTCGGCTCCACCAGCACCTATCATAACAGGAACACCTGAAACCATATCTGAGTACCCATAATCATCTTGCAACATAATAGCACATGAGTGGATCTGATTGGTGTCTTGCAAGATTGCTTCTACCATTACTGTTGTTGATTTTGCAGGTGCATAATAAGCAGAACCATTACCAAGAAGGTTAACTATTTCAGCTCCACCATTTCTTGTTTTTCTAACTATCTCACCAATCTCTTCAGAATCAAGAAGATCTTCTATAGGCACACCTGCAACTGTAGTAAACTTAGGTAGAGGAACCATAGTATCACCATGACCACCCATTACAGTAGCACGAATTTGCCCTGCTCCATACTCTAGTTTTTCAAAAATAAAGTGAGCCATTCTTGCCGCATCTAAAATACCTGCCATACCCAAAACACGCTCTCTTGGAAAACCTGTCTCTTTAAGTACAACATAGGTCATTACATCTAGTGGATTTGAAACAACAATGACAATGGCGTCAGGTGCATGTTCCTTTATCTCTTTTGCATAACCTTTGACTATCTCTGCATTTTTAACAAGCAGATCATCTCTACTCATACCAGGTGTTCTAGGAGCCCCTGCAGTGATAACTACAATATCAGAATCAGCCATATCCTCAGGACCTTTAGCTGCTTTAACTATAGTATGCTGTCTAGCTGCATTAGCTGCCTGAGACATATCAAGAGCTTTACCCTTTGCAACATTATAGTTTCTGCCTCTAAACACAACATTATGGCATGAACCATTCATTGCCAATATAAACGCTACAGTGGAACCAAAATTACCAGTACCTATAACGGTTACTTTTTTACCTTTTGCCATTTCTATCCTTTAAGTGGGAATCATAGAGCAACCTCTAAACAAAACATAACTCATAACTTTTGCTATCAATTATGCTTTGCAATAAGAAAGAGGATACATTAGCCCTATGGTTAAGTGTGAATAGTTATTTTTTGTAGGGTGGGTATTCCTACCCACCATAAAGAAATTTGAGACTACTTAGATAGCATCAATAATAGCATTTAAAGTTGCAGATGGTCTCATCGCAGCTTCCGCTTTAGCGTCATCTGGATTGAAATAACCACCGATATCTTGTGCTTTACCTTCAACTGCAAGAAGTTCAGCAATGATTGTTGCTTCTTTCTCTTTAAGTTCAGCAGCAACAGGTGCAAACTTAGCAGCTAACTCAGCGTTTGCTCCCTTAGCCAATGCATCTGCCCAGTACTGTGCTACGAAGAAGTGAGAAGCTTTATTGTCTGGCTCACAACATTTTCTGCTTGGTGCTTTGTTGTTGTCAAGGTAACCGTCGTTTGCAACGTCAAGTGCAGCTGTAAGGGCTGCCAGTTTTTCATCGTTATGCTTGTTACCAATAAATCTTAATGACTCAGCAAGTGCCAAGAACTCTCCAAGAGAATCCCATCTTAAGTGACCCTCTGCCAAGAATTGGTCAACGTGCTTAGGAGCAGAACCACCAGCACCAGTTTC
>VAPK010358718.1_pt1 | contig 17095 bp, 16 predicted proteins | sample 3395031 | NCBI WGS metagenome assembly VAPK01 (sample SAMN08290443, study PRJNA428436) | hydrothermal vent metagenome | isolation source: Deep-sea hydrothermal vent chimney 1 | place: Pacific Ocean: Juan De Fuca Ridge
CCCCGAACTTTTATATTCCGCTTCTTTTTTACGCATTAAATCGCGCGGTTCTAAAGCTAATTTTTGTAAGATATCTTCCAACTCAGCAACACTAGGAGGATTCTTTAAATATTCAACGATTTCAGGCTCTACGCCTTGTTCCTGTAGCAATTGCAAAGTTTGTCTTGATTTACTACAACGTGGGTTGTGATAGATTGTTACACTCATACTCTACATTCTCATGATTGAAATAAGAGTTTATGATAACATTTTGATTTAAAAACGGCGTTTAAAGCGATGCAGTCAAATACCTCCGGCAAAGCCGGAGGCTTGAAAACCGTGAACCGCTCAAAGCGGGTTTATTTATTTACCACCTAAAGGTGGCAGAACTAAAATAGATCAAGTTGCTCTATTCGCTTATCTTCACTCTCTTGATGCTTGATATAATTTCGCACCGTTTCCTCATCTCTTCCGACTGTTGAAACATAATAGCCCCTTGCCCAAAAGCTTTGACCTGCAAAATTCTTTCTTCGCCCCATGTAGGTTCTAGCTATTGATATTGCACTTTTACCTTTGATAAAACCAACCACCTGAGACACTGAGTACTTGGGAGGAATTGAGATTAAAATATGGACATGATCAGACATTAAATGCCCTTCTTCAATTTTACATTCTTTTGAAGAGCTAACTCTTTTAAGGTTACACCAAGGTATTTTCGCAAATCTTTATAAATACTCTTCTTTCGATATTTCGGTATCCAAACTATATGATATTTACATTCCCATTTGGTATGGTTTAAACTATTTTCTGGCTTCATTGTTTTTTTCCTTATCTTTTGAACTTTAGGCGGTTCACAGATAAGGAGAATTGCGATGATTCCCGTAATTGTCAAACTTTGTGAGTCCCCCAGCAGAGCTGGGGGTTTACTTATTAGAAATTAACCCATTAACCCCTTTATCAAATTTATTGTAAAATATAGACTTTACTCGATCACGGATGCGTAATTTATACCAAGTTGGTTTTTGTCGATAGCAAGGCGATGAAATGGGCGTTTAGCAAGCTACGCAAGCATTTCAGCAACTCAGTCTGCCGGCAAAAAACAACCGATAGAAAACTACAGTCGTGACCGTGTTAAGTATAAATATCAACATTTAATTTATTTAACATATAGGCTTATTACTAAATGGAAATTTCTTCTGATATATCTTCTGAAATAAAACAACGCATTGAACATGCTATTACCAGCTCACAGGTAAATGTAATCTATGGAGGCAACAGACATTACAGCTTAACTGTTATTTCAGCCAGCTTTGATGGACTTAGCCAAGTAAAACAACACCAACGGGTTTATGCTGCTATTAAAGACCTAATGGCCGGCAATGATGCTCCTATACATGCTATTGATAAAATCAATATACAATCAAGCTAAAAAGGGTCTTCAGCAATAAGGGAATTAATATGACAGCCAAACTTCAAACAACTACTCTTTTTTTCGCGTTATTACTAACAATATATGCCATCATTGGTTTTTCTATATTGCCAGCCGTTCTTTCCAGTAAGATTCCCAGTATTGCAGAAGAACTATTAAATAGAAAGGTTTCAGTAAAAGACATTCAATTTAATCCTTTTTCTTTAGAAGCCTCAATCTATGGACTGAAAATTGATGACCCTGATAGCAGTATTTTTGTTAAATTTGATCAGCTATATCTTAACTTGGCGGTTTTGGATTCTATTTCAAGCTTATCATTAAAAATTGATAAAATTTTGCTTAAACAACCTTATATATCCATCAAACGTAATAAAAAAGCTAATTTTAACTTCTCAGATTTAATTCCATCAAAACAAACAGAGCCAAAAAAACAACAATCATCCAGTGACTTATTTCCTGTTACTGTTGCATCACTTTCCATATTAGAAGGGAAAATAAACTGGATAGATAATAGTCAGGTACAAGGTCAACAAGAAGATATTTACCCTTTAAATCTAGAAATTAATAATTTTACAACTATTATTAACAAACAATCAGACTTAGGCTTTTCATTAAAATTTGCTTCTGGTGGTCACTTTGATTGGCAGGGGAAAATACAATTAAATCCTCTTGCATCCCAAGGTCATATAGAACTAAACCAAGTCGATTTCCATAAGGTCTGGAAGCTCTTTTTACAAAACTCAGTTAACTTTAATATATTGAAGGGCACTGAGTTAATTAAAGCTGATTACCAACTGAGTAGTTCGAACAATACTACTTCGAACAATACTACTCAATTATTAGTGAGTAATGCTGATATATCACTTATTGGTGTTCAATTAGCCGAAAAAGGGATTAACAACCCACTTATCAATATCCCTAACTTTAAAATTTCTGGTATTACTGTTGATTTATTAAAACAAAACATTGAAATTGATGAGCTATCATCACAAGATGCGCATTTTAAAGCCTGGTTAAATGCAGATAAAAGCATAAATTACCAAAAGCTTTTTGCCTCAAATAATGAATCCACTCAAAAACCAGCAGGCACTTCCAAGGTAGAAAAAAACAAGCCCAAACCTTGGAATATATTGTTGAAACAATTAAATATTAATAATTTTGCCTTAAACTTTACTGACAAAACCCTATCCCACCCTACCCTTATTAATATCACCGGCATAAATTTAACTTCATCTCAACTATCCAATGATCAAGGGGCAAGTCTACCCTTTCAATTAGCACTAAGATTAAATAAAACAGGAGCTTTAAAGGTAACAGGAAATACTGTGCTTGAACCCTTTTCTAGCACTATTCAACTGACTATTAACAACATAGCACTCAAAGACTTTCAGCCCTATGTTAATCAATTTGCCAGGCTTGATATTATTTCTGGTTTTTTTAACTTAAATGCAAATATCAGCTTGCAACAGAAAAATGAACAGCCACTAGCCGTTGTTTTTAAAGGTGATAGCCATATTGATAAATTAGCCACCCGAGACCAGATTTCAAATAAAGATTTTGTCAATTGGAAGAAATTAAGTTTAAACAAAATTGATATTAACCTTGCTACCAACAAATACCTTATCGATACGATAAAAATAGACCGTCCTTATGCGCGTGTGTTAATTAGAAAAGACAAGACAATTAATATCAATGATATTATTATTGACAAGGCTAAGGGTAAAAAAGTCACCGATAAAAAGCCAGTTAAAGAAAAACCATCTCAAATTAACTTTAGAATCAATCATTTTGTGATGACTGAGGGCGTATCTGACTTCGCAGATAAATCTCTAATTTTGCCATTTTCGGCTCATATTAATCATTTAAAAGGCTCTGTCAAAGGAATTTCGTCTGATAAAAATGCTACTATAAAAATTGCTTTAAATGGGAAAGTTGCTGACCTCTCTCCTGTTAATATTAAAGGTAAAATTTCCCCCTCTAAAGGTAATTCAGATTTTAAAGTCGATTTTAATAGTATGCCTCTTCCTTTAATGACACCTTATATGGCCGAGTTTGCTGGGCGTAAAATTGAAAAAGGTAATATGACCTTAAAATTTCAATATAAAATTCGTAATAAACTATTACAAGCATCAAACAGTTTATTGATTGACCAACTTGTTTTAGGCGATAAAGTAGAAAACCCAAAAGCAGTCTCTTTACCTTTAGATTTAGCTATTGCTTTGTTACAAGATGGCGATGGAAAAATAGCTTTAGATGTTCCAGTAACTGGGAATTTAGATAACCCTGAATTTAGTATTGCTGGAATTGTGACAGATGCACTCGTTAATGTACTCACTAAAGTGATAAGTGCTCCTTTTAATGCCATAGCCTCATTAATTGGCAGTGACGAAGATGTTAGTAAAATTACATTTTCTGCCGGTAAAGCAGAGCTAACAGCCGAGCAATCCAAAAAATTGGATGAATTAGCCAATGCGCTTACTCAGCGCCCTGCCTTAAGGTTAGAAATTGAAGGTACAGCCTATTCAAATCTAGACTGGCCTCAAATGCAAACAGCAGCCCTGGATAAAAAAATATTACAATTACGGATTAATGAATTAATAAAAGAAAAGAATAAAAAGGAATTACCTAAACAACTAGTACACTCAGATAAAGAATATCAACGCCTGTTAGCTGACCTTTTTATTCAAAAGTTTCCAAAGCTGGCCAAAAAATCACTTTTTGGTACACCTGAATTAATTACCCCGGAAACTGGTGACTTTTACACCGTTGCAGAAAACAAACTAGCAGCATTAATACCCACAAATAAACAAGTATTGCATGATTTAGCGGCTAAAAGAGCAAAGGCAATCGCAGCACACTTAGTGGAGAAAAAAATAGCCATAAAAAGAATATTTTTAATGGATGTAAAAATAGATGAGGAAAACCCTGATAATATAATTTCAGCCTCGTTAAGCTTAACAGCTGATTAACTTATTTTTATGATTAACAAGAAACAGCTTATAAATTATAGAATGGACTTAAGCCTGCCATTGAGTCACTATTTTTAAGTTATTGCGGACTAAAGTCCGCTCTACAGTACGCTAAATTTTAATTTAATAGGCTTCCAAAACCACTTTTACTTTAGTTGTTGTACTATGTTGTGTTCTACTTATTACCATTCTTATTCCTCAGCTTTGGTGGGTAAAACTCTATCTTAATTACTGGTCTAGTTTATGGGGAGTATTATAGTTTCGAACCCACGTATCGAAGAGCCCAGCTGTGGCGAGAAATAAAAACAAAAATATCCTTCATCATTTTCATGTAATATTATATCTAATACTACTAAATAGGAGATGATTATGGAATGGCAGCAAATCATAGAAAATCCTTTTCTACAAGATCTACCTTTTAAAATTGAGTTGAACAAGTGGGGTAAAATTCTTATGAGCCCTGCTAGTAATAATCATGGTATACGTCAATATGAAGTGGCTAAGACCATAGATATGAGTAAAGAATCTGGAAAGATAATCATAGAATGTTCAATACAAACACCTGAAGGTGTAAAAGTTGCTGATGTAGCATGGGCATCAGATGAGTTTATAACTAAGTATAATGGAGAAACACCCTATAAAGCAGCTCCTGAAATATGTGTGGAAATAGTTAGCTCATCTAATTCAAAAGATGAAATGAATGAAAAAATTGAACTTTACCTCAATCAAGGAGCAAAAGAGGTGTGGTTATGCAATCAAAAAGGGGAAATATCATACTACTCCCTGCGTGGAAAAATAAACCAGTCTAGTGAAATTTGCTAACTGCGCATTTACTCTACTATAACTAAAGTTTCGGAGTTCATTTTATCCTCAAATAAAGCCTTCAGAGGTTGTTTTATAAAGCCTCAAGCCGAAGCATCTTCAGGTCAAGTTGAAGGACTTGAACAAAAAAGCTATTGTATGTGAGCTTCAATCGTTTCTATCACCAAAGTAACAGCATCTCACCAAGCAATGTTTTTAACTCACCTAAAGCACCCGTGATAATGGCTTGCAACACTTGTCATCGTTTAGTTGCAAAGCTTATGTTTGCACTACTACGACAAAGATCATCACGCACCTGAGTAACCAAAATATTGATTTCAAATGCTTCACACGTTTGCCTTACTAACTCTCTTACCATTTAATACCTGATATCTGTATTTTGTCACCCAAACAAAATGATATTCAATGTTGAAAACTGTATGACTGCCATAACGATAATCCATTTATTAAGTGTATTATTTGAGATAAATCTGTTCACCTGAAAGGCGAAGGTTTTAACCTTATGCTGGAAAATAAAACCAAACTATATACTCAGAAAATTATAAACAAAAAAAAACCAAACACAAAATGCGTTTGGTTTTAATATGGCGTCCCCAAGGGGGTTCGAACCCCTGTTACCGCCGTGAAAGGGCGGTGTCCTAGGCCTCTAGACGATGGGGACTAAAACTTTTACTAATTCACCAAAATTTGGTGGAGCCAGGCGGGATCGAACCGCCGACCTCAACACTGCCAGTGTTGCGCTCTCCCAATTGAGCTATGGCCCCTTAGTTGAGTTCATCCATTATACTTAATATTTTTTATTTGTCTAGTTTTTGTTTTATAAACTCAATTGCTTTTGTCATTCTTGCTAAAGTTTTTTCTCTTCCTAGTAGTGATAATGTTACATCAATTGCTGGTGACACGCCTGCTCCAGAAATTGCAACACGTAAGGGTTGAGCCACTTTACCAAGCTTTAATTCCATTGCTTCAGTAGTGTCAAGTACAATCTGATGAAGCTTTTCCCCATCCCAGTCAGTTGTTTTGCTGAAAGCATCCCTTAGTGTTTGCAGTACCTTATCAGAACCTTCCTTAAAATTCTTTTTAGCTGCTTTTTCATCGTAAGATTCAAATTCTTGATAAAAATAACGGCTTGCAGTTGCCATTTCAACTAAAGTTTTACTCCGTTCTCTTTGTGCTTTAACAACATCGACCAAATCAGGGCCATTACTAATATCTATGCCTTGCTTATTCATCTGCCATGCTAAATGCTTAGCAACATACTCTGGTTTATCATTCATAATGTACTGATGATTTAACCACAATAATTTCTCAGGATTAAAAGTTGAGGCAGACACATTACACCCCTCTAGATCAAATAATTTTATCATTTCATCTACAGAGAATATTTCTTGATCACCATGAGACCAGCCTAAACGTACCAGGTAGTTTAATAAAGCATCAGGTAAAAAACCATCATCTCGGTACTGCATAACACTTACTGCACCATGTCTTTTTGATAACCTAGCCCCATCAGCCCCTAAAATCATCGGTACATGAGCATATTTTGGTAATTCAGCCCCTAAAGCTTTAAGAATGTTTATCTGTCTGGGTGTATTATTAATATGGTCATCACCTCGAATAACATGACTAATACCCATATCAAGATCATCCACCACAACGGTTAAGTTATAGGTTGGTGTTCCATCAGATCGAGCAATAATTAAATCATCCAACTCTTTGTTGGCAACGACAATATCACCCTTAACCAAATCATTAATAGTAACTTCGCCGTCAATCGGGTTTTTAAAACGAATCACACCTTCTGTATGCTTGGCATGTTTACATTTACCATTGTACCGAGGTTTTTCTTTATTGGCTTTTTGTTGCTCTCTTAATTGATCTAGCTCTTCACGAGTACAAGTACAATAATACGCATCACCTTGGTCGAGTAGCTGTTGAATAACTTCTTTGTAGCGGTCAAAACGTTGTGTTTGATAAAAAGGGCCTTCATCATGTGTTAACCCTAACCAGTTCATTCCATCAAATATAGCATCTACGGATGCTTGCGTTGAGCGTTCTAAATCTGTATCTTCAATTCTTAAGATAAATTTCCCCCCTTTTTTCTTAGCATATAGCCATGAAAAAAGTGCAGTTCTAGCACCACCAACATGTAGATAACCCGTAGGGCTTGGAGCAAAGCGTGTTTTAATTGTCATTTATTAAAGAGTGATAGTTTATATAATTGTAGCAATCAAAGTTTGGAAACAAAGCAATTTTGTAGTGAAAGAAGTTTTAAGATCTCCTCACCCAACCTTCCCCAGCAAGGGAGGGCTTTACAGCAGATGATTTACCTTAAATTAGTCAATACAATCAATGCCGCCCATATAAGGTTTTAAAGCTTCAGGAATATGGATTCTACCCTGCTCATCTTGATAATTTTCCATAACAGCAATTAAAGTCCGTCCTGCTGCAAGCCCAGACCCATTGATAGTGTGAACTAATTCTGGTTTTCCTGTTTCAGGATTACGCCAGCGCGCTTGCATACGACGTGCTTGAAAGTCTTTAAAGTTGCTACAAGATGAAATTTCTCTATATTTCCCTTGTCCCGGCAACCATACTTCTAGGTCATAAGTTTTAGAGGATGAAAAACCCGTATCACCGGCACACAGTAAAACTTTTCTGTAAGGGAGGTTTAATTTTTTAAGAATATTTTCAGCATGATTAGTTAACTCTTCATGCGCTTGAGCTGATTGTTCGGCTGTTACAATTTGAACCAACTCTACCTTTTCAAATTGGTGCTGACGAATCATGCCTCTTACATCTCGGCCATAGGCACCTGCTTCACTACGGAAACAAGGCGTATGACAAACAAATTTTAATGGCATTTCTTTAGCAGCAACGACCACATCTCTAACTATATTTGTCACGGGGACTTCTGCTGTAGGAATTAAATACAAAGCAGGGTCATCACTCGCCTTAAAAAGGTCAGCTTCAAATTTAGGTAATTGTCCTGTTCCATATAAGCTATCTGCATTGACTAGAAAAGGAACATAGGTTTCATCGTAGCCGTGTTCTGCAGTATGCGTGTCTAACATTAATTGAATAATTGCCCTTTGTAATCGAGCAAGTGGACCTTTTAGCACAGCAAAGCGTGCGCTGGTGATTTTTGCGGCCAATTCAAAATCCAAGCCCTTGCTTTCCCCTAAATCCACATGATCTTTAGCTTGAAATGAAAATTCAGGTATCTCACCCCATGTTAAAATTTCAACATTATCTTCTTCATCTTTTCCTGCAGGAACAACCTCATCAAGAATATTTGGAATTGCTTCCATTAAACTTGTCATTTCACTTTGAATAACTGACAATTCAGATTCAGCTTGTTTTAATTGTTCGCCTAAATTCTGTACTTGATCAAGTAAGGGTTGAATATCCTCGCCTTTTGCCTTTGCTTGCCCGATACTTTTTGCACTTTTATTCTTCTCACTTTGTAATTCTTGAGTTTTAATCTGAACTACTTTACGCCTGCTCTCTAAATCTTCATAAGCAACAGTATCAAAAGCATAACTACGCCTATCTAACTGCTTTTTTACTTCATCAAGTTCGGATCTGAATAAACGAGGGTCTAACATAACTATAAGTTACCTAAAAGTGGAAATTTAAAAATGATAATGTATAAGCAGACAACTTAAATATCAGTATGCCTGGTAGTTAATGAAATTACAGTGACTCACCCCTTTAAACTTTATATGGGGCATAGATGTTCTAACATTAAAAAGGTTATTCGCTTGCTAAAACTTTAGCAAGTCGATCAGCAGGTACATAACCTGGAAGAATTGTGCCGCTTTCTGTCACAATCATAGGTGTTCCTTGAACACCAAATTTAGTTGCTAAAGCCATATGTTTATCTATAGGGTTGTCACAAGTTCTATTTTTTATACTCTCACCCTTTTTTGCATCTGTTAAAGCTTGCTTTCGATCATCTGAACACCATACAGATATAGCTTTTTTATATGAAGATGATCCTTTACCCGCTCTTGGGTAAAACATGTACTGAATCGTTATACCTTCCGCCATATACTTATCTATTTCACTGTGTAATTTACGGCAATAGCCACAGTCAAGGTCAGTAAAAACGGAAACTTTATATTTAGCTTTTTCAGGTTTAAAGACAATCATATTTTCTTCACCCATTTCTTTAATTGCCTGACTTCTACCACCAGCCATTTTCCCCTCAGTAAGATCTTTTTTGGCTTCAAGATCTATTAGGTGGCCTTGTAATAGGTACTTTCCATTATCAGAAACATAAAGAATATTTGGACCGGCTATAACTTCATATAAACCTTTTGCATCAGAAGGTTTAATTGAATCGATTTTTTGGGATGGCATGATTTCTTTTATTGATTGCCTAACCTCTGCTTCGCCTGCATAAACAGAGGCTGCCAACAATAAAGTAGAGCCTAAACAAGTTGAAATAATGGTTTTGAAGTGATTCATAATCTGTCTACAGTAAATTGAATGTCCTTGGTGGACTATTAAAATTAATTTTTGTTCCACTTTATTCAATAATAACAACAGCATTTACGCTGCTATCTAAGCGAATTATATAAACCTACCTGATTACGTATAAGCCTCAGCCAATATTAAGCTGTTGTTTTGAACCCTCTCCAGCGGGAGAGGGTTGGGTGAGGGGAAACTAAATGATGCTTTTACTTTTTAGAGTAATAAAAGAAATTAATTTAAGTTCTCCCCACCCAACCCTCCTCCCCAGCAAGGGAGGGCTATGAGCAACAGTAATTCACTCTCATATTTAGCGGAAACTTATGAGTAATCAGGTAAACCTATGCTATGTAGCCTTGATGAAACAAAGTGGAATCAAGGTTTACCTGAAGTTTTCCCTTGATTTCGTTTCACTACCACAAGGCTACATGTTTTTTATATTCTTTAACTTGTGAAAAAAATGTTAGATATTTTCGCCCTCATTCTTAACAATCGGGCTGGTTTTATTATTAAAATAACCGAGTAATATCTAAGAAAACTGCAAAAACCATTAAACACATCAACATAAACATACCCGCTTGCTGAAAGTACATTTGTATTGACTCTGAAACCGGACTGCCTTTAATAGCTTCAATAGCAAAAAACATCAAATGACCACCATCTAAAACGGGAATGGGTAATAAATTTAAAACACCCAGACTGATGCTAACTAGTGCTATAAATTTTAAGAACGGAACAATCCCAAGTTCTGCACTTTGTCCTGCATACTTTGCAATGCTTATAGGCCCACTTAAATTTTTGACAGAAGCTTTACCTATAATCATTTTACCCATCATTTCTACAGTGGTGGTTGAATAAAACCAGGTTTTATCTAATGCAGCTAAGAATGCATCAAAAGGTGGTAATGAATAAGTCACTCGTAACGAGTTTATCAACTCTTTTGGTACATCAACACCCGCACCTATTCGGCCAAAGCTGGTAGTTTCTGTTTCAATTTTTTCTGGAATAATAGTCATGGAAAGCCTAACACCTTGACGTTCTATGATTAATTGAATTGATTTTTCTGGACGACTTTTAATAAACTTAACCCATTGCACCCAGTCATTCATAGCTTCTTTATCAGCAGAAATAATCAAATCGCCGGTTTGCAACCCTGCTGCTTGAGCTGGGGAATTTTCAATTACTTTACCGATAATTGGTTTTAAGGTAGGAGTCCAGGGAGTTAATCCTAATTTTTTGTATAATTTTTCAGGTGATTCAGCGTCATTTTCAGCTAAGTGGAGCTTATAAACCTGTTCTATATCATCTCCATTTTTAACGAGAATATTAATGTTTCTTTCGCCTTGCATAGCAGATGAAAATAATAATTCCATTGCTTCTGACCATGTAGGAGCACTATCGCCATTAACTTTCAGTATTTCATCACCTTCAGAAAACCCCGATTCACTGGCTAATGTACCTGTCTGAACCTCTCCCACTATTGGCCTCATTCCTGTCTGACCAATAATAAAAACAGCCCAAAATAAAACAATAGCTAATAATAAATTAAAAATGGGACCTGCTGCGACAATAGAGGAACGAGCAAGTAACGATTGTTTATTAAAGGAAAAAGGCAGATCTTCTTTGCTTACCTCCCCTTCCCTTTCATCGACCATTTTTACATAGCCACCGAGCGGAATGGCCGATAATACATACTCAGTTGAATCAGCTGTTTTTTGATATGACCAAATCACTTTACCAAAACCAATAGAAAACCTCAGGACTTTGACACCTACTTTTCTAGCAACCCAAAAATGACCAAATTCATGAATTGAAACTAATAGTCCAATAGCAACAATAAAATGAAAAACAGTATATAAAAACTCCATTATCAGGTTATATCCTTAATAATTTTATAGGACTGCTCTCTAGCATCTTTATCGGCTTGTAAAATAATGTCTAAACTGCCCGCATCTTCTGCTGTAAAATATGACATACATTTTTCAATAATAATGGGTATATCAGTAAACCTGATACGTTCATTTAAAAATTCATCGACAGCTATTTCATTGGCTGCATTTAATATGGTTGGCATAATGCCACCAGCTTTAATAGCTTCATACGCGAGTCTTAAACAAGGAAACCTTTCAAGACTAGGTTCAGCGAAGTCCATTTGCTTAACGTCAAATATATTCAAAGGTTCAACACCCGATTCAAAACGATCAGGCCAAGCCATAGCATGTGCAATAGGAACTCGCATATCAGGGTTACCCATTTGAGCCAAGACTGAACCATCGACATAATCAACCATTGAGTGAATAATGCTTTGCTTATGAATAACAACCTGAATATCATCAGGCGACATATTGAATAATAAACAAGCTTCAATTAATTCCAGGCCTTTATTCATCATAGTTGCAGAATCTACTGAAATTTTACGCCCCATATCCCATTTAGGATGTGCAACGGCTTGAGCAACAGTAACATCATGTAACTCTTCAACAGGCGTCTCTCTAAATGGACCACCTGAAGCTGTTAGTAAGATTCTACGGGCTTGATTTACTGAATCACCTGCAACATAACCCGCAGGCATACATTGAAAGATAGCGTTATGTTCACTATCAATTGGCAATAATTTAGCACCTGAATCACGTACGGCCTGCATAAAAATATCACCCGACATCACGAGTGATTCTTTATTTGCCAATAAAACAGTTTTACCGGCTTTTGCCGCCGCTAAACTCGACAATAACCCTGCTGCGCCAACAATTGCAGCCATAACAGAATCTACATTATCTAATGTAGAGACAACTTCTAATGATTGAGCACCAGACAATACTTTAATACTCGAAACGGCTGAATTTTTAATTTTTTGTTTAAATAATTCGGCCTTCTCAGCATTAACAACCACAGCATATTCAGGGGAATGTACTAAGCATTGCTCAAATAAAACATCAATATTTGTATTTGCAGTTAATGCAATAACATCATATAAATCAATATGCCTAGCAACAACATCTAAGGTACTAACACCAATTGATCCTGTTGCTCCCAAAATACAAATTCCCTTCATGCAAATACTCCTTGTCCGACTAAAATGATACCCGCATAATAAAAAGGTGCTGCTGCAATAACACTATCTATACGATCCAGAATTCCACCGTGCCCAGGTAACAAGTTGCCACTATCTTTTACACCATTCTGACGTTTAACCAGGCTGAAAAATAAATCACCATATATTGAAACTAATACTGTAAGCACTGATAACAGTATAAAGTCACTGGCTATCATAAAAGGGTACCCATAATACAAACCTAAAATAGTCGCACAAATAAATCCTGAAATTAAAGCACCATACATACCTTGCACTGTTTTTCCTGGGCTTATTAAAGGTGCTAATTTTTCCTTGCCAAATTTTTTACCTGAGAAGTAAGCAGAAATATCAGCCACCCAAATAAGGACTAAGAAATACATAACTGCTGCTGGCCCATAAAAAGCTCTTAATCGGGTTAAAAACATCCATGCTGAAAATAATATAAACCAACCAATAAAGAGCTTATATTTATTTTCTATATCAAGGGCTAATAACTCTTCAGGCGTTTTTCTGATAAGAAACATCATTGTCACCCAAAATATTACAGGTCCAATAACTAACCATTCCAATAAACCTGAATATGACTTAACATTGGGTCTTTCTAGTAATTCAGATAATACATCTAAAATATGAGGCCATAAAACAATAAACAACATGGAGAAAACAAGAGCACTTATAAATAGTACCTTAGCTAGCATGCTCTCAATTGAGGACAAGTTAGTCCATTCCCATGCTCCGATCACTACAATGACACCAATAAAAAGGTAAAAATACATGGTAGAAAGTGTAAAAATAGCTGTGATAGCAACAGCCGCTAAAACTAGGGCTGTCAAAATTCGTTGTAATAACATCGTTGTAATTATTGTTGATTAAAATTAGAAGAGTCGACAATTTGTTCACCTGTATGTCCAAACCGTCTTTGCCTATTTTTAAAGCTGTTAATAGCATCAGCTAATAACGTCTGATTAAAATCTGGCCATAAAGTTTCTGTAAAATAGAATTCTGTATAAGCTAATTGCCATAGCAAAAAATTACTTATTCGCTCTTCACCACCTGATCGAATAAATAAGTCAGGTTCAGGAAGGTTTGCAGTAGAAAGGTGCTCACTTATAACTGATTCATCTATATTCTCAGCCTGTAATTCACCAATCTTTATTTTTTCTGCAATTTTTTTAAATGCCTGGGTAATATCCCAGCGACCACCATAGTTTGCAGCAATAACAAGGTTAAGCCCTGTATTGAGGCTTGTTTGCTTTTCAGCTGAAGCAATTTTTGCTTGTAAAATATCAGAAAAAGCACTTTTATCACCAATAATATGTAGTTTTATATTATTTTTATCAAGCTTATTAACCTGTGATTGGAGCGTTCCCATAAACAACTCCATCAACATATTGACTTCTTTTTTGGGTCTGCGCCAATTTTCACTACTAAAAGCAAATAAAGATAAAACCTCTATCTTTTCTTGTACGCAAAATTCAACCACTTTCCTGACTGTTTTAACACCCGCTCGATGACCAATAATCCGTGGCATCATTTTCTTTTTTGCCCAGCGCCCATTACCATCCATGATAATGGCTATATGCCGTGGATTACCATTACCTGTCATTAACTTGTCCATTATTAGTATTACATTGAAAGTAAGTCAGCCTCTTTAGCTTCAAGGTACTTTTCGATTTCCTTAATGTATTTATTTGTAATCTGCTGAATCTTTTCTTCACCATCATGCGCTTCGTCTTCCGAAACCATCTTTTCCTTTAATGCTTCTTTAATTTCAGAATTAGCATCACGACGAATATTTCTAACAGCAACACGACCTTGCTCTGCTTCATTTTTTACGACTTTAACAAGATCACGACGACGCTCTTCTGTTAATGGAGGAAGAGGAATCCGAATAGTGACACCTTGAGTCGTTGGGTTTAAACCTAGATCCGAACCCATAATCGATTTTTCTATGGCTTTCACCATATCTTTTTCCCATGGAGATACTTTTAGAGTTCGCGAATCTTCAACTGATATATTTGCTACTTGTGATAAGGGTGTTTCAGACCCATAATAAGAAACAGAAATTTGATCTAATAAACTAGGGTGAGCGCGTCCAGTTCTTATTTTTGTAAATGCTTTTTGTAGTGCTTCAACACTTTTACCCATCCGTACAGAAGCATCTTGCTGTATATCACTAATCATATTATTTATTCCTATCCTTTTTCTATTAGAGAACCTATTTCTTCACCTTGCATTAGGCGCATAATTGACCCTGGCTCAAAAATATTCATTACACGCATGGGGACATCATTTTCTCGACATAATACTAAAGCAGTAGTGTCCATAACATTAAGACGCTGATCAAGGGCTTCGTCGTAGGTAATCCGCGAATAAAATTTAGCATCCTTATCTTTTTCAGGGTCTGCTGAGTAAACACCTTGTACTTTGGTCGCTTTAATCATTAATTCAGCATTTATCTCTATTGCTCTTAGACTGGCTGCAGAGTCCGTAGTAAAAAATGGATTTCCAGTACCTGCTGCAAAAATAACCACTCGACCTTTTTCTAGATGTCTAACTGCTTTACGACGAATATAATCTTCACAGACTTGATTTATCTTTAACGCAGTCATCACTCTTACTTGTTGACCAAGGTGCTCAAGAGAATCTTGCATTGCCAGCGCATTAATTACGGTTGCCAACATTCCCATCTGGTCTCCTGTCACTCTATTTAGGCCTTCTGCAGCTTGCTCCGCACCTCGTAATATATTTCCACCACCAATAACCAATCCGACTTCAACGCCAGCATCACACAGTTCTTTAATTTCAGTTGCAAGCCGTTTGACAATTTTCGCATCAATACTTCCACCTGTTTCGCTCATTAGAGCTTCACCACTTAATTTAAGTAAAATTCGTTTACATATCATTTGGGGCATGATCAAAAATCCTATAAAAATAAACATGGTTACAAACTACAGGTTGATTAAAATAATTTGTAGAACAGGTTAAGATCCGCTCTACAATCATAAGCTGTAGTTTGTTAAAAGCCATGAAAATAAATTAAGTGTCATGTTAAGTTAATAGATTGCTGTCAAACCTACTTACTTGACATATTTGTTATTCCTCTGCAATGACTCCTGTCCTGCTTTAATACGTTCTATCCCTAGATTCCATGTTAAAAAAGTATTTTTGTTATCAATAAAAACCCAGCCGAAGCTGGGTTTTTATTCAATTAAGCACTTGCTTGAGCTTGAGCTCTAACTTCTTCAGCAAAATCAACTTCTTCTTTTTCAATACCTTCGCCCACTTCAAAACGAGCAAATCGAACAACTGAATTGTCTTTAGACTTAGTTAACTGTGCAACAGTCATTTTGTCATCTTTAATAAAAGCCTGGCCTTCAAGCGTTATTTCAGCCAAGAATTTTTTAATTCTACCAACAATCATTTTTTCAACAATTTCAGGCTTTTTACCACTTTCAAGTGCTTGAGCAGTAAAAATATCTTTTTCTTTTTGGATAACATCTGCAGGAACTTGATCTTCAGATACACATGATGGGTTAACCGCAGCAATATGCATTGCAATATCTTTACCTAAATCAGCATCACTTTTTGCCAACTCGATAATCACAGCAATTTTACCACCATGCAAATAACAAGCAGTTCCACCCTCAACATTTGAATATTTTTCAAAGCGTCTGATAGAAATATTTTCCCCCACTTTAGCAACTAAAGCACGACGAGTTATTTCAATTGAGTCACCACTTGCTAAAACTATTTCGGCCAATTGCTCAGTATCTTTTATATCGTTATTTAAGACAGCTTCTGTAACCGCTGTTAAAAAGCCATTAAAATCTTCACTTTTTACTACAAAGTCTGTTTCACTGTTAACTTCTATCATAGCAACAGTCTTACCATCTTCACTGGCTTTAATTCCAATAGCCCCTTCAGCAGCTACACGGCTAGCTTTCTTATCTGCTTTAGCAAGTCCTGATTTACGCATATTTTCAATAGCCAATTCCATATCGCCATTAGCTTCAGCCAAGTTCTTTTTACATTCCATCATACCAGAACCCGTTCTTTCACGAAGTTCCTTAACCATTACAGCCGTAATTTTCATTCTATCTAACCCTTAAATTCTTAACTAAAAAAACGCCTCCAATAATAATAAAGGAGGCGTTTAATATGGCTACATACCTATAACCAAATTTTCACATCAGCGGTTAAGCTTCTTCAGTTTTAACTTCCTCAACAAAATCTTCAGATTTTGCCGATGCTGCCAATCCCGCAGACTTTGCTTCTAGCACAGCTGCTGAAGCTGTTTGACAATATAGTTTAACTGCACGTATTGAATCATCATTACCAGGAATA
>VAPK010129912.1_pt1 | contig 17094 bp, 18 predicted proteins | sample 3395031 | NCBI WGS metagenome assembly VAPK01 (sample SAMN08290443, study PRJNA428436) | hydrothermal vent metagenome | isolation source: Deep-sea hydrothermal vent chimney 1 | place: Pacific Ocean: Juan De Fuca Ridge
ATTCCAATAGTTTTAGATACACAGAATACAGAAGAAATAATTAAAACAATCAAAAATATCGCACCATCATTTGGCGGAATTAATCTTGAAGATATTTCAGCTCCACGTTGTTTTGAAATAGAAGAAAGATTAAAAAAAGAGTTAGATATTCCTGTTTTTCATGACGATCAACATGGAACAGCTATTGTTGTGTTGGCTGGACTTATTAATGCTCTTAAAATTGTAAGTAAGAAGAAAGAAAAAATAAAAGTTGTAATAAATGGTGTTGGTGCAGCTGGTGTGGCGATCACAAAACTACTTTCTTTATATGGAATTAAGAATATTTTTGTTGTTGATTCAAAGGGTCTTATTTGTGACAAAAGAAATGGTTTAAATGATATAAAGAAAAAACTTCTAAAAAAAGAAATACAGAGAACTATATGTGGTTCATTGTTTGATGCATTAGAAGGTGCTGATGTTTTTATTGGGGTTTCGGTTGCGAATATTCTAGAAAAAAAAGAAATAAAACAGATGGCAAAAGACCCTATTGTTTTTGCTCTTGCAAATCCAGACCCTGAGATTAAGCCTGAAAATGCAAAAAACTATGGTGTAAAAATTCTTGCTACCGGACGTTCAGATTATCCAAATCAAGTAAACAATGTTTTGGTTTTTCCAGGTATTTTTAAAGGTGTATTTCTTGGAAAGAAAAAACAAATTACTGATGTTATGAAACTAAAAGCTGCAAAGACTCTTGCTTCTATGGTTAAAAAACCAACGATTAATAAAATTATTCCAGGTCCATTTGAGAAAGGAATAGCAGATATAATTGCAAAAGCAATAAAAACAGCAAAATAATATATTAAAATTGTTTTTTATATTTATTTTGTAAAATAAAATGTTGAAAAGCTTGGCTTTTCAACATTTTTTTAATTTTTATAATAAATTGTGTCTGTTTTTTAGGAAAATTCTAATTCGTGCACCATTTTATTGAAAGATACAGTTTTATTTATTTGTTTTGATAATTTAATATCTGTAGTATTCATTTTCTTTTTTAACATTAATAAAATTTCATTTTTTAGTCTTTTTCTAAAAAGTATCATGATATTTTTATCATCACTTTCTATCATCTTTTTTATTTTGTCAGTAAGAGAATAAAAGTTAAATAATAATTCCCTTACATTTTGTGCTTTTACATCTTCGCTTTCAACAAAAAAATAAGTTTCATTATATCTTTGTCTCTCTTCTATAAGTTTTTTCATTTTATTGGATATTACTTTTTCCATTTCTTTAAGTTTTTTTACCCATCGTTTTCTTTGTAATTTATAAATTTTTTCTAATAAATACCAGATAAGAAATATTAGTGGAATACTTATAAGGAAATATAATATGAAGTGTTCATTCAATTCATTTGTTAAAGAAATGGTAGTTATAATTATTAATATACTTGATAATAATAGTATTATAAGTTTAATAGGTTGATCATTTGCTAAAGAAGGTACAATGGAAATTGTATTAAGTCCATATTTTGTAATTATTTTTTTATTATTTTTCATATTTATTAAATTTTAAAAGTTTAGAATTTATTTTCATTATTATGATAATAAATTATTTTAAATATGTCAAATACTTTATAAAAAAATAGTTTCATATACCATATTTATATGGAAAAGAATCATATGGAAAAAAAAGAAAAACACTTTTCGTTTGAAATAAAAAAGAAATTAGATGGAAAGCTTGGTAGGGTTGGTAAGATTACAACATTACATGGGGATATTCAAACGCCTGCTTTTGTTGTTGTTGGAACAAAGGCGAATGTAAAGGGAATTACGCCAGAAATGCTAAATGAAATAGGGGTGCAGGTGACACTTGCGAACACATACCATCTTTATTTCCAACCAGGTGATGAAATTGTTGCAAAAGCTGGTGGTTTTCCGAAAATGATGAATTGGTCTGGACCAACAATGACAGATAGCGGCGGTTTTCAAGTTTTCTCACTAGGAGAAGCTTTTGGAACTGGTGTTTCGAAAGTTGCCAGTGGTGAAGATATTGTTGTTTCTCAGAGAAAAGGATACTCAAAATCAAATAAATTTGCTCATATTGATGAAGATGGGGTTATTTTTAAATCTCATTTAGATGGTTCAATGCACAATTTTACTCCTGAGAAGTCTATGGAGATTCAATGGAATCTTAGAGCTGATATGATTTTTGCTTTTGATGAATGTACAAGTCCTCTTGCTGATCATGATTATCAAAAAGAAGCGATGAATCGAACACATCGTTGGGCAAAGAGATCACTAAAAAGACATAATGAATTGGATGTTGAAAACGTACAAGCATTATTCGGAATAGTACAAGGTGGACGATTTAAAGATTTACGTGAAGAGTCAGCTCAAGTCTTAGGTGCTATGGATTTTGATGGTTATGGAATTGGTGGCTCTTTTAATAAAGAGGACATGGCAGAGGCAGTTGCCTGGGTGAATGATATTCTTCCTGAGAACAAACCAAGACATATGCTTGGGATAGGTGAACCGATGGATATTTTTGCTGGAGTGGAAAATGGTTGTGATTTATTTGATTGTGTTTCTCCGACTAGGGTTGCAAGACATGGACGAATTTATTCACATGATGGACAATATCAGATAAAAAATTCACGATTTAAAATGGATTTCAGCTCACTAGACTTTGGTTGTGATTGTTATACATGCAGAAATTATACAAAAGCATACGTCCATCATCTATTAAGATCAAAAGAAGTTTTAGGTCAGACACTTGCATCAATCCATAACTTACATTTTATTGTGAAACTTGTTGATGATATACGTTATTCAATTATTGATGATAATTTTTATGAGTTTAAAGATAAATTTATAAAAAAATATTATTTTAATAACCATAAAAGAGAATCTGGAGACAGTATCTGTAATAATTGTTAAGATAGTGGGTAAATATTTTGATATATGTTTTAGTTTATAACTAAATAAATTCAATTAATTTTTTTTATAAAATATTATTTTTCTTGTTATTTATTTAAAATATGTAAAAATTATATTAAATTATTAATTTTAAAAATGTAGCCTATGGAAGTTTATGTAAAAATAGACGAGAAAATTATTGGAGAATTTGATGTAATGAACGAAACTTTAGGTAGTTTCTTAAAAAAAAGAAATATATCTGATGTTATTGAAACGGAATTAACAGTTATTTCATTAAAAACTGAAAAAGATAAGAATCAATTGGAATTAAAATTAGAAGATTCTTAACTAAAAAACCATTATTATATATATTATAATAATGGTTTTTTGATATAATCGTTGTTATGAATACAAAGGTGATAAAGATAGGTGGGAGTTGCTTAACTTCTGCAGAAGATATAAAAAAAATAGTCTCAATATTAGATACAAAAGACGACATTGTTATTGTTATTTCTGCATTCAAAAATGTGACAAATTTAATTGAGTTTTGGTTTGATACTAAAAATAAAAAGTATTTGGATAAATTAGAAAATAAATTCAAAATTATTTTTGAAAACTTATTTTCTAATAAAAAATTTAAATCTGATTTTCTTATTTTTAATGAGATAGTTAATATTCACAAAAATAATATTTCACGTAACCATGCACAGGCTTTAGGTGAAAAAATATCATTTTCAATGATAGAGATGTATTTAAAAGATATTGGTATAAGTATTGACATATCAGATGATGATCCACTAGTGTTTGGTGATAATAATAGTTTTGATTTAGAAAAAAGTTCTAATAAGATTTTAGATTTTTTTAAAAGTAAAAAACACAGACATATTTTGACTCAAGGTTTTGCATCAATTGATGCTAATGGAGAGTTAAATAACTTAAGGAGAGAAGGGTCTGACCTTACGGCTGTAATTTGGGCATATGCTTTATCTGTTCGGTGCATCTTATATAAAGATGTTGGTGCAATTTATACAGACGACCCAAGTAAAAATAAAATTGCAGAAAAGATAACAAAAATAAGTTTTTATGATTATAAAGATAAATTTTATTTTTCTCAGATAATTCAAGATCGTGTAATTGATTTTTGTATTAAATATGGTCTAAATATTTCAATTCATTCATTTGATGATAATTCTTGTGGTACAAAATTATACTTTTAAAAGTAAAAATACTTGCATATTATATGAATTAAGATATATTTATTTTGTCAGCCGAAGACTGTAGGTGTAATAAACATTACTTAATTTCCTGCATAGGTAGAACATTATTATTGTATATTGTAAGCAATAGCAAAACAATTTTTATGTCTACTATAAATCGGTCAATTGACTGATTTTCTTTTTAAAAAACTGACAATTTACTATGGCGATTACAAAAGAACAAAAGAAAGGGATTTCTGTAAAACTTGATAATGCCCTATCATCAAATACAGCAGTGTTTGTAACATTTAATGGGCTAGGAGTTGAAGATTCAAATATACTTCGAAAAGCTCTAAAAGAAAATGATTCAGATTATGTTGTAGCCAAGAAAACACTTTTAAAACGAGCGATTGATGCTTCATCCGCAAAGGGTGAAGCCCCAGAGCTTGGAAAAGGTATGGTAGCTTTGGCTTTTGGTACGGATCAAATGGCACCAGCTAGAGAATTATTTGAATTCTCAAAAAATCATGATGGAAAAATTTCTATTATTGGTGGAATATTTGATGGAGAGTTTAAATCACAAGAAGCGATGATGGAAATTGCAACAATTCCAGGATTAGATATATTAAGAGGAATGTTTGCGAATGTTATTAATTCTCCAATACAACGATTTGCTGTTGTGCTTGATCAGGTTGCAGAAGTAAAGGCTTAGACCTTTATATTAAATTACTAATTAATTATTAAATTATCATGTCAGACGATACAAAAAAAACAGAAGATGTAGTTGAAGAAACTACTGAAGCAAAAGAAGCACCAGTTGTTGAAGAAAAAAAAGAAGAAACTAAGGAGGAAAAAAAAGAAGTTGAAGTTCCAAAAGAATTTAAAGCGATTGTTGATGCAGTTGAAAAAATGTCAGTTCTTGAATTAAATGAACTTGTGAAAGTTATTGAAGCTAAATGGGGAGTTTCTGCAGCTGCTGTTGCAACAGGTCCAGCTACTGGCGGAGAGGTTGGAACAGGAGAAAAATCAGAATTTGATGTTATTCTTTCTTCAGATGGTGGAGCTAAAATTCCAGTTATGAAAGTCGTTAAAGAATTACTTGGATTAGGATTGAAGGATGCTAAAGAATTAGTTGAATCAGTACCAGCTACATTAAAAGAAGGAGTTAAGAAAGAAGAAGCTGAGGAGATTAAGTCTAAAATTGAAGAAGCAGGAGGAAAAGTTGAATTGAAATAACTTTTTACAAATTTTAATAAAAAATACCAATCTAAATATTGGTATTTTTTATTAAAATTTGAATATTTATAGTATAATTAATATATCATGAAATATGAAATTGAAATTAAATCATTTCTCGGAGAAGAAGAAAAAGCAAATTTTCTTCGAGACAATCTTTTAAAGAAAGGAGCTTTGATTAAATCTAAAAATAGTCAGTTAAATCATTATTTTATTAATGGAGATTTTAATTTATTGTTATCTTCTATGAAAGAATATTTATCAGAAGAAAAATATGGATTATTAAAAAAAATAGTAGATGAAGGTAGGAGTATTTCAACAAGGACACGAGAAATAGATGGCGTTGTTAAACTAGTATTAAAGGCTTCAATAGATAGTACAACAAGTGAGAATGGTATAGCACGAATGGAATTTGAGGAAGATATTAATTTAAGTTTAAATGAACTTGATAATATTTTAATTAATTCTGATTTTGAATATCAAGCAAAGTGGTCTCGTAACAGAGAAGAATATGATTTTGATGGAATAAATGTTTGTTTAGATAAAAATGCTGGATATGGTTGGCTTGCAGAGTTTGAAAAAATTATTGGTGAAGACGAGGATAAAGATGAAGCAGAATTGCATCTAAGAAAGTTAATGTCTGATTTTGGTGTTGAAGAATTATCACAGGATCGTCTTGCGCGTATGTTCGATTATTATAATAACAATTGGGAAGATTATTATGGGACAGACAATATATTTAATATAGAATAATAATATGTATTTATCTGATATAGATATAAAGAAACAAATAAAGGAAGGAAATATTACAATATCTAACTTTGATGAAGAAAGATTACAGGCTGTTAGCTATGATATATTACTTGGTAATAGATTTGAACTAATAAATGGGTATAAAACTCCGTTTATTGATCCTTCTGAAAATATTGTTCCTGAAACACATAAAACTGAAATAGAAGATGGTGAGGAATTTGTTTTACATCCAGGAGAAACAATTCTCGGTACTTCAAAAGATTATTTTGGTTCAGATAATTATTTGATTCAATTATCAGGAAAAAGCTCTCTTGCTCGCATAGGGTTAGTTGTTCATAATACTGCTGGTATTGTTAATCCCGGACATTTTTTAAATATTACATTTGAATTATATAATGCAGGAAAAGTTCCTATTATTTTGCGTCCAGGGATGGAAATAGCACAAATATTATTTTCACAAATATCATCACCCGTACAAAAGAATTATAAAAAGGTTGGAAATTTTAATGGTGATAATTGGGAAAAGAACTTTAATAAAGAAGATAATAAATAAAAATATGACTAATAAAAGACACCCTGAGTATCAATATCTTGATCTTTGTAAGGATATCTTAGAAAATGGATCTAAAAAAGAATTATTTTTTAATAACGTAATACTTGATGAGTATAAAAAAAAGGGAGAGGAGCCACCATATATTAAATCTGTATTTGGAAGACAGATTCGTTTTGATCTAAGTGATGGTTTCCCATTACTTACGACAAAGAAAACTTTTTGGAGAGGAGTAACAACAGAACTTCTATGGTTTTTATCTGGTTCTTCAAACATAAAACCTCTTCTTGGTGTTAATAATCATATTTGGGACGAATGGGCGTGGAAACATTATCATATGTGGGCTCTTGGTAATTCTCCAGATGATGATATGAATCAAGAAGATTTTATTCAAAAACTTATTGATCTACCAGAGGATGATCCTTTTGTTAAAAAGTGGGGAGATCTAATAACGATTTATGGAAGAATGTGGAGAAAGTGGCCGGCTAAAGATGGCCGAGAAATTGATCAACTTGCATGGGTTATCGATGGTCTTAAAACAAAACCAGATAGAAAGTCTTATGTTGTTAGTGCATGGAATCCTGATTTTATTTATGCAATGGCCTCAGAAGGACAAAAGTCACATGTTCCTCCTTTTTGTCATACGATGTTTCAGTTTCAAGTGTCAGAAGGAAGGTTGAATTTGGGACTATATCAGAGGTCTGCCGATTTGTTTTTAGGTGTTCCGTTTAATATAGCAAGTTATGCGCTTCTTCTTTTAATGGTATCACATGTTACAGGTATTCCTGCCGGAGAATTTGTTCATACCTTTGGTGATGTTCATATTTATTCAAATCATTTTGACCAAGTAAAAAAACAAATTAAAAGAGAACCATATCCTTTTCCTACTGTTGAGCTTAATCCTAATATCAATAATATAGATGATTTTACTCTTGATGATATAGTTTTAAAGGATTATAAATCACACAAGGGTTTGAAAGCTGAAATTGCGAATATTGGTGGTTTTGATGATAAAAGTAAAAAAGATAAGATTTGTAATTCATAAAAGTCTTAATAGGCTTTTTTATTTTTCTAATTCCAGTATTAATTGAATATATTTTGTAGTATTCTTTTTATATGAAAGATATTTTTACAGAGATTGGTTTTGGGAATAAGACTTTTCTATCGACTGAAGTTGAAGAAGGAGATTTTGAATATAGGATAAAAGGATTTATTCTACCAGAAAAAATAAGAGGTATCTATTTACGTTTTTATATTGGAAAGAAAAATATTATTTTAAGTTCAAGAAACGGTCTTGTCATTAAGAAAAAGGAAAAATCAAAATTTAAAATAATATTTGGTATATATGGAATTTCACAAAATATCAAAAGAGAGAAATAATTTTTGTTTTCTAGTATATATATGCTAGCATATAATATATGAATGATATGGAAACATTAAATACAAATGTAATAAAACAAGAAATTGCTAATGAAGAAGTAAAACTTGAAGAACTTGATAATAAAACACAAGAAGAACTTGATAATAAAACACAAGAAGAACTTGATAATAAAACACAAGAAGAACTAAATAATGAACAAGAAAAAATTGAATTGAGAATAAAAAAACTTGAGGAAAAAAAAGAAGAAATGACAAAAGATATTGAGTTGTTTTTAAATAAAATCGTATTAATTATTGAGTCTGGTATTACTCCAAAAGAGCAAAAACAAGAAATTACAAAACAAGGACTTTTCGATTTATTACCTAAAAGCGTTTCTGATCTAATTGATGAAAACTTTAATAAATTTAATTTTATAGATTATAAAATTGCAGAAGTGCTATTGGAAGATGATTTAATCGGAAAAGAAATAGAAAAATTAAAAGAAGAAAAAGAATTAATTAGCGAAAAAATAGAAACAGAAGAAGTTATTGAAGAAAAGCAGGATAATCTTAGAATAGAAGATATTGAAAATGAATTAAAAGAAGGTCTTGAGTTAGGAGGTGAAAATACAGATATACTGGAAGGTGATGGCGTGATAAGTAATAATAACTTGGATCATGATGGGCTAAAAGAAGCCGAACAAAAACAGAAATAATTTTTGTTTTTTCTTTTTCTTAAAAATCGTTATACTTGCAGTTATGAAAAAACAAAAAAAATTGTCAACAAAATGGGATTTATCAGAATTAGGAAAAGCTTACGATGATCCCGCTTTTCAAAAAGATCGAAAACTTCATGAAAAAAAAGTAAAAGCATTCTCAAAAAAATGGAAAGAAGATCAATCTTATTTAATAAAAATATCTTCAATAAAAAAAGCGCTTGATGAATACAACGCACTTTCTGAAATGAAAGACCCTGAAGGTATATATCTTTTCCTTATGCGACAGGTTGATTCTGAGAATCATAAACTTATTGCTGCGGAGAAAAAGTATATTGATTGGATACAAAAACTTGCAGATGAGATTCGTTTTTTTGGACTTTCACTTGGAAAAATTGAAAAGAAATATCAAAAAATATTTATCAAAGATAAGAGTCTTTTTGTATATAAACATTATTTGGAAGGTATTTTTGAAACAGCGAAGTATCAACTTTCTGAAAAGGAGGAAAGAATTCTTTCATTAAAATCTGGTGTTGCCAGTGGGAATTGGTCATCTCTGGTATCAGAAATCTTCGCACAAGAAACAGCTGAGGTTCTTGTAAAAAGTGGATCAAAGCGTGTAATGGAAGTTAAAACCTTTAATGAAATTATTGCAAACTTACAAAGTAATTGTAAACGTGTTCGGAATTCATCGGCAAAAGCAATGACAGAAATATTTAAAAAACATGCTTTTATTATAGAAAAAGAATTTAATTCTATTCTTGAAAATAAAAAGATAAATGATGAACTGCGCGGATTAAAACGACCAGACGAAGCAAGAATTCTCTCCGATGATGTTACTCCTAAAATTGTTGATACTCTTGCAGAGACAGTTACTAGATATTTTTCTATATCAAGAGAGTTTTATACATTAAAAGCTAAATTGATGGGACAAGAAAAGCTTCATTATCATGAGCGTGTTGCCCCAACCTTTAAAAGTAGAAAAGAAAAAGAATATTCCTATGAGGATTCTATAAGTATTGTTGAGGATACTTTTAAATCTTTTGATGATGGTTTTGTGCAGATTTTTAATAATATGGTTCATACTGGAAAAGTTGATGCCTACCCACGAAAAGGAAAACGAGGAGGAGCCTTTTGTATGTATCATGGAAAGCAAGAGCCTGTATATATAATGCTAAATCATACTGGAAAAGCAAATGATATAATGACTCTGGCACATGAAATGGGTCATGCAATACATGGAACACTGGCGAAGAAAGAAATTGCGCTTAATTACGATACCCCAATGTTTACAGCAGAAACAGCTTCTACTTTTTGTGAAGGGATTACGTTTGAAAGATTGATTGAACAGGCAGATGAAAAAGAAAAACTTTCTTTGATGATTAAAAAATTAGGAGACTTCGTTTCAACTATCATGCGACAAATTGCTGCTTATAATTTTGAAAAAGAAGTTCATAAAACATTTCGTGAGAAAGGATATCTTTCTGTTGATGAAATAGGAAAGATTTTTAAAAAACACATGTCCACATATATGGGATCGTCCGTTTTACAAGATTATGATGCAGAAAATTGGTGGATGTACTGGAGTCATTTTCGTTCACCATTTTATGTATACTCCTATGCGTCTGGATTACTTATGTCTAATGGAATGAATGCTCTTATTAAAAAAGATCCAAAGCAATGGGAAAATGTAAAAAACTTTTTTTATACAGGGGCTAGTAAATCACCAAAAAAGATTTTTAAGGAGATGGGAATTGACATTGAGGATAAGAAGTTTTGGGAGGATGGTTTAAAAGAGATACAAAAACTTCTTCGAGATACTAAGAAATTGGCAAAGAAATTAGGTAAGATTATATAAAAGATAATAAGTTGGAATTCATTGTCTTTTTTTGATATACTCTAATTATGATTAAACGTAAACAGAGAGATAGAACGGTTATTTCTTTGCATGATAATAAAATTAAATATTTAACGTTATCAAAAAATAAGTATGGTTTTTATGTTAAAAAATATGAGAGTTTTGACTTAGAATATGGTGTTATTGAAAAAGGAGAAGTTTTGAAAATTGAGTTTTTAAGTAAGGCTCTTAAGGAAATTTCAAAGAAAATAGATACAAAGTCTATTGATTTAATTTTACCACATGAATATTTTTTATTTGATTTACATAAATTAAAAAATAAAAAGAGAAAATCAAATAAAAAAATACTAAAAGATTATCTTAATAAAAATAAAGAAAATATTTCTTGGGCGAGAACACATGCCTATGAATATGATCTTTTTGATAAAGAGAAAAATATTGAGGTACTGTTTAGGGCAATTCCAATTGAGATAAATTCTTCATACCAAGAAGTATTTGAAAAATCTGGAATGAAAATAAATTCGATACAATCGGAAATCGTCTCTTTTTCAAATTTGTTATATGAATTTGGAGATTTTACTCAAATATATGTAGATAATGATCATACTTATTTACTTAAATATGAGGATGGAGTTTTTGTTTCCGACACAAGATTTGATGTATCTTATGATCAATTTATAAGAGATATAGTAAGAAATATTAATGTTTCAAATCAGGAGGCAAAAAAGATATTATCTAAGTATGGTGTGCTTAGGACACATAAGGATAAAAAAGTACTTAAAAGCTTAGAACGAGAAATGAGGCATCTTATTAATTTTCTAAAATTAAATAGTTTAAATAAAAAGAATAAAGTATATATTCATTTTTCAAAGGTACCGATATTAGGTTTCTCAGATAAATTAAGAATGGTTCTAAATTTAGACGTTTATGATCTTTGTGTTTTATGTTCGTCAAAATATACTTTTCAAGATGTACTCACCGTACCTAAAAGTGAGAGCTATGAATACGAACCACTTATAACAAGAGCTCTAACTTTTTTTAAAGATAAATAATTTGACCAAAAAAGCTAATATGTTAATATTATCTGTGTCCAGGCTTCGAGGCTTTGAATTCCCCTTATAGTTCAATGGATAGAACAAGGGACTTCTAATCCCTAGATCCAAGTTCGACTCTTGGTGGGGGGACAAAATTGTTTATATGGCAGTTTATATATGGGCGATTAGCTCAGTTGGCTAGAGCAACCCGTTTACACCGGGTAGGTCAGGGGTTCGAGTCCCTTATCGCCCACTAAATAATAAAAACAGATTTTTTATAGGTCTGTTTTTATATTGTTGGTAGAGAAAGATTTATAGAATTTTTTATTCGAAAAATTATTAAAGACATAATCTAGGTTTAAGTAATTACATTTTTTGAATATTGTGTTTTTCAATTTGATTCTTTTATAAAGATGATATTTCTAATAAAAATTATTTACAAAAAATATCAGATTATGTGTACGTCCTTTGAAAAAAACAAAAGAAACAGTTTATGAATTTATTAATGATGAAAAGAATTTTACTTGGGATGAATTACAAGATAGAGTTTTTTAGAAAAAAGAGGTGTTTTTATGTCGCTCCTGGTGTTTTACACTTGATCAATATATAGAATCTTTTGAAGAACGAGAGATATTGTATTACGGAGAACGTACGCAAACATTCGGTTTTGTAAGTGATATAAAAAAAAGAATGAAAGAAAGATTAGAACTAAAAAGGAAAGAAAGAATTTTAATGAATTCACAATGTGAGTAAACGACTGTAAATGATACAGATTGTTTTGTTAAAAATTTAAAAATCAAGAAACATGTCTTACCAAGAAGACGTGTTTTTTATGTGATTTTAGGAAATTGGGTTATTTTTTTAAATTAACTTTTTAAAGAAATAGATTGATTTTATTTGTTCGTTTATATAAGTCTATTTTTTGCGTTATACTCATATTTATGAATATATTAAAACAATATAAAGAAGCCTGTTATTTTCTGGAGAGTCTTTCTCATTTAGGAACTAAATTTTCTTATATGAAACAAAGAACTGAAAAAGATCTTAGTATCTATCTAAAAAGAATGCAGGAGTTATTGAATAGAATAGGAAATCCAGAAAAAGGTATGAGATTTATTCATGTAACTGGAACATCTGGAAAGGGAACTACTGTAAGTCTCATACACAACTTATTATATTATTCTGATTATGTTGTTGGCTCTACTTCTTCTCCGGCAACGACAACAACACTTGAAAGAATAAAAGTTGGGGATCTTTATATAGATCCGATAGACTTTGTTCGTATCGTTGTTTTTTTGAAGCCGGTTATCTTAGATATGTATTTAAATTCGGAATATGGTAAACCTTCTTACTTTGATATTCTTTTTGTAATTTCGCTTCTTTATTTTAAAGAGCAGAGTTGTGATTATGTTGTTTTGGAGGTTGGGATGGGAGGTCGTTATGATTCTACAAATATTATTGAAGACCCACTCATTACAATCATAACAAATGTTGGTTATGACCATACTCATTTACTTGGTGACTCTCTTAGGGAAATAGCAATAGAAAAAGCTGGGATTATTAAAAAAAGTTCTGTGTTTTTTACAACAGAAACAAAAAAAGAAATAAATGATATTTTTAAAGATATTTGTACAGAAAGAGAAGCAATTTTTAACTTTATTGAACCAGATAAAGATCCAAATAGTAAAATTTTGAAGGCAGTTGCAGATTATTTAAAGATAGAACAAAAATTTGTGGATAAAGCAATAGAAAATTTAAAATTACCTTGTCGTTTTGAAAAGATAGATAGCGAGCCGTTGATAATTTTAGATGGAGCTCATAATTTATCAAAGGTTAAATATTCTTTAAATAAACTCCTTGATGAAAATTATAATAATCTATATGTTATTTTTGGTGCTGGTTATACAAAAGATGCTTTAGGTATGCTGGATTTGATATCAGAATATACAAAGTATATCACTTTTACATTCACCAATTCGTTTAAAAATAAGTCTTTCTCGATTAAAAAGATGGTAAGTTATGTGAAAGATAAATATCCGGATATAATAATTTCTGTTAAATTTGATTTAAAAAATATTATTGATTATTTAAAGATTAAGATAGATAAAGATGATGCAATTCTTGCAATAGGATCTTTATATCTTACTGGTGATATAAGGAAAAAATGGTATTCAGAGGAATATATCATAAAAAATAGGAAATCATTTTAATTTATTATCAAAGATGTATAGTATTTTCATGGGGATAATAATAAAAACAGAAGATCAAATTGAAATTTTACGTGAAGTAGGAAAGATTCACGCGAAAGTTCTTAATCATCTTGAAGATTTTATCAAGATAGGAATGTCTGCCATGGAATTAAATAACGAAGCTGATCGTTATGTGCGAGAGCTTGGTGGAAAACCTGCTTTCTTACATTATCGTCCGGATAAATCTTATCCAAAATATCCAGCAAGTCTTTGTGTTTCGGTAAATGAAACAATTGTTCATGGTATTCCAACAAAGGATATGATTTTTAAAGATGGAGATTTAGTTTCAATTGATTTTGGTGTTGAATACAAAGGACTTTTTACTGATTCTGCAAGAACTATTATGCTTGGAAATGTTTCAAAGGAAAAAAGACAACTTGTTTACGATATACACGAAGCCCTTGCAAGAGGGATTAATGCTGCTCGTATTGGAAATACAATAGGAGATATTGGTTATGCCATTGAATCTTTTAATAATAAAAAGTATGGAAATGTTCGTGAGCTTTCTGGTCATGGGGTTGGTATAAAAATTCACGAAGATCCTTATATACCAAATTATGGAAAACCAGGACAAGGTGCGAAATTAAAAGAAGGAATGGTTATTGCAATTGAACCAATGTTTAATCTAGGCACATCAGATGTAATTTTTCATGATGATATGTATACAGTTACGACCGCAGATGGTTCTTGTTCGGCACATGTAGAAAATACAATTGCTATACTGGAGAATGGTCCAGAGATATTAACATAACTTTAATATCTTTTTTTATATATATGCTATACTTTTAATGCATGAAAAAAGGATTTATAACAAATATAGACAAAGATACTTTAGAAAATAATAATTTTCGTAAAGTTCTTTATACTGGAGAACATTCACAACTTGTTGTTATGTCACTTCTTCCAGGTGAAGATATTGGTAAAGAAGTACATAAAAATCATGATCAATTTATAAGAATTGAATCTGGAGTTGGGATTGCTTTTATTAACGGGGTCGAATCAGAAATTAAAGATGATTATGCGGTTGTTATCCCGTCTGGAGCAGAACATAATATTACAAATACAGGAGATACCGAAATGAAGTTATATACTATTTATGGACCAGCAGAACACCGTGATGGAGTTATTCATGAGACAAAAGAAATAGCGGAAGCGAACCATGAAGATGATCACTTTGATGGAAAAACAACGGAATAGTTGTTTTTTATTTTAGAATAAAAGAAAGGAATTTTTGCAAAGATATGAAAGTTAGTTTCATAAGTAACATTTGAAATTGAATTTGATTTTCGAACAAATTAGAGATTTTTTATAAAAGAATTTGTCCTTTATGTGTGTTTCACTTTGAATTTATAATGGTTTTTAATTTTTTTATTTATGTCTTTTTATAAGAGACATATTCTATGTCTCTTATAATGCTCATAAAATGAGTGTTTTTTGATTATATTCACTTGACAAAAATACTAGTAAAACTAATATATGAATTATCATAACTTGTGTTGTTATGGTTTTATTTTAGCCCAATGTTAGGGCTACAAATTTATAAATGAAATACCACTTGCGAGATGCAACACATAATCATAGAATGCGCTGATATATTTAATATCCTTTATGGTTAGACGTCGCGGAATGTATTAACTTATCTTAAATTAAACCAAATTATATGGCAGAAGAATTTAATAGAGACAAAGTGCACATTAATGTAGGAACTATTGGTCATGTCGATCATGGTAAAACTACACTTACTGCTGCAATTTTACATTCATTAAACCTTGCAGGTAAAACTGTAAGAATGAAGGATGTTGACGGAATTGATAACGCTCCAGAAGAAAAAGAACGAGGAATTACTATTTCAATTTCTCATAATGAGTACGAATCAGATACACGACATTATGCTCATATTGATGCACCTGGTCATGCTGACTACATTAAAAATATGATTACCGGTGCTGCTCAGATGGATGGTGCTATTATTGTAGTTGCTGCTACAGATGGACCAATGCCACAAACACGAGAACACGTGCTGTTAGCAAAACAAGTTGGTGTTCCCAATATCATCGTTTTCATTAATAAGATGGACATGATGGAAGGGGAAGAAGAAATGGTAGAACTTGTTGAAATGGAAATGAGAGATCTTTTAAATAAATATGAATTTGACGGAGATAATGCTCCAATTATAAAAGGATCAGCCCTAAAAGCACTTGAAGCAACATCAGTTGATGATCCTTGGGTTAAATCAATATTAGAGTTGGTTGACGCCATGGATACTTATTTCCCAGAACCAGTACGAGAGCTTGATAAACCTTTCCTTATGCCAGTTGAAGATATTTTTTCAATTGAAGGACGAGGAACAGTTGTTACTGGTAAAATTGAACAAGGGATTATTAAAGTTGGAGAAGAAGTTGAAATTGTTGGTATAAAAGAGACTACAAAATCAACAGTAACTGGTGTTGAAATGTTCAATAAACAATTACAAGAAGGAATGGCTGGTGATAATGCTGGAATTTTACTACGTGGTCTAAAAAAAGATGATATTACACGTGGGCAAGTTCTTGCAAAACCAGGAACTATTACCCCTCATACAGAATTTGAAGCAGAAATTTATGTTTTGAAGAAAGAAGAAGGAGGACGACACACACCCTTCTTTAAGGGATATAAACCACAATTTTATATTCGTACAACTGATGTAACTGGTGAAATTAAATTACCAGAAGGAACAGAAATGGTAATGCCAGGAGATACCATTAAACTAGAAGTTAAATTACAGGTACCGGTAGCTCTAAACGATAATCAACGATTTGCTGTTCGTGAGGGAGGACGAACTGTTGGGGCTGGAGTAGTTACAAAAATTATTGCTTAAGCCATTTGGGCTTTAGCATGAAGTGCCATTATGGCAGCTACAAAGAAAGAAGAGTCTGTATTACGAATTCGTGTTCGTGCATATGAAAGTAAAATCCTAGATAAATCTGTGAAACAGATTATGGATACTGCTGCAAAATTTGAAGTAGAAACACGTGGTCCAGTGCCTCTTCCAACCGAAATCAAAAAATATACAGTGAATAGAGCTTCATTTGTATATAAAGATGCTCGGGAACAATTTGAAACACGTATTCATAAACGATTGATTGATATTATTAATCCATCTCCTAAAGTTATTGAAGCGTTAACAAATATGAATCTACCATCTGGAGTTGATATAGATGTAAAGATTATGTAGTCATTATTTATTTAATAATGTTATTAACAGATAACTAA